>Ga0041059_1003766_pt1 | contig 10007 bp, 3 predicted proteins | sample AraColnosormetaG_FD_56232 | JGI IMG/M metagenome (GOLD analysis project Ga0041059, IMG submission 56232) | Arabidopsis roots microbial communities from North Carolina, USA - Col MF nosort | ecosystem: Host-associated > Plants > Roots > Unclassified | place: USA: North Carolina | collected 2013-09-02 | reverse complement strand
AAAAAAAAAAAAAAAACAAGTCTGTTGATGATAAATTAGAGGCTAAATCAAGAATTAAACCTCTAATCAGTCACAAAGTAGTAGCAACTCATTCACCAAAACGTTCACAAAACAATTGTCATGTTGTGGCAAAGATATCGCATAACAATCACTATACTTAGCGACGACATTGCGACTAAATAGTGAGCACTTAAATCGGTCGCTCATCCCCTTATTATTAAAAGGGAAGTACAAATTGAAATTTTGTCTAATTTGGCCTCAATTTTAATTTCAATTTTGGATTTTGTTCTTTGCTATTCAAAATCATTAAGGGTAATTTGGTCTTAACAATCTCCTAAACTTTATATGATCCGATTCAATCTAAACCATTTAATAAATTAATTCCCTTCAATCTAAATTATTATTTGATTTAATTCAAAAAAAATCTCAATTATTATTTAGTTATGTTTAATTCAAATATTTATATTTATAAGTTTAGGATATCAAATTTATTCAAATATTTAGTATATATAAGAACCAAATAAACTGATTGCCCGTGGTAAACCGCGAGTTAAATCCTAGTTAGTATGTTATGCGAGTGAATTTTTTAACACAAGTTGTTTATCAAATACATGTTTTAGTCGCAAAGAAGTCGCAAGTAAGGGTTTTGCTACTGAATAGTGACTTCTTATGTAGTCACCAGTTATCTCATTTTTTGTCCTACCAAAAAAATAAATTAGTTGTTTTCTTGTAGTATACGGTTGCGAACTTGTTTGTCAAGGAGTTTGATTAATTAGGTCTCGATGTGGGCATGTCTCCATGGGAATGAGCATTCCACTCTCTCCATATGCAGTGAATCGAAGCTTGGAAACGTACCAGAGCAAGAACAATTATGCTGTTTCAAAGGTTTGTTTCAACTAATGGTGAATCGATTCTTGAGAAGATGTTTATATATCATCTTAAATGTTCCTTACTTACATGTTTAATTTGTGAGATAATTATATTGATCTGCTAACAAGTTGATTGACCCTCAAAAAATCTTTGTAACCAATGTTTTTTTTTGTTTTTTTGGCATGGATTCAATTTTAGGTTAAACTCTTTTTGTAAAACCTCAAACTTTTATTTTATATGCCATTCACATTCCTATATAAAAAAAAAATTCTTAACCAATAACTAAAAATATTTAATTGTTCGTATAAGTTTTCAAATATTGATCATTTGGAAATCCTCAAAAACAAGTAATTAACTCTCTTTTTTGTGTGCAAATGAGTAATTAATGCTTAACCATCAATTTTTCAGAATATAAAGGAAATAAAGATAGCCAAACGAATTTAAAAAACTGCTTATCTAGGATCTCCCTACAAAAATAGTTGGAGACATATACAATAATAGGACGGGTATAGTAATTTTAGGTTATTAAAGGTATTTTTTGTAAAAGTAAAATGTTATATTTGCTTTACTGATGTTAATATGACCGAACTATAAATCTGATCTCTTTAAAAATGTTGAAAATTAGTAATTAATTATTACTTGTGTAAATCAAATTTGGTGAATTAATATGTGAACACAATGATGAGTTTTACGATGAAAGAATACGAAAAGAAAACAAATGATTCCGTTGGATATGACACTTATAAATAATGTGCATATATACAAATGAAATAATACAGAAGGAAAATGACGGAAAAAAAGAATACGTATGGAAAACAAACAAACAAATTAAATGTGCTCTCTATTGCCAAAACGTCTGAACTCTTTTTATCCATCAGAAGATTCATGAGTGTATATGCCGGATTTTTGATGCATCTTATAATCTATTCCGATAGCTCATTAGCATTATCATAACTCCACAAGGTCTTTGCCAGTTTGCTTCTAGGTTGCGTTCCTTCATCTTTGTGGCATAAAAATATTTATAGAAAATCTAACCAGAAATGTAGAATTCCCATCAACAAAATTATATTAGAGCCAATAGAGACATATATGAGAATATATTAAACATACATGGAAATGGATAGTGACGTGGACTTGTACGAAGAAGCTCTCATTGTGTTCTTGAATTAGAAAGAAATGCTGAGAAATGATCTCTTGATCTTGAACCTTGATCGGATGAATTTTAAGGAATATTTTCAAGGACTCTCTGAACATTGCAGAACTCAAAATAAGGTAGAGAAACATACATTATGTGGAAGTAGAGATATGTGGGTCACCTTAATGTTCCGTTTCTCATTCTCACTGCAGTTGATCTTTAATTGCTTCACCTGTTACAGAGACTTTGAGGGTTAGTTTATATATATATAAGAGATGTGAATGAAACTCACGTTGTGCTTGAGTTCGAATATGTAGAGCTGGTGGTGAAACGTGATCATTTTGGAAACAGAGACAATGAATCTGAGACAAAGAGAAGTACGTAAACAGGAATATCATGGATCATAGATATATAAGAAAAAAATAGAAATCGGATTGTCGAAGTGTGAGAGCGAGATATGAATTTAACTCCAACGTGAATTGGTTTTTAGAGGAAGATGAAGGGTTTTAAATTTTTTTTGATCTGGTACCAAACTTCCAAAGATCGTGCGATCGTGGTGTGGTATGCGAGAAAATTAAGGGAATTTTATTTTCAAAAATATTTTTACGTGGTTTCTATCATTTACCAAAACTCGTTTAATTTATAGAGATATGTTGAGAAATGATACGTTTTTTGAACATAATTAAGGAACTAGTACGGTTCCTATTCATAATTAGAGATTGCACCGGGCCCACCGTTCTGTGAGATACAGAAGTCTTGAGATACAAAAAAAATGGGCCATATTAGCTTTTGTGGAAATTACGGTAAGGGCCTTTCTTTGTTTTGTAGAACAAATCAAACCCTCTAGCCGAGTTCTGGTTTTTGTCTACGGAAGTCAGAGTCAAAGTTGATAATTCGCAGAAAGGTATGGGCTAAATGAAATCGTTAATGGGCCTTAAGACAAATATTCACATTTATTATCGTTGTTTGCAATCTAAATTGACTTCTTCGTCGTCAAAATCAACGCCGGAGTTGGAGCTGAGAGAAACTATGGCATTTATGAGCGTATCTAATCAACGAAATTAGTTAACAGGTTGGTGAATAAAATCATATAATACTCAGATTCTCTTTAGGTTTTCTCGAGATTAGCTAATTTTTTTGGAGGGAATTTTTAGATTTTTTTTCCATGGTTAAGTGTTTTATAGCAAACAAATAAGAGGATGATTGTCAGTTTGGGTATTGTATCTTTATTGCTAAGGACCTTCAACTCAGATAATTTACTATGGAAGGTGAAATTCAGAACAAGAAATTTTTAAATTTAGTTCTTACTAATGTTTTAAAGTTTTCTTCCGTAGAGACTGACTATAATGGAATTTCATTTGCAGTGGATGATTTTGTTGTTGTTCAAGCCGGTCGATGGATTTTGTATAGCACAGGTGAATGGGAGTTCAAGATGGATTCTTGTCGTCACGGGAGGGCGATGAGGTTGATGGGGTTAAAAAATTTAAGGGATTTGGAACTTCAAGTGCGACATCTTTTTGGAATGGAGAATTCGTCCATATCTCTCGAGCTTAGCTACATATTCGAGGACCAAATAGCTCTTTTAGCTGGTGTTCAGCCGGATCCGACGATGATTGGGTCTGATTGGCACTTTAGGTGCTTTAAATCCTTAAGTCTTGCTGATAAATCTGTCAATTTGTTTGCGTGTTTTAGAGAAGGCGATTCTGTTATAGTCGGCCCTACTCCTAAAGCTATAATCACTGGCACAACCGTTGCTAAGTGTTTGGAAGCTGGAGAATCATCATCTCCAGGTATTCTACAGCCTGTCGCCAAACCCGTTACGATAGTGGAAAGAGGGTACTTTGCTGGGTTGCTATCTTCTGTTCAAGTGAATAGCACAGTCTATCCTTCCAACCCCCAGCTTCCTATTGTACAGAGTTTAGATATTAGTGAAACATCCGGTGACTGGGGCATAAGTGATGAACTTCTGTTAGAAGCCCTCGAAGCAGTGGAGAAGTCAGCTAGTGGAGTTTTGGTCGCTACCACAGGCGTTAATACAGTATTACCGCCGGAATTTCTTGCTTCAGGTGTTGCCCCAGAGTTTTCAGCAGTCTCTTATGATTCCTTTTCTCTCAGTTCCGGGAGTGAATCTGAGGATGATGGGTTAGATGACGATGATCACACTGTAGGTCTGCTTCATGTGGAAAAAGAAATTGTTGTATATGAAGACAGTGGGGATGATGATTTTGTTGAGCAGCCCCCTAGGAAAAAAGTTATGCAAAAAGATACTCATGTTGGTACAATGACAGAGTTAGAAGCTACATTTCAGAAAGGTATAACCATTGACCAAATCTATGGGTTCGACGACATTGAGCCAATGTTTGGAGATGATGATATGGATGCTAAAGCGGGACATGTTGACTTGAGCAAAGAGGATGACAATATGTTTGTTGGAAGGACTTTTGCATCGAGGGAAGACTTTAGGATCGCTTTGTCTATTTATGCCATAAACCGTGTTTTCCGCTTCAGATTTACTAGGTATGAGAAACATTACCTGGTTGCTGAATGTTACGATAAAAAATGTTGTGATTGGAGAGTCAGAGCACACCAAGTGGGGGACAGTGAAGAATATGAGGTGAGAAAGGCAAAGCTGGATCATATGTGTAAGGTTGAGACTAGGAGCCGCTTTGGAAAACATGCCACTTCGAAGGTTGTAGCTGCACTCTTAAGGGCTAAATATGCGAAGGCGTTTTGTGGGCCAAGAGCGAGAGACTTACTCGAGTCTCTGTTGAGGGAGCACAATGTGCGGACAACGTACTGGAAATGTTGGAGAGCAAAAGAACTTGCTGTTGAGACTGCTCAGGGCACGGATGAGAGCTCTTTCTCCTTGTTGCCGGTATATCTTCACGTCTTACAACTAGCCAATCCTGGCACAATTTATCATTTGAAAACAGAGATTGATGACGTTGGTGATGAGCGTTTTAAATATGTTTTCCTAGCATTTGGGGCTAGTGTAAAAGGGTTAAAATTTCTGCGGAGGGTTGTTGTAGTAGATGGGACACACTTGTTTGGTAAGTTCCTTGGCTGTCTTCTTACCGCTAGTTGTCAGGATGCAAACTTTCAGATTCTCCCTATAGCTTTTGCTGTAGTGGACAGCGAGACAAACGAATCATGGTCATGGTTTATGAACAAGCTTTCAGAAATAATAAAAGATGGCCCTGACTTGACGTTTGTCTCAGATCGGAATCAATCAATATTCAAAGTTGTGAGCCTTGTGTTCAATCAAGCACACCATGGAGCTTGTTTGGTCCATATAAGAAGGAACGTCAAAGGCAGATATGTGATAGGATCACGATTGGGCCTAGTGGGCTTCGTACAGGACTTATTGTTTAAGCCTGTTTTCTTTAGTTTGTCTTCTATTTATCATTGCATATGGTCTCTATAAACATTATCAAAAGATCAATAAAAAAACAATCAATGTCTTCTTCTCCTTTCTTCTTCTCTTCTCATCTCTGATTCTTCACCTCAACCTCTATTTCTTCTATTTTCTCATCTCTTTTCTGTTACTTATTTGATAGCCCATTTTGGGTGTTATCAATTGGTGCTTTCATTGAGAGTATGTCTAGTACACCAAATACATTTGAACTCGAGTCACGGGTGGTGACTGGTACACCACAAACGCAAGAGACAACCGAAGAACGAGAAGCACGCCGTGATAAGGAGATGCTGTGGTTGCAAGATTCCATCAACATCCTCAACATTCAACTTCGACACCTCCTCCATGATGTCTTAAACTCAACTTTTTCTGTGAGTAATTTCGTCGAACATATGGTGGGTGTTCAATCTCACGATGCTTCTGGCGAATTTTGGACCTCTAAGGTTCCCATTACAGCTAAAATTCTCAGAAACAAAATGATTCTTGTCAAGGGAAGTTACCACAAGGTTCGAAAAAGAAAAATGAAGAAAGACCATCGTTCTCAATCTTTACATCTAGCCTTTCGAGTTCGTTCTCCGAGAAATAAATTGTATCTTGGAGAGGATAGATTCAATTCGATGGCTGTAAATCTGGCGAAGGAAAAGCAACACACAGGGAGTCGAAGAGATCGTTTCAAGCAACAATTTCACCAATTTCAGAAACGAAGAGAGAGGGATAGATATCGAGTTGTGATTGCCTCATTCAGATCAAAGAATAACAAATGGGTGGTTGCAAAGAAGGTGGAGAAAAACAGCCCTCACACGTTCTCGTTTCCTCCTCTGAATCAATCGTCGGTGAGTGTTGGTGATGTGTTGTCTCACGCTGATACAAACTTCACTAGTGATGAACAATCCTTTGAGTGTTCTTTGGCCAAGGAAATGAGTATACAAAAAGGTGCAGGAACGTGTGCTACGTCGGCGAAGGAAATAAGTAAGGTGATAGTGAATGCGAGTAAGATTCATGGAACGGTAGAGAAACAAATCGCTGGTTTGTGTATGAGTAGTAGAGTGTTCATGAATGAGAATAAGAAAGAGGAGCTGCTGCAAAAGAATTATGAAATAGTAAATCCAGAGATCATTGTTATAGCTAAGGTAGTGGGAGATTTACCCCTGAAGCATATGTGTCATGGTGAAAAAGTTCAGGCTCTAGCAATCCAAGATGGAACTCTGCACTTCCTCTCTGGGCTTGATAATCACGTTTGGGAACCTGGGGGAGTAACTACTGAGCTAGAGAAGTGGATATTGTTAGAGAAGCTTTACCAAATTAAGGGAAGAATTAGGTTCAAGGAAGTCTCTGGTTTTGATCAAGAAGCATGGATTGGAACAGAGAGAGCTGGTTATGATAAACAAAAGTTGATTATGCTGCTTGTTAACAGAAGCTTAATGATGCAAAAATTTTCAAGAGTCATGAAGTTATTGGTGGGTTGGAATCAGAAGTTGCTGATTGCATATCACGGTCTAGAGATTAAGGAGTTATCATGGTTTAAGGAGCTTTATGCAAAAGGTTCTCTGCTGGAAGTCCTTTCTGTTGAAATTGTCAGATGCAAGGCTTATGTTGTGGAGTGGCTGGTTGTAGGCCAGAAGATGCAGACAAGTCATGACTTTTTCCCAAATTGTTGTTCTGCTGGAAACCAAACCTCAGTCTCTAAGCTTTTAGGGGAACTGTTTTCTGAGTTTCTGGCAAGTCGAGTATGGGAGCCTGGGGGGTTCCTCTTACTAGTTAACCGAGTTCATGGGGAATGGTTTGATAAGTGTTACAATTCTGACCCATATGTGAAGTTAATGCGGAAGCAAGACAGAAAGGATTGGATCATTTTTGGGGTTAAGGATGAAGACCTTAAGCAAAGTACTACCAAAGTAAAGATGAGAAGAGAGCTACAAGACGATTTTGGAACTTTTCTTCACTACTACCTTAATTTCCAAGTTAAGGAAAGATTAAGGCTCAAGGAATTCTCTGATGTTTCCCTCGTTAACCGAGTGTGGAAACCTGGAGAAAAGTTAACCAAGCAAGTTCTGCTGGGCTGGTTAGTGGTATTTCACGGTTGTGATAGAACCGTTGATGATGTCGAGTGTCTAGCGTTTCGAATTTGTACCGACATGAAACGACCAGTTGATTCTAGAATAGCTAGCCGTGTATGGGAGCGTGGTGGTTTAAACGTGAGACAGGTTTTGTGTAATAAATTAGGAGATGAGAAGCTGTTAATGATGTTTGCTAATAAGGGATTGGAGATTATACAAGTTCATCGAGTGTTGAAGTTAAGACTGCACATTCCACAAAAGAAGCTACTAGTTATGATACAGAAGCTCTTTGTATTAACCATTGCTTTTATTCACCTTGAGGACAAGGTGAGTTTGTCTGGGGGGAGTAAAGGTATGGTTAAAGAACTGGGTAATGATACATTAAAGAAGAAGCTAAGGAGTTTCTCAGAAGTTGTTTTGATTATAAGTTTAAGAATCACATATTTAGAGGAATGTTGTCTTAAGCACAATGAAGTGAAAAGAGATGCTCAAATGCTATCACTGGGAAACGGATGGACGATTGGTATAATTACTGGTGACACACGACCTTTTGATCCAGGAGGAGCTGATTGGGTGTATGAGATAGGTAGAGTATTGAAGCCAATCGAGAAGTTTCATGGAACCGATTGGATGGTCGAAACGTTTTCTTCAATGTGGCATGAGAGGCAACAAAGACCTCAGTATATCAAGATAAATGGCACTAGAGTAGAAAAGGAAAAAAGAACTCAGAATATGAAGCTAAGAATCAATGAAGGTGATGCTATCAAGAAAAAATTTCAGAGTTTCATTCACGGGCTGGGAAAAAGATTCAAGGTTCTTAAAAGCATGCTAGTGAACAGGATAGTGACGATGAAGGAGCCCAGAACATATCTTTTTGCAAATCATTTGGCAGAATTTCTCACCAATGGTGTGTTCCACTTGCTAAGGCCACCAGAGGTACGTGAAGGAGTTTCTTTGTTATGGTATCTGATTAAATTGCTGATGCACAATGGAAATAGTGAGAAAGAGAGAGAGAAGCGTGTAGAGTGCGGATTAGCGATGAGCCTGCAACTTGAGGACAAGTTGGCTCTTCGAGGGGAGAGTATTGATAGGATCACGATTGGGCCTAGTGGGCTTCGTACAGGACTTATTGTTTAAGCCTGTTTTCTTTAGTTTGTCTTCTATTTATCATTGCATATGGTCTCTGTAAACATTATCAAAAGATCAATAAAAAAACAATCAATGTCTTCTTCTCCTTTCTTCTTCTCTTCTCATCTCTGATTCTTCACTTCAACCTCTATTTCTTATATTTTCTCATCTCTTTTCTGTTACTTATTTGATAGCCCATTTTGGGTGTTATCAATATGGAAAGAAGAGTGGCCTTCCAGCGTTAGTGTGGCAAGCAGGTAACTCCTTTCGTATCAAAGATTTTGATGATATATGTGAAAGGATAAAGAAAAGGAACATGGGCTGTTGGAAATACATAGAAGAGATGGGACTTGCGAATTGGAGTAGGGTTCATTTTACAGGGGAGAGATATAATTTGATGTCCAGTAACATTGCTGAGTCTTTGAACAATGCTCTACTACCTGCTAGGGGAAGTCCTGTTGTGGCATTGTTGGAATTTATAAGGAAAATGCTTGCTAGGTGGTTTGAATCACGAAGGCTTAAAATATCTAGATTAGTTGGTGACATTCCGATTTCGGTTAAAAGGGAATTTATGAAACGGTTCAAAGGTGGTTTGGGAATGTCAGTTTTAGCCGTTGGGGCCTGGGATTTTGAAGTAGTCGCAAAGGATGGAGTACAGTTCCACGTCTCTTTGGAAAAACAGACTTGCTCTTGTTTAGAATTTCAGAAAATCCGAATACCGTGTACGCATGCAATGGCTGCAGCTCATAATAGGGGTTTGGAATTCAGAACTTTGGTTGGAGAGATGCATAGGCTAGGAATGTGGTCACCAACGGTCCAACAACCAATCCTCCCTGTGCGCGACCCGTCTGAGGTTGATGTCCCTGAGGAAATAAGGGTTCTCTGTTTAATGCCCCCGATAACAAAAAGACCTCCCGGTAGACCTCCGAAGTTGCGGATTCACTCGGTTGGGGAATACGAGGTAAAATATTGTTTTATACATCGACAGATTTCTATATTAGCCCAAGGTAACTATAATTTATGTCTGCTGTAGGGGAATAAAAAGTCTAAAACGCCTAATAAGTGTGGGAGATGTGGAGGTGTAGGTCACAATCGCGTTACATGCAAGAATCCCCTCGGTTGACGCTATGGCTTTTTACAATCAATTGGGAAGTTTTTGGTAACATATGGAGTTTTTTGGTCCGGTTCCTTTTTGGTTTTGTTAATTGGTGGTCATTCATATGAAATATGGTTGGAGCTATTTTTCAGAAGAATGTCTATTTTCTTTAGAAGCGGTAATGTATATCTCTTTCAATGTATATATCTTTTAATCTATGTATGCATCTATTTTCAATGTATGACCCAACCTTCAATGCTGATGTATTGCATTTAAACTTTTTGTTTTTATTTCCCCCCCCCCCCA
>Ga0041059_1003765_pt1 | contig 10010 bp, 7 predicted proteins | sample AraColnosormetaG_FD_56232 | JGI IMG/M metagenome (GOLD analysis project Ga0041059, IMG submission 56232) | Arabidopsis roots microbial communities from North Carolina, USA - Col MF nosort | ecosystem: Host-associated > Plants > Roots > Unclassified | place: USA: North Carolina | collected 2013-09-02 | reverse complement strand
ATATATATTTATTAATAGTATGACATTTTTCGGTTGGTGCGTTTTTTTTTTTTAAATGCCATAAACTGATAAAAGTGCCACAAAGGACATAATTATGTTGATCGGATGGACCATATATGTACCCAATTACAAGTGTAATCAAGCACCTTTTTGTGATGAAGATTCAATTATTATGCTGAAGAATTTGTTGTATAGTTTATACACTCTTCTTCGAACAACCAAACTCTCCGCTTTCAAGTTTCTGCCGACGTAAAATAAATTGTTTAGCGTGTTATGCCAAAACTCAGGCCACTTTTATGAAATATATGACAGAAAACATATATAATAATTAAGTCAGGTGTGCGTATCCACTAGAAACAATTTCACACCTCCCGACTTCGATATGACGAAACCACTAGACTATATTCACTACTTTTTGCAACCTTGTTTAATCTGCAACTAACCACGAAATACAAAATAAAATAAAATGACATGTTTTGACGAGTCTAAAAAGGGCTATGGCATGACCAAATTTGATCTTGATATTTGTTTTTACAAACTTAATTAGCATTCTGAGTTTTTGATCTCATCATCCATAGTCCCTCGAAAAGTAAAATAAATACTATTCACGACCAATGCTTTATTTCTTGAAACTAATGTTATATAGTTTGCTCAAAGACAAAATATTATGAAATATATGTGAATGAGATTTTTTTATCACACTTTTCGTACTTACCCCATGCAATGATTCATGATTTGTTTTTCTTTTTTTGTTGGTAATGCCATCACAATTCACAACCCCTTTAGGGACCACATGAGATGATAACATTAAAATTGTTATAGTTTAATATTCTTTTATATATATGGTATGTTGCCACTTGCCAGTCCACATTATTCAATACTTCCACCATTAAGTCTAACAGTTTTTTTTGCATACATATATAGGATTCTTTGTCAAATACAGCTCGTAACAATGTACCATGCACGACTTCCGCATAAAAAATATTCATTCAATCATCCCACCAATACAGATGATGGTGTTACATATATTCATTTATGTAAAATTTATTATCATCAAAGTAAGACCTATTTCGATCGTATATTTCGCACTACTACATAATGCTTTGGATGTAAAGTAGCCAAAAATGGTTGTTACGACTTACGACTGTGCACACCGAACATAAAAAAATTGATCTAAAATTCTTGGACGCTTTGATTTTGGCTACACCGATTAAACATGTCAATGAAAAGTCAACGGGATTTTTGGCTTACACGTACGTAGGATCAAACAATTTTTTAGACATAACATATTTGTCATTATTTTGAATCTTAAGAGCTGTTAATTTGAAAAATTATAAACCTCACTTTTTCAATATAAACATGTATGTTATCCGTACTAATATTAGCTAGCTTTTACTATGGCATAGCTATAGATGATTGCTAACTAGGTTAGGTGGAGATTCAATAACAACAAATTAAACGATACGAAAGAAGCATGACCATGTACTTTACTTATCTTCATATGCTAGCTGTTGCTAATTATATGTGTTTCATTTATCGTCTTTACTAATCGCTAAGTCTAACGTACCATATATTACATATTTAGATCGTAAGTTTCATGTCCAGTACCTTGATTCATGTGACCATATCTGTATACTAGAAACAGTTCGTCTGACGTAACATATTTTGGCATAATAAAAATTATGGGTACACGATTGTTAACCGATGTAAATACAAATTAATTAAGAGATGTAGAACTTTTAGACAATAAACAAAACATAAACGAGAAATAAACTACAGATACAGTACTTGAAACTCTTGAACTCTTCGTGATAGCTAGAAATAGAAATCTGCGTCTTCACAGTTGACAAGAAACCTAGAAAAACAGATTAGGTGTGCTATTAACGGTCAGATTATTCTTATATAAGTTCGATATGCGTTCTCGAATATTATTAATTTAAGCTAAACTAGACCCAAAACTCCAAAAGAATCCAACATGTTTATCCATATCTACCTAAGACTACTTGTGATCCAAATAATTTTCGAAAAACAATATTTCTGTATTGATAAATAAAGGTCAAATTATCAATTACCACTAATATATGTTTTTAAAAAAAAATTTGCTACAATGTTTTTGCAGGTGTACTGTGTTAGGCACATGTCGTTTTATACCCTTCAAATCCAAGTTTTTCCCGTTTGTGATGATAGCCAATGCTCCCGTAACACACACGTATACAAATTTGCCAATGTCTATCTAACACGTGTTATTACGCAACATGCTTATTCCAAAATAAACAAATTAAGATGAGATAAGTGTCACATAATTATACAATATGAAATAATATCAATTGCATACCTATTTTATATACGTGAGTGACTCGTAGGAAGTAGAAATCCTCTTTGTTTTATTAGGAGCATATATCTTCTCAATTTACTTTCTTTTCTTAACTCTCACGAATCCTCTTTTAATATTTTCTTAACTCTCACGAAAACAATTCCTTTTAAACTTTGAAATTTCCTTAAAATTGAAAAGTTCCTATATATGAAACTGAAACATGATATAATTGACCATCTTATATTTCACTTTCTACTATAAAACAATTCAAACTGTAAAAAGAAGAAGAATTTACTAATCAATCTCAAAAAAGTAAAATAAAATTTAAACACACAGAAAATTACGAACGTTACGAAACCAAAATCACAGAAATAACGTGAACATAAAAAAAGGGTAAAAAATTAAAATAAACTCTTTTTTACCCTTTTTGGGGGCCCACCAGAAAACTGCATCTCTTATAGGCCTCTCTCTCTTCCATAGACCCATCTTCTTTCTCTTTCTCTCTTCCTATCTCACAGCGACAATCTCTATCTCTCTCTATCTCTTCTCCGCTCACAGCGAATCTCTCTCTCTCTCTCTCTCTCTCTCTCTTCTCCGGTGTATTCCGTTCTCCGGGAATTTCTCCGAAGAGGGAGAGAGGAAAAAAAAAACGTCCGATTCAATCTCTTCGTTGCTCGACGAATTTTTCTTAAGCTTTCCTTATTGGGTAACTTTCTTTCCTTTTATACTTTTTTCCCGATCTCTCTCTCTCTCCTCTGTTTTATTATTTCACTCCCAAATAAAAGTTTTTATTTTTTTCCATTGTTTTACCTAATTTTTATGTTTTCTTCACATCGCAGAGATTTGAAGATTCTGAGTGGTTGTTATGATAATGTGGGTTTGATTAGTTCTTCACACACAGCTTCTCTACGCTCATGGATTCTTCTCTCGATGGTATTCACTTTTAGATTTCTGGGTTTCATTGGTTGCTTAAGATTTATCGATATCCGTGTCTCTTTGTTTTTCCCTATAATAATGTTTCAACTTTCAAAAATAAATAAATAGTCTTACTTCTCTTTGTTTTTAGCTTTGATGATGAATGATGAAGCTTTGGATTCTCAAATTTGTGTTTATTTTATTCAATTGTTTTCGAAAGTTGGAGACTTTATATACTTTTTACTAAGTTGCTACTGAGTTTAGATTACTAATCTTTCTATTTTCTATTGCAAGTTTTATGTTTTCTAATTGGTGATTATTCTAAATGGTGGGTCTTTACTTTTTTTTTGGTTGATTGGTTCTAACTTCATATTCTTCTGTGTATGTGTGTGTGTGTGTTTCTTCCACTATCATTGGTTTGATGAATTCTGTTTTTTAATTTAATCGTGCGTCAGAAGACTATATGACTTTTGTTCTGTGTATAGAATAAGATTCCATGATTGATGAATGTGGGTTCTGTTACCTAAAAGAATCATGCTTTCATTCTTTGCTTTGGATCTTTGGTTTCAGAATCATCTTGAAGAGCATTGATCTTTCCTTTGTCATGTTGTTTGGTTCTCTCTGATTCTTTGATGTCTATTGACCCAACCTTATCAACATTGTTGTCCTGTGGTGGTTGTTGAACTATCTTTGTTTTTAGATGAATAAAGTGTTTTAGTTTTCAGTATTCTAAATTAGCTTTGTGTTTGTATTTATTTGAATTTGGAATCATTCTTCTTAGTTTTGGTAAACAAGAAGATCAGACACAAGTTTCTTTGGTACATTCTTTTATTAGTCTTGGATAGTTTTGTGTGTTTCTGGTTAAGACATTGTTGTTCTCCATTGCCTTCACTTTGAGTTCACATAATTTGACTTCCTTTTCTTCTATATGCAGGAGCTGCAGGTGACTCATCGAAATGCAGTGAAATGAGTGTTGATGAGAAGAGACAGCTTGTTTATGAACTGTCGAAGCAATCACATCTAGCTGCTGAGGTCTTGCAGGCATGGAGCCGCCAAGAGATTCTACAGATCTTATGCGCAGAAATGGGAAAAGAAAGGAAGTATACTGGTTTGACCAAAGTCAAGATCATCGAGACCCTTTTGAAAATTGTATCTGAGAAAAACTCTGGAGAGTGTGAAGGGAAGAAGAGAGATTCTGATTGTTTGCCTATTCAGAGAAACACTAAGAGACAAAGGAAGGTTGATAATCCTTCTCGGTATGTGATTCCAGCAACCAACATTGTAACAAGCAACAATGCCTCAGGGAGCTGCAGCTCGGTTAATACTAAAGGTAAACAGTCTTCTTTTTTTGGTTCAAAGTTATCAACCTTTTTGTACATACTAACCCGGAAATAGAATTTGGTCAGGTGAGAGTACTACCATCTACTGCAAAAATTTGGCTTGTCGTGCTGTACTGAGACAGGAAGACTCGTTTTGCAGAAGGTGTTCATGTTGCATCTGTCGTAAGTATGATGATAACAAAGATCCTAGTCTCTGGTTAACATGTAGCTCAGATCCTCCATTTGAGGGTGAGTCTTGCGGATTCTCGTGTCATCTTGAATGTGCTTTCAACACTGAAAAATCCGGTCTTGGAAAAGACAAGCAAAGTGAGGGATGCTGCTTCTATTGTGTCTCTTGCGGTAAAGCAAACAGTTTGCTTGAATGCTGGAAGAAGCAATTGACGATTGCTAAAGAAACCAGAAGGGTAGAAGTGCTTTGTTACCGTCTTTTCTTAGTCCAGAAACTATTGAAGAGCTCAACTAAATACCGAAATCTGTGTGAGGTTGTGGATGAAGCTGTCAAGACTCTTGAAGCTGATGTGGGTCCTCTCACTGGTCTTCCTATGAAAATGGGTAGAGGAATTGTAAACAGACTTCATTCGGGACCCGATGTGCAGAAACTTTGCTCTTCTGCTCTTGAATCTCTTGAAACTATAGCAACTACACCTCCTGATGTTGCTGCATTACCTTCACCTCGCAGCTCCAAGATGCAGCAAGGTCAGAACTTTTGTACCCTTCAATGATTGAGTAATATATTAAGTTTGTTGAATAATGTTGATTCTCTGATTTTGTTTCGTAGATTGTTCTTATGTATTGAGCAATGAGATATCTGCAGATACAGCAACCACAGGATCAACCAAGATCAGGTTCGAGGATGTAAACGCGACTTCACTTACAGTGGTTCTCGCCTCTAATGAAATTCCCTCACCTCCAAACATCGTTCACTACAGTATTTGGCATCGTAAGGTACCAGAAAAAGATTACCCGGAGAAATCGACTTGCACATTGTTTATTCCAAACACAAGATTTGTTGTCTCTGGATTAGCTCCAGCTTCTGAGTACTGCTTCAAAGTTGTGTCCTATAGTGGAACCAGAGAAATGGGCGTTGATGAAATCAATGTTTTGACACGTAGCGCTGAAGAAGGAGCGAATTGCTCTTCGGCAGTGGAAAGAAGCGTAAGCCCTCTCACAAATTGCAGCACATTGTCTTCTAATCCTTCTTCTGTTGAAGCTGAGTCCAACAACGATTACATTGTCCCAAAGAAGCCATCTTCAAAGAACGAAGACAACAATTCTCCTTCAGTCGATGAAAGTGCTGCGAAAAGGATGAAGAGGACAACCGACTCAGACATTGTACAGATTGAGAAGGACGTTGAGCAGATTGTGTTGTTGGATGATGAAGAACAAGAAGCTGTTCTGGATAAGACGGAATCTGAAACTCCAGTCGTGGTTACTACGAAAAGTCTTGTTGGTAATCGAAACAGTTCAGATGCGAGTTTGCCAATTACTCCCTTCAGGTCAGATGAAATCAAGAACCGTCAAGCTAGAATCGAAATATCGATGAAAGACAACTGTAACAACGGTGATCATTCAGCGAATGGAGGAACAGAAAGTGGATTAGAGCATTGTGTGAAGATCATAAGACAACTCGAGTGTTCAGGACATATCGATAAGAATTTCAGACAGAAGTTTCTGACTTGGTATAGCTTGAGAGCAACGTCACAAGAGATTAGAGTTGTGAAGATATTCATTGATACATTTATTGATGATCCCATGGCTTTGGCTGAGCAGCTCATTGATACTTTCGACGACCGTGTTTCGATAAAGCGTTCTGCGGTTGGTGGTAGCGGTGCGTCTGCAGTTGTTCCATCTGGATTCTGTATGAAGTTGTGGCATTAGAGAATGGGAACTTGTGCTCTGTTTTTTTCAAGTCATTTTCAAAACGTTATTCTAATTATTGGGAAATTTGCATTATTGGAACATTTCCATGCAAGAACAGTAGTACTGTTGCTATCGAATAGATCGTCTTTGTCGGATTATTTATTTATTTTTAGTGGATTTGATTCCATTTATAATTTAGTAATTAGTCCTAGACTGAATTATTCTTATTTCGTTGACTATTGGATTATGTTATTTTATCAAGTAGGTTATGAAAATGACCATTTCTTTGTATGAAGCTGTGAGAACAGTGAAGATTTTAAGTTCTTTCGAAATTAAATTTGTTTAAACTTTATATTTTGTAAATAAAGCTATCCAACTTTATTGGAATTCGAAAACTGCAGTAACAAATGCAACAAACTAATACGTCATCGTCATTCATCATCACATAAAGGTTTTTGGTTTGATTATGGGTTCCATTAGTTGATTTAAGCACAAAGAGGTTGCAGAGACACTTTGTTTGTTTTCTCTAATATATACATCACATTTGTTTGTTTGTATACGTACATTCATAACAACAAGCAATGAAAGTATATATATAGTTTTATTGGGGTTCGTATCAAACAGATGTCAAAAAGCAGAACTAGTGTTGTGTTGAATTTTCCAAGCATCATCTCTTTGGCTTCATTGATCTTAGAAGCACGATAGTGACTTTCTCCAGCGTTCGGGTGGTTTGCAACAATCACTCTACATGTCTACTCTCTACTATCCTAAACTAGACGAACCACAGACTAAGTACAAATTATGAGGTTTGATCTCAAGTGTGTTGAACCAAATACCTCTGACATATAGTAACCTGCAATGCAACACTACATCCAGATTTCCAAACCCAACAAACAACATCGGATGTGTGATTTGCAATAACCACTACACTATTAGTTTCTTCCTGCAGTGTATCTGAGGATGTTTCAAGCTTATTCTCAAATTGTTTGGAGACCCTTATGGGCCTAACAGCCCAATAATATCTATGTGCTTTTGGGCAAATGATTGGAGACCCTTATGGGCCTAACATGTTGAGAATTTCTTGTTCACTTGTTTCTATTGACTTAAGAAACTTGGTAGTTGGTACATATATACACTATATACAACAACTTGAATCAACAGTAAGGAAGGAAATAATGATTCCAAGTATCCAACTTGTTGTACCATGAATAGAAGTGTGCACATAATATTTCTTTTTACCAAATCATGGGGTAGAAAAAGAAAAGGCACATGAAAGCGAAAGAAAAAGAAGAAGAAGAAAGCTGGTCCATTGAATGTTGGAAAAAATGGACAAAGGCATGTTACGATTATTCCTCTCTTAGAAACCTTTGAAAATATTTTATGATTTCAGCGAATCTTTAGCAAGAACAACAAGAAAACAAAGAGTAATATATATACTCAACCCATAGTTTTTTTAAAGTTGCAAAAAGTAGGAAACGGACACAAAATGACCATGTCTGATTATATGATCAAAGAATCCAATCTGAAACCATTTTTTGTTATTTCCAGCATGCTCCATATTCCACTAATCTTATATATATATATATAAATATCTTATAGAATTAGTTTGTGTTTCCTTTCCATATTGTTTTGGGGACATTTCCTAATTTTTATTTGAAGCTTCCAACCTATAATGAGCAGAGGTAAATTAAGTGAGAGCCTTTCTTAGGCCAATCAGTTCTGGTTAGTCGAATAACTTAGTTGGTCGATGCAAATGATAAACGAAGATATCTTCATGTGCGTTGAAGAAAATATAGGCATACCAAATTTGTTTTCAAAACTTATGCCAATAACAAAAATAGCATAAAATTAATTAAACTAACGAATTTGTTCATTTCTATCAAATAACTCACTATTTGATAAAATGATGAGTTTCCAAATCACCAGGGGTCATATGACCGTTTCTCAACGCAAAAACGTTAGTCGATGTTTTTGCAAAGAAGCTGCTAGAAGTGAATTGATTTAGTGCGATTATACTTTTTCACTTCGATTTGGCTTGTCTTCACATATAGCTTTTCATTTTTATAGTCATTCTCATGAGCGTTTTAAATTCAACGGAGACAAAAGCAAAAGATAGAAAGAGATAAAGCGAATTACATTTTTTTACATTTAGAGTGAAAAGATGATATGCTTATTCTTAAATTGTAGTGTTATCCATCTCACTAAACATTATCATTAAATACTGATTATTGTTTCCGTGAATGTACGGATTAAGCTTTATGACAGTATAATTTCTTTAATCATCAAAATATGTGTTTTCAAAGAATCTCTACAAAGTTTTATTTTATCTGGTCTAAGATATTTTTTTTTTAATTATTTTTTTTCCAACTAATCCTATATCCTACTCCGATCATTTTCCTTTTTCATGAAGCTTTATATATATTGTACCTTTGAATGATTGATTATTCGTTTTCTTTCATTTTTTGACTATATATGATTGAACTTTAAGTAGATAACTTTTTTTCTTTCCGAAAACGAATGTTATAGACGTACAGTATTTGATACAACGTATATTACCCGCTGAAACTATAAATTTCTATATTTAGTCAATCCAACAATGATATAACTGATAACTAAAAAACAGAACGATTAAAAAAATATATATTTTTTTTGCTATGAACGTTAATATCAGTAAGAAAATGAAGAGTAGAGGTATTACAAAAAAGCACTATCGAAAATAATGTCATTTTGGCAAAAAGAAATAAAAATACTACAATTCGATTTAGGCAAATCTGAGGTCAAAATCACTGAAACCAAAGGAGTATCAACTTTCGAAAACGCTTACAATGGACAACGTATTTGGATCCTAACTATACTACGATGCCTTAACTCCGAATTGCAACTTATAAACTCAAGACTTTTGGGAATCTTTTTTTTTTTGTAGTTTAATATATTTATGCAGATGAAAATACTATATATATATATTAACGTGGATAACACAATAGATGATAAGATTTTGCATACAAATGGCGTCGTAAAAAAATAGTTCAATTAAAATTTGATGGAATGTGTGTAGAGAAAGTGGGGTGAAGATAAGCAGACGCACAAGCATGGCCACCTAATAAATTCAAAAAGAAAACACATGCATGATACCACACTTATCACTAAATATTAAATAACTAAGACCTAACATTCAAATTTAATAACAAAAATTAAATATAACATAATTGAAATTGAAAAAGCTGTATATATAAAAATTATTACAAAAACAAGAATAAAATTAGGTCCAGTGATAGTGCCAAACTGTATTGTAATAGAGTTGTCCCTTTGTGTCTAGAAGCCTTGTGGATATAATTTGTGTATATAAATTGTTAGGTCCTTCGCTGTTTCATTTTTCTTTTCATTTTGCCAAAATATATTTATTTCTTTATCCGTACATACCACATGTACATGTTCACATGTCGATTGGGAAAAAATTTCTTGATAAACCCTTTTAATATGTCGTTTTCAATTATGAAAATATGTCTATTTTTATTTATTGAAATATAAATTCTTTGAAATCATTTTGTTTCTATATATATATATATATATATATATATANT
>Ga0041059_1003764_pt1 | contig 10011 bp, 5 predicted proteins | sample AraColnosormetaG_FD_56232 | JGI IMG/M metagenome (GOLD analysis project Ga0041059, IMG submission 56232) | Arabidopsis roots microbial communities from North Carolina, USA - Col MF nosort | ecosystem: Host-associated > Plants > Roots > Unclassified | place: USA: North Carolina | collected 2013-09-02 | reverse complement strand
TTTTTTTTTGTGTGGATCCCCGTAATTTTTATTCTACACACGTACAAGACAATTTTTTCTTACGTAAACTATACAAACATATAAAGTGCATGTGACTGGTGAATGCTTATAATAAAATACAAATAAAATAATGTGTGATTGGTGGAATATTTAGAGTAAAAGAAGAATGAATATAGAGGAATATTGATATTGGAGGAAATAAAAATATGAATTAGAGTACCCAAATAACTGGTATTCCCTACAAGCAGTCAACAAAACTAAGGAAAAAAAAACCAAGGAAAAAAGAAGAAAAAATTGTTTTGTTTCTGTTGAGTGGACAAGTTATGAGATTAGAATTCAAATATCCGTTCAAGTTAAAGCATGGAATCACGAATGCTCCACATCTCAAAGAAGAAATTGAACTCTTTCTAATCTTAGAATTCAAAGAAACGTAGAGGAGTCTGATGAGATGTGGTTGGTTGCTATTACCTCTGATTGAATTTGATCACATACAAAATAACATTCGATCTTGATGTGTTTCGTAGGCTTTTGTGTAAAATCAGATGCATATATTTGTTTCAAGGGTCGTCTCCACTAGAGTAAAATGACGCATATCATCAAGAATGCTTTTCCACCACATTACTTACGACACAGTCAATATTCAACTTCGACATAAACGAACCTATTTCGCAAATTGTTTATGAGTTATTCAAATTATGTAAATTTAATATACTATCATATATTTTATAAAGATGTCTATTAAGTAAAAGGATGAAAACATATATTATTTGAAAAACCGGATTTCAGATGAAATTACTAGTTTAAATCAAAATATGCTTTGATTTATATAGTAATACAAGTATTTTTTTGAACTTAAATTGTTATATGATTGATATGTCACCATAACCGTAAATATTTGCGAAATAAAGGTAATTTCTTACCATATGTTTTTCCAAATATTAAGAGATACATTAAACATGTCATACTGATCAAAGATCTCTAAGTAGTAGTAAATAAGGTTTACGAGTACTTTTTTGAAACAAACCTAGAAAATAGAAGGGAATAGAAGAAACTTCAAAAGCACAAAAAGAGAAAAATCCAAAGAATAATTTATTATACAATAAAATAAAAACGTATAAAAAAGGGAACAAAATGGGTAAAGAGAGGAGGAGGAGGACCCTGAAGTAGGGTTAAAAAATCCATCTCCTTTGGTGTCTCTATCATCAACACCTGTCGGCCTTGTCACTTAAACACGCTCTTCACTCTCTTCTCACACACCTCTCCTTCTCCTTCTCCCACCATTTAATCAATTCCACAATATTCAATTTTTCCAGTCTCCTCCGTTACACAATTCCACAAAGAGATTAAACAAACAATAGAAAAATATCTTCCTTTCTTTTTCTGTGAATACACCAATAAAGTGACAAAAGAAAAAGCCTGTCTTCTCTCACCTGTAATTACCAGAAGACAATATAAACTGTTACTTTCCTTCTTTTGTTGTACCCCTTTAAAAACGGCTACTTTAGAGAACTTGAGAAGATTTAGAAAGAAACAGAGAGCTTGAGAGATTCCTCTGGCTAAACCCAGATGGAGTTTGGATCTTTTCTTGTGTCCTTAGGGACATCTTTTGTTATCTTCGTCATTCTCATGCTTCTCTTCACCTGGCTTTCTCGCAAATCTGGAAATGCTCCCATTTATTACCCGAATCGGATCCTTAAAGGGCTGGAGCCATGGGAAGGCACCTCCTTGACTCGAAACCCTTTTGCTTGGATGCGTGAAGCTTTGACTTCCTCTGAACAAGATGTCGTTAACTTATCCGGCGTCGATACTGCTGTCCACTTTGTCTTCTTGAGCACTGGTTCGATCTCAATCTCTCTCTGTTCATCTCTGTTCTCTGTTACTTTAGTGGTTCCAATTCAAGGGTTTGGTGGAATTCTGCTGATTTCTGTTGGTTTTGATTTGGGTTTGAGATTTAACCTAATAAAGTTTCGATCTTTAGAGACAATTGGGGGAAAAAACGTTTCAAAATGGAAACTTTTTTGTTTGTAAATTGCTGGCTCTGACTATTTTGTTTGCTATGTTATGTTATCTCTGTTTTACTTTTAGACATTGGTGATTGAAATTAGAATCAGTAGATAGAACTTTTTGAAGTCTATATATACGAGCCAGTGATTTTGGTGAAGGTAAAGTGTTTATGATGTCTTGAAAATTGGCTTTTGTTTGATGCAGTTCTGGGGATATTTGCTTGTTCCAGTCTTCTTCTCCTACCAACTCTACTGCCTCTAGCCGCTACAGACAACAACATAAAGAACACAAAGAATGCGACAGATACCACAAGCAAAGGAACTTTTAGCCAACTTGATAATCTATCAATGGCTAACATCACAGTAAGTAAACACAACAATAACTCCATTCTGCCTATTGATTCATTTTCAGTTTTTGATAGTCTAAAGCAAAATGTGTATCCTTTCATTTGAACAGAAAAAAAGTTCGAGGCTGTGGGCGTTCCTAGGAGCTGTTTACTGGATATCTTTGGTCACATATTTCTTCTTGTGGAAAGCTTATAAGCATGTCTCTTCATTGAGAGCTCAAGCTCTGATGTCTGCTGATGTAAAACCCGAGCAATTCGCTATTCTTGTTAGGGATATGCCTGCACCACCTGACGGGCAGACACAGAAAGAGTTTATTGATTCTTATTTCAGAGAAATATACCCTGAGACATTCTACAGATCGCTTGTCGCAACAGAAAACAGCAAGGTATCTACTTGTTCTGGCCTAAGAAAGTCATATGTTTTAAGGTTTTAGGCATCATAATGTTAATATGTTAACCTTTGCTCTTTGTTGTGTTGTATAGGTTAATAAAATATGGGAAAAATTGGAAGGTTACAAGAAGAAGCTTGCGCGAGCAGAAGCAATATTAGCAGCAACTAATAACCGTCCCACGAACAAAACCGGCTTCTGTGGGCTAGTCGGTAAACAAGTAGACAGCATTGAGTATTACACTGAGCTAATCAACGAGTCTGTAGCCAAACTGGAAACAGAGCAGAAAGCGGTTCTTGCTGAGAAGCAGCAAACCGCAGCAGTGGTTTTCTTCACAACCAGGGTTGCTGCTGCATCAGCAGCTCAGTCTCTGCACTGCCAGATGGTTGATAAATGGACTGTGACCGAAGCTCCTGAGCCACGGCAGCTCCTATGGCAGAATCTCAACATCAAGCTCTTCAGCAGAATAATCCGGCAATACTTCATCTACTTCTTTGTTGCAGTGACCATTCTGTTTTACATGATACCAATCGCGTTCGTCTCTGCCATCACCACTCTTAAGAATCTTCAGAGGATTATTCCGTTCATAAAGCCGGTTGTGGAGATAACCGCCATAAGAACCGTTTTGGAGTCTTTCCTTCCTCAGATTGCGCTCATTGTTTTCTTGGCCATGTTGCCGAAGCTTCTCTTGTTTCTCTCCAAAGCCGAGGGGATTCCTTCACAGAGCCATGCCATTAGGGCTGCTTCAGGGAAGTACTTTTACTTCTCGGTCTTTAATGTCTTCATTGGTGTTACCCTTGCTGGGACTTTGTTCAACACAGTGAAGGATATCGCGAAAAATCCCAAACTCGACATGATTATTAACCTTTTGGCTACTAGCCTCCCTAAGAGCGCAACTTTCTTCCTGACCTACGTTGCTCTCAAGTGAGATTTTGGTCTTCTTGACTTAAATAGCATATGTATTGTTCGTTTGTTCCCTAAATCTTATGTTGATGATTTTTTTTCAGGTTCTTTATCGGTTATGGCCTTGAGCTGTCTCGGATCATACCTTTGATAATCTTCCACCTGAAAAAGAAGTATCTCTGCAAAACCGAAGCGGAGGTCAAAGAAGCTTGGTACCCGGGAGACTTAAGCTATGCGACTAGGGTTCCCGGAGACATGCTCATCCTCACAATCACGTTCTGCTATTCAGTCATTGCTCCTCTTATCCTCATATTCGGCATCACCTACTTTGGTTTAGGCTGGCTAGTCCTCAGGAATCAGGTCAGACTTTCTCTCTATTTACTATACCCATAAACACTTAGGTTATCAAAAATGTGATCTTGAACTGTTTTATTTCGGGGTATGACAGGCGTTGAAAGTGTACGTTCCATCATACGAGAGCTATGGAAGAATGTGGCCGCATATTCACCAGCGCATACTAGCAGCGTTGTTTCTATTCCAAGTGGTAATGTTTGGCTACTTAGGAGCCAAGACATTCTTCTACACGGCCCTTGTGATCCCTCTCATTATCACCTCTCTCATCTTCGGATATGTGTGCCGCCAGAAATTCTACGGAGGGTTCGAACACACAGCTCTCGAGGTAGCTTGCCGTGAGCTGAAGCAGAGTCCAGACCTAGAGGAGATTTTCAGAGCATACATTCCGCATAGCTTGAGCTCTCACAAACCAGAAGAACACGAGTTCAAAGGCGCAATGTCTCGTTATCAAGATTTCAACGCAATAGCAGGCGTTTAAAATTTGAATCCAATCCCCAAATTATCTCATAGATTTGTTTTGCTGGTTTTTTAGAAGCTTTTATTGTTATGTGTGTGAATTTTAGGGTTTGTTTAGGATTCTTCTTTGTATGTGTTCCATGGTTGTTGTAACTTGTAACTTTGTAAGCTACTTTTAAACATCAACTTGATTTTTCATCATTAATATTCTTCTACTCTGATGTTCTGATTTCTTTAGCTGATGCAAATTGTATTTAAAGTAGTTTCAAACATATATACATTATTGTCACAGCTTGATCTATATTCATTGAACTGAAATGTTGTAACCAAAATTCACAAGGACTAAAGATTCAAGAAAACGAATGAATGGAATGGAAAATAAATTTATTTCTCATAAGCTATAAATAGGTTTTGGTCCGGTCGGTAACGGAGAGGGAATGTCTTCAGGTGCACGGACAGGCTTCACCCACCGGCCAGTCTGTTTGTTAAGGATCAGACCCTTATGTGCCACTTGGTACCAAAACTCAGGTATTCTTAGATGATCCAACAACATATCTGTGCTCTTGTTCACCGAAGCAACGTCTCTCCTAGCGTTAACCCTAAACCCAGATTTCTTGCGGTGGAAGCCATCCAAAACATGGAGATACACCTCTAGATTATGAGCCCTCCCTAAGTCTGAATCACGTTTTACGTAAGGCGAACTGAAGACATCGAGTTTAAGCTGCGTTCCGACATGCCTGTAGACCCAATTGAGCCTTGAAGTTATCGGATTAAGTTTGTTAAGTACCTTGTTGAACACGATACCAGGTAGCTTAGGTACAATGTCTTGCTTGTTCACCACACGTAACACCTTAACTCCTAAACTGTTTAGCTTTTCCTTGAATGCCAAGTTACCTACCCTCGGCGCACCAAACGAGATCACTGAAATGTTACCAGATAACGCTGGAACATCTCTAGCCGCCTCGTAAGCGTTCATAAGCGCCAGCGCACCTCCGAGGCTATGCCCGGTAATGGTTAGGCTTACCTCTTCGCCTCTATCCTTAAAAAAATTCACTAGCCGCTTCACTTCATCCATCGTCTGCTCAGATGCACTTTCTTTGTTGTACCGTGTGAGTTCGCTTTTCGAGTTGTAGATACTTAAAAACCCACTTTGCACCTTAACCACGGTCTTGCCATGTTTTCCTTCACAATCGAACGGCTCCATACTCGTCCTAAGATCCATGAACCATTCCGTGGGAGTCACCGTTCCACGCCACGCCACAACAATGTCTCTCCGACCAATCCTCAACGACTCTCTGTCTCCACTCACAGCTACAAAGCCCATCCAGTTGGAATCTTTGCTCCATGTCTCTCCCAAAGCCGAGCTTAAGAACCACTGAGGAACGTCGACACGAGACATCGCGTAGATGTATTTCGTTACCTTGTAACCATGTCTGGTTAAACCAAGCTCTTCAAAGAGTTTGTTCCTGTTGTATCTAGAGCTTCCACAGAATTCGGATAAAGGATCGAAATCAAGTGAATCATAAACGGATTCCACGAATTCTCCATATTTGGTTACTTCTCTCCTAAGCCATGGATGCAGAGGATCAAGAAGATTCTCCCAATTGTTGCTACCGTGAAGCTCACGCCACATTTTGGATATTTTTTCCCTTGGAGACGCAGCTGGAGTCATCAGATCGCCGCGGTCAAGAAAATCGTCGGCTGAGTATTTTGGAAGCTGAAGTAGAAACGCCAGTGATTTGGTCGAGTCATTGGAGATTTTGCAGATCCTCTGGGCCACTTGAGACAAATCTTGTTCTTCCTTTCGTGATTTAATGTGGAAGAGGTGTTTCTTGGTTGACAAGAAACCCGGAAGATGTGACTTGACCCGGATCTTGATAGATTTCCATGCAAGCTTTAGCTTCTGCTTCAATCTCCAGACCCGTTTAGTTCTTCTTCTTCTTAGCTTTCTCAGTGGAGTTTTGACCAATGCGTTCTCCATTTCTGAGTTTATCGGTCGGATAATTTTTGAGGTGATGATGATGATGATGATAAAGTTGTGATGTGTTGTAGCAAGAATTGATCGATATGCTTTGGAATAGATCTCTATGTGTTATATATATGAAGCAACATATGCATATGTTGCTTCTGGGAAGATACTCATATGCGTTGACGAAGAATAAATGTTTGACCTTGTACTAAAACATTGTTCGGTACGGAAGAATGATTATTAATTACCGGTATAATATACGGTTTAGGTTTTATATGCGAGTAGTGAAGTGAAGGTTGCTAATAAAAATCAGAATTCCGGTTCAGGTAAACCATATCCAGCAACTCTAATTAAATCTCCTCTTGGAAAGGTTTTTGTTTTAAGTCAAAACACAATCTCATTTTGTCAAAATGATTTTAGTTGGTCAAAGTAATAATAATACGCCATGATGATAGTTATTCTTGGCAGCTTAAGGATTGAATAATTAGGGCTGCTCTATATACAAAACATATATTAATGAAATTAATTATGATTATTTGTTAGGAAAATCAACTCTTACAAGAGTCGTCTACTGTGTCGGCTTTTGCGTTAGGTTATATAACTCCAACTTTCCTCCTAATAAACGGGTCCACTTTTTCTAATGAAATATATATTACTACTTTTGGATAAGAACATTTACATGAAATCCAATAAACACCCAGAAATAATTGTTCTTGGCTTACAAATAAAGAAACTCACATATCTCATTATATTTTTGAATAAATGGACGTAGATGATTGACGTACATTTCAGACTAATATGGTTTGACTTAATTGATTAATTAAAAGGTGAAAACTAATCTTTAATTTTGGTGTCACTCTCGATCGATAAAAATTCATTTTTTTTGTATTAGAGTTTTTGTTAACAACCTAATACGAACAATTGAACTTGCATTTAAAATACACTTCATGCGGTTTATTTATAAGTTGATTATGGATACGAATTTAAGCTTTTGTTTAATATATGAAAGATAACTGATTGATCAACTAATTCAGATGGGATAGGTTTGAAAAAATTAATCACAAAAGGGTAAAGAATTTGACTAATTAAGCTCGAAAGTGTTCTTCACGGCAAGTTCGTCTCTTGAAACAACTACGAAAGTACCACTAAACCTATAGTATACACGAGCCTTTTCCAATTTCCACGAGCACTAAATGTTTCAAATGTAATTTGTGTTTGGTTTAAATCAGACCGCTTGAAGTCCACACGATCATAGTATTCAAGTTCCATGATTTGTACTAAGATTTAATATAAGTATAAATGGGCCTGCATGAAGCCCAAAATGAAAGGTTTTGAAAGAAAATCTGCACTGTGATGACGATGAGACAGTCTTATCCAGAGTTGAAATCAGCCAATAGACACTTGACACCTCAGCAAGAGGTAACCTAAACAGAATCCATTTCTGTGATCGCCAAAGCCACACGATGATTCTTGCCTAAATCATTTTAAAGACTGTATAGAGGAAAACAAAACTGCAAAAACAAAAATAAAAAAAACATCGCACAAGAAAATAAAAGATTTGTAGAATCAACTAAGAAAATGGCTAGCACTATGATGACTACATTGCCTCAGTTCAATGGTCTTCGAGCCACCAAAATCTCTGCAGCTCCTGTACAAGGCCTGGTTAGTACTTTTCAGTTTTCTTAGATTCTCAAAATGTGATTTGATCTTCTATAATCTTTTGGGGTCAATTTTTTCCTGGATTTTATATGTTTTAGTGGCAGATTTATTGGAGATTAATTAATCATAACCTAGAATCAATTTTATGACATTGCAAAAGTAATATTATTTGCAAAAACTAAGGTTATTGAATGTTTTGGAATGGTGTTTTTGTCATCCCAGGCAAGTGTTCAGCCCATGAGACGCAAGGGAAATGGAGCTTTGGGTGCAAAGTGTGACTTCATCGGTTCATCAACAAATCTGGTAATTAAAGATATAAAACAAAATTAAATGGACAATACTAATTAAGTCTAAGCAATGATTAATTATACTTTGATTAGATAATGGTAACGTCGACGACCCTGATGTTGTTCGCGGGGAGATTCGGACTTGCGCCATCAGCCAATAGGAAGGCGACAGCTGGACTTAGGTTGGAGGCACGTGACTCAGGTCTACAAACGGGTGACCCGGCCGGGTTCACGCTTGCGGACACTTTGGCTTGTGGCACCGTTGGTCATATCATCGGTGTAGGAGTTGTCCTTGGCCTTAAAAACATTGGTGCTATTTGAAGTTCCTAAAGCTCTTTTATTTGTATTTGTAAAATTTGTAGATTTTTATAACAATATTCTCATGCACCTGAACGAGATCTAATGGATTTTACAAGTCTTTATGTTTATCTTATAATGTTGTATCGCAATTTATCCCCCTTTAATAGTCCATAGGTTCGAAGCATGGAAGAAGCGGTATATATGTGTTAGATCTTTGGAATTTTGAGTTTTTGTTTTAGAGAATTTTTGGGTCTGAAGATTTGATGCATAAGTTATTTTTCAAAAAAATTGAATTTTCATGTTAACAAATAGAATGTCTAGAAATCACTGTTTACTTAATCACTTAAGTATGTGAACCGAGGTCAAATAGAATGACCGTATACTTCTTTGCTAAATAAGAATGATCGTATACTTCTTTGCTATATATAAGAATGACCGTTTGCTATATATATAGCTCTCGGGGGTTGAGGCAGGGATGTTCTTTATCACCATATCTTTTTGTTGTGAGTATGGATGTCCTATCTAAACTTTTAGATAAGGCAGCAGGTCAGCGTAAATTTGGATACCATCCAAGATGCAAGCAAATTGGTTTAACTCATCTCAGTTTTGCGGATGATCTCATGGTCTTATCTGATGGAAAAGTGAGGTCCATAGAAGGAATCGTTGACGTGTTTGACACTTTCGCTAAGTGCTCGGATTTGAAAATAAGTATGGAAAAATCAACAGTCTACCTTGCGGGGTTGTCTCACACAACTCGTCAAGAAGTCATTGATCGTTTCTCTTTTGCAGTGGGCACTCTCCCAGTCCGGTATTTGGGACTCCCTTTAGTCACCAAACAATTCTCTTCAACTGATTATCTCCCTCTTATTGATCACATAAAGCAGAAAATTTGTTCTTGGTCAGCTCGTTTTTTATCTTATACTGGAAGATTGAACCTAATCAGCTCGATTCTTTGGAGTATTTGTAATTTCTGGATGGGAGCTTTCCGTCTACCTCGGGATTGTATCAGGGAAATTGATAAGATGTGCTCTGCTTATCTATGGTCAGGAGGAGAGCTAAATACATCAAAAGCTAAGATCGCATGGGCGTTTGTGTGTAAACCGAAGGAAGAGGGGGGTCTAGGTTTAAGATCTCTAAAGGAAGCTAACGATGTTTGTTGTTTAAAGTTAATCTGGCGCATTATATCTCATGCTGACTCATTGTGGGTCAAGTGGATACAAAGCTCTCTCCTTAAGAAAGTTTTTTTTTGGGCGGTAAGGGAAAATACAAGTCTCGGCTCATGGATGTGGAGAAAGATCCTTAAGTTTCGTGACATAGCGAGGACTCTTTGTAAAGTGGAAATAA
>Ga0041059_1003763_pt1 | contig 10013 bp, 8 predicted proteins | sample AraColnosormetaG_FD_56232 | JGI IMG/M metagenome (GOLD analysis project Ga0041059, IMG submission 56232) | Arabidopsis roots microbial communities from North Carolina, USA - Col MF nosort | ecosystem: Host-associated > Plants > Roots > Unclassified | place: USA: North Carolina | collected 2013-09-02 | reverse complement strand
AAAAATAAAAAAAAAAAAAAAAAAAAAAAAAAAACTAAAGGTGAGGTGATCACTTTTATTTCAAATTATATAGTCAATAAAATACATATTATTAACATAAAAAAAGAATAACTACAGCTGTTAATATAATTGATTTTGTGACTAAAACCAACCTTTTGTTTTGGTAAGTAAACCTCACAGTTTGAAAATAATAAAATCAGTGATAAGAAGGAATCAGGTGAGAGTTGTCTAGTCCACATTTTCTTTTCCCAATATAGTAACATTATAAATTATTTCCATTAGTCACACTATTACTAAATTTGTAAGAAAACTAAATACTCATACAGATTTCTCCATAAATAGAATTCATCATAGGCGTGTGTTCTCCACACTTCACATCCTAGGCGTGTGTTCACCACACTTCAATTCTCTTCTTTCATTTTCACTATTTTTTTTCTCGTTTAACAAAAGAAACCAAAACCAAAAGGTCCTAACCATGGAATCAAACAACAACAACTTGAACCTAGACATGGAGAAAGATCAAGAAACGACTTTCGACTACTCCAAACGAGCTCAATGGCTACGAGCCGCCGTGCTAGGTGCCAACGATGGTCTTGTCTCAACGGCTTCACTTATGATGGGTATTGGTGCGGTGAAGCAAGACGTCAGAATCATGCTCTTAACCGGTTTTGCCGGTTTAGTGGCCGGAGCTTGTAGCATGGCGATCGGAGAGTTTATCTCCGTTTACTCTCAGTACGACATAGAGGTGGCTCAGATGAAGAGAGAGAGCGGAGGGGAGACAAAGAAAGAGAAGCTTCCAAGTCCAACGCAAGCGGCTATCGCGTCTGCATTAGCATTTACTCTAGGAGCGATTGTGCCGCTATTGGCGGCTGCGTTTGTGAAAGAGTATAAAGTTAGGATTGGAGTGATTGTGGCGGCGGTTACATTGGCGTTAGTGATGTTTGGATGGTTAGGGGCGGTTTTGGGAAAAGCACCAGTGGTTAAGTCGTTGGTTCGGGTTTTGATTGGAGGATGGTTAGCTATGGCCATTACGTTTGGTTTTACAAAACTCGTTGGGTCACATGGTCTTTGATATGTATGTGTGAGTTTACTTACGTGACCAAACCCTTCTTCATGTTTCATGCTTCAAAAACTGGAAAAAAAAATGTAATAAGTAGAATTAATTTCTAATGAATTCCCTTTACAATTTTTAATGATCATGACCATCAAAGACAGTTTATAAATTTAAAATATTAGTCAAACAAATAAATTGATACTTTAAAAACTTATATGAGTACTAGATAAGGTTCGCCCAAATAGACGGGTATATAAATGTAAACTTTTCTTAATAGTATTTGAATTTTGAATATAGTAATTTATTCTTTCTTCTTGATATTTAATTTAATATTTTTTGTTTTAAAAATTTCAGTTTTATGCATTCTATTTTATTATACATTTTAATACTATACGCTCAATCTTATTAATGATTTTTGAATTCTAAATTTAATTTAGTATTTAGAAAACAAATTTTTATATTACACATTCAATTTTGTAATATAGTATAATACATCATAATACACTCGATTGTTTTGCTAAATTTAGTTGACTACTAATACATGTAAAACAAATTTGTTATTTTTCCTTTTGGTTAAGAATTTTTTTTACTAGATACATGATAAATCTAGTTGACCAATACACATGTAAATTATTTTGGTTAATAAAAAAATAGATATAAATGTATAAATTAGTATATATAAATTTGAGTTTTTTTTTTTATAATGTTTTCTAACTTTTTTAAGAGAAAAAAGTTAAAAAAATTCTGATACATATCAACATTTGTTCGATTGAGTTGATACGTGACACAATCTTATGAATTGCTAACTTTAAAAACCATACTTTAGATAATAAGATATTTAACAGATTTACTTTGTTAGAAAAATCTAATATTAAACAACATTATTCAACTTGAATAGACTTTTAACCATGTAAACATATATTCAAGTCACCTAACACCAAATTTGGATATACTCGATTCTTTTTATTTGGTCACTACAAAGTTGTTTATGTCTCTTTCGATGTACACTAATAATGTTTTAAACAACACTAAAAAATGTATCTATAGTCCAAAAATACTTTAAAATTTGCAAGCAATTGATTGAAGTAATAAATTAATGTGGAGAAAATAGAGTAGCTAGGGACCAGTGAAGATTTCTTGAAGATATAAATATAATCAATAATATTAGTTGTTGACAAAAAAAAAACAATAATGTTACTTATCTTCTGATCTTCCCAAAAAAAGCAACTAACAATGGTGGAACTTTCGTTCTCTCAGCTCCTTGTCTTACTTTTAAGCTTACTCTTTCTCTTCACTACTCTCGCGTCAAGTTCCAAGACCCCCCGATTCAAGTATTCGTTAGAGAAGCCTCACCACCCACTTGACCCACTAACGACACCTGAAATAAAGAGAGTCCAAACCATCCTCTCGGGTCATGATCCGGGTTTCGGGTCCGGGTCAACCATCATTCACGCCATGGCTCTCGACGAGCCGGATAAGCAACGTGTCATCCGGTGGAAGAAAGGTGATCGTCTCCCGCCGCGAAGAGCGGAGATTCTTGCTATGTCTAACGGCGAGAGTCACGTGCTCACGGTGGATCTTAAATCCGGTCGGGTTGTTTCTGATTTGGTCAACCCGACTTTTGGATACCCGATTCTTACTATGAAGGATATCATCGCAGTCTCACAGGTCAGTCCGGTTTAAATTCAATCTGTGTCAACCGGTTTAATTATTTAAATTCAAACCAAATCTGAGCAGACCGGTTTCCACAAACAAAATTCCCCCAAAATGTAGGTTCCTTACAAGAGCGTGGAGTTCAATCGCTCAATCGAAGCGCGTGGGATTCCGTTCTCCGGTTTGATTTGTATTACACCGTTCGCCGGTTGGTATGGACCGGACGAAGAAGGACGACGAGTCATAAAGATCCAATGTTTCTCAAAGCAAGACACTGTCAATTTCTACATGAGACCTATCGAAGGACTTTATTTAACCGTCGATATGGATAAATTAGAGATCATCAAGATTGTAGACAATGGACCGGTTCCGGTTCCCAAGTCTACCGGTACGGAATATAGATATGGGTTTCTTAATGAAACGGTATATATGGACCGTGTCAACCCAATGTCGATGGAGCAACCGGACGGTCCAAGTTTTCAAGTTGAGGATGGATACTTGGTTAAGTGGGCGAATTGGAAATTTCATATTAAACCGGATCAACGTGCCGGTATGATTATCTCACAGGCTACAGTTCGTGATTCCAAGACAGGTAAATTAATTATATCACAAACAAGTCCCTTGAATTTAGTTATTGTTAGAAATTGACTCCAAAAGTCTTCCAAGTTACAATGAAACCCAATTTGTTGAGGTTGAAACAGGTGAAGCAAGAAGTGTAATGTACAAAGGTTTTGCGTCGGAGTTGTTCGTACCGAATATGGATCCAGGGGAAGGTTGGTATTCAAAAGCTTACATGGATGCTGGAGAGTTTGGTTTAGGACCTTCTTCAATGCCACTTGTGCCACTCAACGACTGTCCTCGAAACGCTTACTACATTGATGGTTTCTTCGCTTCTCCTGAAGGCATTCCAATACTTCAACCTAACATGATCTGCTTGTTCGAACGCTACGCGGGTGACACTAGCTGGCGACACTCTGAGATTCTTCTCCCTGGTGTAGATGTAATGTTCTATTACACAACACTATTATTATTTTCTTTATATGATATGATACTTATGAAAATGTAATTTGGATATCGACAGATAAGAGAGTCAAGGGCAAAGGTTACACTGGTAGCTAGAATGGCATGTTCTGTTGGGAACTATGATTATATTTTTGATTGGGAGTTTCAAATGGATGGTGTGATTCGTGTTACGGTATGGTTACATTATGTGTATGCTTAAAAGTGTCTCTTAATAGTTGTTATAATGAATGAAAAACGTTATAAATATAGGTCGCGGCCTCGGGGATGTTGATGGTGAAAGGAACGGCTTACGAAAACGTTGAAGACTTGGGTGAGAAAGAGGATGATTCTGGACCGTTGATCTCAGAAAACGTTATAGGAGTCGTCCATGATCATTTCATATCGTTTCATCTAGACATGGACATTGATGGGTCAGCCAACAACTCCTTCGTTAAGGTTCATCTAGAGAAGCAGAGACTTCCACCTGGAGAATCAAGGAGAAAGAGTTACTTGAAGGTCAAGAAATATGTAGCCAAGACTGAGAAAGATGCTCAGATCAAGATGAGCCTGTACGACCCCTACGAGTTCCATCTTGTGAACCCTAACCGACTTTCTCGGTTAGGGAACCCGGCTGGTTACAAGCTTGTACCTGGTGGTAATGCTGCAAGTTTGCTCGATCATGATGATCCACCGCAAATGCGAGGCGCTTTCACAAACAATCAGGTACTCGGTTTAAGCTCGGTTTGACAGGTTCAACAAACTTAAATGTATATAATGAATGAGATCTATTGGTTTAGATATGGGTGACTCGGTATAACCGGTCAGAGCAATGGGCTGGAGGGCTTTTGATGTACCAGAGCCGTGGTGAAGACACACTACAAGTTTGGTCCGACAGGTACACCATACTTAATTGCTCCTATTGTCTTTGGTTTAACTATAAGCTTTATCTTTAACTGCTGTTTGTGTGATGAAACAGAGATCGGTCCATTGAGAACAAGGACATAGTGTTGTGGTATACACTAGGGTTCCATCACGTACCGTGCCAAGAAGATTTTCCAGTGATGCCAACAATAGCATCTAGCTTTGAACTTAAACCGGTCAATTTCTTCGAATCGAACCCGGTACTTGGGATTTCACCTTTCTTCGAGAAAGACTTACCAGTCTGTTAAACCAGATGCTTCATCTTATTCGACACTGTGCATTTTCAAATGTCATGTGTAGACTTTTCTGATTATAAATGTTGTGCATATTCTATTGATATATGTATATCAGTATATGAAATCAACATGCTCTTGATATTCAATTATTTATCTGCAACAGTATATGAGTATCATCTAAAGATGTTGCAGAGCACATTTTGGTATTATACAGTAGTTACTTTGGCAACGAAAAAGTGACCCCACTAGAATGAAGAAGTAGAGTGATGCATTAAGAAGGTAATGAGGATAATCTAAGAAACAGAGAATGTTGCAGAGTTTTCACTCGCAAAGACTAACTCAGACAAAAGAGATCAATTTGGCATCCATTGATTAGACCACCTTAAATACACAAAAGAAAGTTCAAGTTTTTTTTTTTCAGATACCTTTCTTAGAGACACCCTTGCCTTAGTGATGAAGGAGAATTTCTAAACACTTATTATTGAAACTAAAGTAGCTTTGAGCTAATTTTGAAGACAAGTTTTGTGTACTTTACAGGGAAAATCACAAAAAGGCTCAGCCTTGTCGTATTCTTACAAGATTAAAAAACAATAAACAACATGAATCTACTAGAGATCGTTACAAACACAAAAACATAAATGGTAATTATTACCTAATGAACAGATCAATTTAGAGTTCAAAAAAACCCTAATTAACTAGTGTTAAGCTATAAACTAACTAAACCAGAGGCCATTCCATTGCTTCTTCGCTTAAGTATTCACTAATATCGATCATAAACTCGTCTTTTTCGTTAGTTGAGGAATGATCTTGAAGTGGAACCTCAAGGTTTTCGTTATTAAAATCCTTGAATAGATTTTCCCAAAAGCTCTGATCCTCAGTGAAAAGCGTTGATGTCTGTGTTTCTTGGGGTACACTCATTCCGTTCTTCTCTTCCTCTATTTCACATAAGCTGTCAACAAATCCAAGATTAACATTAACCAAGTAACCAGATTGATCATCATTAACTAAGTAACCAGATTGATCAAATAATGACTCATCAACAAAGAAGATATGATTTTGATCAAAACAAGTAACTTGTGACGACCGAGGCTCGCCATGGTTCTGATAAAAGCAAACAATTTGTGAGGAATTCGGAGAATAGGTACTAGGGTTTTGACCAAAATTAGAAGCAATTTGAGAAGAAGACAGAGTAGAGGTACTAGGGTTTTGACCAAAATCAGAAGCAATTTGTGAGAAAGGAGAAGAAAACCCACCATGATTGAATATCTCGTCGGTGCTAGGTTTTTGATCGGAAACAAATTGTGATTTTTCTTTCTTTTCGAGACAATCCATCAGATGCTTCCTCGTTCTCATCAGACGATCCTCAATTATTTTTAATTCAGAGATATCGTCGCAGTTACGGTAGAGGTCAGGGTCTTGATAAGCCTGTGACTTATCGGAACAAGAAATAAGGGTAGAGTGAGAGATATACGCCTTATGCGACGGAGAGTTAAGAGAGAGAAATAGAAATGATATTGAAATGATTATGTTTGATAACAACCCTAATGGGGAAAGTTTTCCTTAAATACTAAAGACCCCCAAAACCCTTAAAACACATAAACCCTTAACACCACAAAACGGTGCGCTTTGTCCTTAGACTTATTGAGTAGAAGCAGAGCTTCTGAACCATCCAGAGTCTCTTCTTCCTTAGCCACTTTTGTTCAGGACTTTCCTGAGATACTTCTCCAAAGCTCTTGCCTTTCTTCCGCCACTTCTCATCTTCCTCCTCATCTTTCCCAATGCAACCCTGAGCCTATCAATGCTCTCCCGCAGGAGATTGATCTTGTCCTCAAGATCGAACTTTGGAAACTGTTGCACAAGTGTGATCAAAGGTTCCAGCTCGGATAACCCACTCCATTGCACTAAAACCTCTGCACTGTTTCCTGATTCTGCTTTTCTGATGTCAAGTAGCTTCTCAGGACCCACCGCCCATTCCAGCAAAGGGGTCATGATCTTGGGTAGCTCCTGAGGGCTGTAGGCTGCATGCACGGCCAGCTTCAGCTGGGGGACATGGAATACCGGGTCAATGTGGCTGTGAGCAGGGAGTTTCAACTTATAAGCCACATTGCCCACTTTACTGATTATCTGATACGGGCCAAAGTAACGGGGAGCTAACTTCTCATTCTTCCTGTGAACCACTGAGTTCTGTCTATAAGGCCTCAGCTTTAAGTACACCCACTCGTCAACTTCAAACACAACATCTCTCCTGTGTTTATTAGCATCTTTACACATCCTGTTCTGTGCTAGGACCAAGTTTTCTCTCAATTCCATTAGGATACCATCTCTGTCTCTAAGCAGCTCTTCAACATTAGCATTTGGAGTAGGGACATCGCCATACCTGATCATTGCAGGAGGCTCTCTTCCATAGACTGCCATGAATGGTGTGGTCTTAGTAGCAGAATGGTAGGATGTATTATACCAGTATTCCGCCCAAGGCAACCATTGAATCCAAGTAGTTGGACGTCTACCCGTGAAGCATCGCAAATATGATTCCAAACACCTGTTGTCCACCTCGGTTTGGCCATCCGTTTGGGGATGGTAAGCAAAGCTCTTGTGAAGAGCGGTACCTTGTAACTTGAAGAGCTCAGTCCAGAAATGGCTCAAGAATATCTTATCTCTATCAGACACCATCATTGAGGGAAACTCGTGCAGTTTGATTACATCTCTGATAAATGCCTCTACTACTGTCTTTGCTGTGAATGGGTGTTTTAATGCAATAAAGTGACCATATTTGCTCAACATGTCTACCACCACGAGAACCCTCTTGAGACTGGCAGTCCCTCCACGAAGTCTAAACTGATGTCTTCCCAAGTCTGTTGAGGTATCGGAAGAGGAGCTAATAATCCAGCTGGAGAGAGTGTTAGAATACTTGTTCTCTTAACATACTTGACAGCCTTTGATGAACTTAACAACATCACTTCTTATGCATGTCCAACACACCTCCTTAGTCAATCGTTTAAACGTTTTCAGAGCTCCTTCATGGCCTCCAACAACGCTTGTGTGGAACGTTTCCAGTAGTTTTGGAATGAAGGGAGTTACTACAGGTACTACAAGACAACCTTTCCTGTAAGGCACACCATCTTCCACAGTAAAATCTCCATTTTTCTGACAGCCTTGTTCTATATCCTGCAACAGCTTACTCAATTCTTTATCTGCCTTGACTGCTTCTTTTAGAGCTGTTATGTCGATGGTGTGAGTAGCTTGCAATGTTAGCTGTGAGAACACCTCAGTCTGGGGTTTCCTGGACAGTGCGTCAGCCACCTTGTTGTCCACACCAGGCTTGTATTCAATCTTATACTTCAGCCCTATTAACTTCGAAGCCCATCGTTGCTGTATTGTGGAGACTGCGTTTTGATCTAGGAGGTGTTTCAAGCTCCGCTGATCTCTCTTGATAACAAACTCCTTTCCCGCTAGGTAATGTTTCCACTTGGTAACAACCATTACTATTGCCAACAACTCTCTTTCGTAAACTGATTTAATCCTCCCTTGGCTTGAAAAACCTTGACTGAGAAATGCAATTGGTCTCTTTTCCTGGGAGAGCACAACACCAATTCCTGTACCAGATGCATCGGTTTCCACAGTAAACTGCTTCTGAAAATCTGGTAGAATCAAGACAGGGAGTTGAGTGACAGCCTTCTTCAATGCCTGAAACGAACTAGTGGCAGCCTCATTCCACAAGAAGCCATCTACTTAAGAGATCTGTCAAAGGTCTTGCAATAAGGCCATAGTTTTTTACAAATCTGCGGTAGTAACCCGTTAAGCCTAGAAATCCGCTCAATTCTGTAACTGATTTTGGTTGAGGCCAGCTTAGTAATTTTGATCCGCAGCCACTCCTTGTGAAGAAATGATGTGTCCTAGATAAGATATCTTGGTACTTCCAAACACACACTTCTTCTCATTGACGTAGAATTTATGAAATTTCAGCAGCTGAAGTACCGTCTCCAAGTGCTTCACGTGAGTCTTCATGTCGGGGCTAAAGACTAAGATGTCGTCAACCCGAAGGGCATTACTAAGAATTCGTAATGGCCTTGATGGGTTTTAAACGTAGTCTTCTCGACATCCTCCGCCTTCATTCTTATTTGAAAATATCCTGACTTTAAATCCAGCTTGGAGAACATCGCAACTCCTTTGAGCTCATCTAGTAGCTCCTCGATAACAGGAATGAGATACCTATCCGGAATAGTAGCTTTGTTGAGCGCTCTATAATCAACGCAGAATCTCCAGCCCCCATCTCTCTTCTTGACCAGTAGGATAGGGCTAGAGCAGGGACGGATCCACGTTGGTCTTGGGTGGGGCATGTGCCCTATACTGAATTCAATAAATATTATATAAGTTTGCACTATGTAGTTAAAAATGTACTTGGTGTAGTGGTTTTTTACTTAATGGTGCCCCACATTAACCCAAGTTCAAGCTTTACTAATGTCTTTTTATTGATTTTTTTTTAACTGTGCCTTATATAGAATCATATCCTGGATCCGCCACTGGGCTTGAGTATTGGATTATACTCGGACGTATAATCTGAGAGTCCAGCATCTCTCTGACCAACTTTTCAATCTCGTTTTTCTGTCCAAAAGAGTGCCTATAAGAACGCAGATTAATCGATGAGGTACCATCCTACAAAGTGATCGCATGTTCCCTGTTACGGGAAGGAGGAAGCCCCTTTGGCATCTGAAACACTGATCCATAATTATCCAAGACTCTCTTAATGTCTTGCACAATTGCCTTTTTATCTTGCGGCTCATATGATCAAATAAAGTAGATAACTCCAGCAAGTAAGCTGCTCCAGTGTATTTAATCACCCTTTCCATGGCTCTCAGAGAGACCTGTTCTCTGCATAATTCGGGATCACCATGAAGGGTAACCCATGTGTTACCAATCTGCCAGCTTAGTCTGAGTTGTCCCCATTTTGCTCTTGTGTCTCCTAACCTGGCCAGCCAAGAAAATCCCAACACCACATCTAAATCCCCCAAATCAAAAAGCAAGAAATCCTCTATAAATTCGATGCCTTGAACTTCCAGTGCTATGTCTGCACATTTACCGCTTCCTCTTATTACTCTACCTCCACCAACCTTTACTCCAAAGCCTCTGGTTTCTGTGACTCGCCAACC
>Ga0041059_1003762_pt1 | contig 10013 bp, 13 predicted proteins | sample AraColnosormetaG_FD_56232 | JGI IMG/M metagenome (GOLD analysis project Ga0041059, IMG submission 56232) | Arabidopsis roots microbial communities from North Carolina, USA - Col MF nosort | ecosystem: Host-associated > Plants > Roots > Unclassified | place: USA: North Carolina | collected... | reverse complement strand
AAAAAAAAAAAAAAAAAAAAAAAAAGTGTGTGTATCAAGATCACTAAGTTCGAATATCAAGCAATTGGGAAGTCAAGTGATATTGCTGATATAACAAAAGAGGGAGAAATTCGGAAAAACTCATATCATCATGCTTCTGTTTGGTAATGCTATATTCAAAGGAAATTCCAGCTGCCTGTTACACGTTGCTCTGATTATTGAGAACTGAAGGCATGACAGTGTGAAAGACTAGCCACTGAATAATGAGTTGATTCATCAACGATCTGAGTGGTTGTGATAATTTCATGCTGAGTCCTGAGCAATTGATTGGCATAAAGCACACCTCAGAGTACAAGGAAGAGGTAAGCTTTGAAATGATTGTTGGAAAGCTATTACCCACATGTGTCAATTGTCAGTTTGGGTCACTAAACTGGTTTAGGATATGAATGTTAAGTTTTTATCTGGGTGTTCCTTGAAATTTGATGTTAACAAAAATCATTTGTTTGATTGAGGAATTTCTTGGCAAGGAAGCACTTATGCGTTTGTTAAGTGTTTCAGAATAACAAAACAGTTTAGGTCCAAGCCCATTTCGAGTTTCAAAAGCCCATGTGAATTCAAGGATGTTTGTTCGAGTATTGGAGGGAAAAAGAGGAGTTCGGGTTTGAGGAGTCAAATCAACTATCTTTGGAAGTCGAGAAGGCAACCCACTGCACTCAAGGCGAATCCTTCAGAATTCAGGTGAGAGAGAGAGCACGAAATCGATTTTCTCGGCTGTTCATCGTCTTGTTCAACAACAATCGGAGTCCGAATCGTCTTCAGATCTGTCAGTCTCACCGCCCGGTGACTCGATGCAAGATATTCCATAGCGGAGTGAACCGAAAGTTCAAGAGGTGATGTCCGATGAAGAGCTCACTGTGCCGGATCCCGATTGGGGTATGGTACCTGTCAGAGACCCACACCGCTGATAATCGAAATTGAGGATGAGACTCCATCGTCAGCGGATCGGGTTCAGAAGCCTGAACCAAAGGGTCCAGAGGCTGCTCCTTCTCAGCAATCTGTGGCATCTCGAGTGGCTACTTTTCTGACTGGTGGGAAATTCAGTTCTTCGAGCAAGATTCAGGTGAGTGCCTTCACAACTCTGCTGCTCCAATTGGTCTCCAACATCGAATGATGGATATGCGCAGCCTGACCGAGTCAAGCTTGTATACATGATCATGCACAAAATGTCATTTGACTTTGGAAGGATGGCTTTTGATCACATTCTTCAGCTGGCTCTGAAACCAGACACCAAACTCTTCCTACCGTTCCCCAGCCTGATCTATCAAGTTATCCAGACGCAACGCCCGGTTCAGATTCCCGTCAACCCTCATGCCTCCGCAGCGTCGACCAAGCAGAAGAAGGTGAAGCAGAGTGCAGTAGTAGGTCGCAAGGAATCATCCAACCGCAGGGCAATGAAAATTGCCATCGAAATTCTGCAGGCTGCTCTCGATACAGGTAAGTGTTCTGTGAGAACTTCATTTCTTGCGTCGAATATGTCTGGTTGCTTACATGATTTTTGACTAAGTTATCTGCTCAAGCGGGGAGATAAGGTTCCTTTGGATTTTGAGGATGCTGGGGGAGATTAATTTGTGGAGGAGCTTTGTTATTTGTTTAACACATTGCTCATCTTTAGACTAATCGCGTTATACTAATTATGCTAGATGGTGTTTCTACAATATGTCTATTGGCTGTGTGTTATGTTCCCCACTTGAGTTTCTCATATCAACTGAGAGATGCTTGAGTATCAAACTCAGTCAAAAAGGGGGAGACTGAAGATGCAGAGTTCAATCAATCAGCTGATGACGATCAGAATGTTGATGGATTTCAGTAAGCTGCATCGAGTCCCATCTGACGCTTGAGTTGCAGACATGGATTTAAGAGCAGAGGTGGCAAGCTGAGGCGTATGATGTGGAGAGCCAAGGATGGAAGCTGACTTGGCGTGGTGTCAAAGACACGAATCACCGAGAAGATATGGAAGATATTATCTCAAAGATTTAGGAAGGAATAAGCTTGGAGAAAACAAGAAAGATTCCTTAAAAACGTGATTCTCGGAGATCCTAGGTTTAGAGTTCTGGAGAGTAGGTATAAGTATTCTAGAGCTTAGTGTGAGGCACTTCGAGCACTCTAGAATACTATCATACGATTGTAAACTTCAAAGCATTGCAAAAGCTTGAAGGTGAGTGTGTAGTTCTCTTTGTCTTCACGTAAAAGTGATAAGAAACAGAGAAGAGAATTAGGCTTAGGTATTCTTAGTCGGGTTTGATCTTTTGGGTAGAATAGATCGAGTAATCTCCGAGATAACATTTGTAATCAGTTTGTTATCAATAAGAATATAGTTATAAGCGATTCTCTATGTTGTGTTGATCTCTATACCCTCTTATAAAGAAAAGAGTTAGAAAGGATCTCTTCACTGTATTAAAAACTGAATGAATCTCTGAAGAGCAGAGGATGAATAGCTTATGTCTCTTAAAATAGGGTTTTGCAAAGAACTTGATAAAAGAAACTTAGGTCTAAACAATGTATATAAAACCCTATAAAACGTCCACGGACTAATAATACAAATAGGAAAGTCTTCTGGGGCAAATTTCCTCTTTTGTAAACTTGAAAGCGTCTTGGACTTTTCTGGACCGAAACTTGTGTCGATCGACATGAAGAGTGTGTCGATCGACACTCTCTCTGATTCCTGAATCTAAAATCGTCCTTAGCTTCCTTTTCTTTAGCTTTTGCTCCAAAATGTCTCCTCGTCCCTATTGTTGTCCCGTTGCATGGAATACCTGAAAAGACACTAAAAAGACTCGAGAAATAACATAAAGACTCAAAATCCTAACCCTAAACCATAGATAAAATCAGTGAAAATAGGTATATATCACAAAGCATGCAAGAATGATGAGAAATGATATGAAACAGTGATGAATGCTATGAAACTAGACCCAAAACGATGATGAATGAATGAAGAAAACATGCAAATTATAGGCATATCAACTCCCCCAAACTTAGTTTTTTGCTTGCCTTTAAGTAAATAAGAAAACATAGCTGAAGGAAGGTTTAAAGTTGGGGATTCAGAATCAAAGCATCAAATAAATAGATAAAATCAATTTCCAATTTGGCAGTTTAAAGATGCGATAAGATCGAATTCTACTCAAAAACGTTAGCCATGCCTTGTTATGATTCAATCCGACTCTTATACTCGACCTACACATGCTTTCAAATCTATCAATCCCTTTAACATTCATTAGTTCTGGAACGTAAATCAAGCAATGCATCATCAATGAACTCATTTGGCTAAGGTGAAGGTCAGGAGACAAAGATGGTCCATTAAAGAATGATTGAGCTTTAGTAGAATGATAAAGGTAAGTCCCAAGTTATGCATACAGAGATAAGATCTGATCTACACAAAGTATAACCAATGAAGCTCTAATGGAAATCCATTCTCCAATCCTAAAATAAGAGTTTAACTCTACCCTTTGCATTCATGAATCTCTTAAACCCTTTTTCATATCATTCGTTTTTTTCTCTTAACTCTAGAAGAACCTTTCTCAATACTTTGATACTTCTAGCGGATTTGAATATCTTTAACAACTATGGTTCCTGTTTTAATCTTTTAAACTAAGGGCTTTTACCCTTCTTCTATAGCTAACAAGAACCCTATTCTTTTCTTTAACATTCCCAAAACCTTTACTAGGCTATTTTCTAACTTCTTTAGCTTACTTCCCCTAGAATGTTTTTTCCCTTTCCTCATCAACAATGAATTCACTCTTTTCTTTCTTTTAAACACATTACAACCCACGATATAAGCGCCCACCTATTCCTATCTAATCCGCATAACTCGAACTAGAACAACATAAGACACTATCTTTGTCGTTACGAACCTAGCCCTTTCTACCAAGCTCAATCGGAATAAGACCTCACAAACACTCACAAGTGATAAAGGGCTTGAAAAAAAGTTAAGAGTTAGGGTCGGGGTTAACTGCTCCAATAAGGGGAGTCAGCTACTTGGACTAACAAGAATGGTTAAAATGAGTAAGGAAGTCCAAGTATTTTAGGGTATCCATGTGTTCAAATTTGATGCCAAGACATGATAATTATAAATCAGATTCAGGTTCAAATTGATAGGGAATGGTATCAAATCCTGGCAGTGTGATCGAGTAGAGCATTCAATACATGGTGCAGTTTTACTTCAATTTCATTGACAATGCATCAGACAACTAGCAACAAGGGTATTTCATCATAATCCCCTATGCAATGCATGTGCAAGAATCCTATATGAAACATCCTAGACTCAATCCTAAATGTGATGCAAATATATGCACACTTTGTTTTTGTGACATCATTTTCAGAAATATTATAAACATTTTTGGTTTTTCTATGCCTTAGATGAATGTAGACTCAATAGTATATACAATGCAACACACACTTGAGCCCTCCCCCAAACTTAAATCACACAATCCTCTGTGTGACCAAATTTGGAAAAGAGTACTCAGGAAAAACACAGCACAGAAACAAAAATAGGAGATGGTACTATACAACGGTGAAGTGAGGTACTTACTTCTGTCAAAGAAGGAGCGGAGTTGATCATCATTGTTTGCCTGCGATTCCTGCCAAGCCATTGAAAAGTCTCCCTGTTGTGTCTCACCTCCGCCTTGTAGGTACTCGACCTCATCTCCTTTGTTGCGGCCAGCACCGCGGTCGAGTGATCTCCTGGCGTGGAGAACCCAAAATAAGGTCGAGTATTTTTCATCGCTCTATGGTCGAGTATACTGTTGTACTCTTAGAGCCAGAATCCACTTCATACTTATCTCCCGAAAACACTACCAGAATGCATTAAAGACAACCAAAAAAACAATTGTACAAGTTAGACATGGGACTTCCTCCCAAGTGAGCTTGTTTTAAGTCTCGAGCCTGAGTCGTCACACTTATTAAGCTAATGGAGGGTGATAGAGAGGAATTCAGGTCTCCGCTTCTTCCTCGTTTGATACAACATTGTATTCAACATGCTCTCTTGATATGTCAGTAGTTGAGTACTTAATGGCCCTTTTCTTGTAAGTTTCTTTTTGATCATCTCGATAATCGTCTTCTCTAGACCGTTCTAATGTGAATTCGCATCCTTCTTTGTGAAGCAAAGAAATAACTTCATCATTTGGGACATCCTTGATGTCGAGTGGTGCTTGGTTGGCTTTTCCATGGAGCTCCTTGATTTGATCCTTCAGCTCTCTCACCGTATGTGTTAAATCTCTTATAGCTTTGTCCTACCATATAGACTTCTCCGTGAATACTAACCAATAATTTGATTGCAGAATGCTTGACTTGAGTTGTTTGGTTGAGCATGACGTCTCTGGAGCAATTGAAAGGTTACTCGAGATGACGGTCCAGCAAAGGTGTCTAGTATGAGTTGAGTTTTCCTCGTTCGATGCAATAGCCTCTATGTTTGATCCAAAGAACTATGTTCATGTTACTGCTGATATGTCTATAATTTTCCAATTGGGTGTTTGTTTGCTATATTTGAGATTTGAGAATATTTAAGATCAAGTTCTTTTTTTGTTTTTCTTGAAAGTTACTAACTCTGTGTTTTTTTCTTTGTCTATTTTGATCCAGGTGCTACGAATCACCAGCTTCACTAGTTGGTACTCGTTGTATGCATACACGTTCACAAGGAAATCAAAACCTCCTATTCAACGATAACATCGACCGTATTGCTCACCAACTGAGAACACAAAGAGAAATATACACAATGGCTGCAGTTGTACATGAGCAAGTGCCACCAACCAACATTGGTGCAGGCGATGCACCACGCAACCACAATCAGCGAAATGACATTGTGCCTCCACCAGTGCAGAACAACTACTTTGAGATCAAGAGTAGTCTCATTGCCATTGTTCAAAGCAACAAGTTTCTCGGCCTCCCTATGGAGGATCTACTCGATCACCTGGACGAGTTTGATAGGCTCTACAGCTTAACAAAGATCAATGGAGTTAGTGAGGATGGCTTCAAGCTCAGATTGTTTCCATTCTCTCTTGGAGACAAAGATCATCAGTGGGAAAAGTCGCTTCCTCAAGGCTCCATCACCTCCTGGAATGACTGCAAGAAAGCCTTCCTGGCTAAGTTCTTCGCAAACTCCAAAACTACCAGACTCCGGAATGATATTTCCGGTTTCACATAGAAAAGTGTTGAGACTTTCTGTGAAGCATGGGAGCGCTTCAAAGGATATCAAACGCAATGTCCTCATCATGGTTTCTCCAAAGCTTCACTTCTCAACACCCTCTACAGAGGTGTCCTTCTAAAAATCAGGATGCTTCTTGGTACTGCTTCTAACGGGAACTTCCTCAACAAGGACGTTGAAGAAGTATGGGAGCTGGTAGAGAATTTGGCATATTCTGATGGCAACTACAATGAAGATTACGATGGAAGCATCCGCACCAGCTCTCATTCTGATGAGAAGCACCGCAGGGATATGAAAGCTTTGAATGACAAGCTGGACAAGTTACTCCTTGTGCAACAAAAGCACGTCCATTTTCTCTATGATGATGAGACGCTCCAAGTCCAGGATGGAGAGACTCTCCAATCAGAAGAAGTTAGCTATTTGCAAAATCAGGGAGGTTACAACAAAAGTTTTAACAACTTCAAGCAGAACCATCTGAATCTGTCTTACAGAAGTACAAATGTTGCAAACCCGCAGGATCAAGTCTACCCTTCACAGCAGCCGAATCAACCCAAGCCCTTTGTTCCATACAACCAAGGACAAGGGTATGTTCCTAAACAGCTGTATCAGGGCAGCTATCAACCGCAACTTCCATCACCTGGGTTCACACAGCAACAAAATCAACAACCTTCATCGACTCCTGACTCAGACTTGAAAAACATGCTACAGCAGATTCTCCAGGGACAAGCAACATGAGCAATGGATTTGTCCAAAAGGATGGCAGAAATTCATGACAAGGTTTACTGCAGTTACAATGATATCAATACCAAGGTTGAAGCACTGACATCTAAGATCCGATTCATAGAAGGTCAAACTTGGTCGACCTCTACACCCAAAATTACAGGACCTTCAGGCAAATCAATGCAAAATTCAAAGGAATATGATCATGCTATCACGCTCAGAAGGGTTAAAGAATTGCCCACAAGAGAAAGTCCAAACCAAAACACTGAGGACAGTTTGGAGCGAGATGGGGAGGATTTCTGTCAGAATGAAGATTCAGTTAAAAAAAGCAATAGAAGTGCCTATACTCGACCAACCTACTCGACCACTAGCTCCTGCAGTATCACCTCTTGTTGAAAACCCAGCTGCAGCCAAAACCAAAGACAAAGTCTTCGTTCCCCCACCTTACAAGCCCCCACTCCTATTTCCTGGTCGATTTAAGAAGGTCATGATACAGAACTACAAAGCTCTCTTTGAAAAGCAATTGAAAAATCTTGAAGTCACAATGCCTCTTGTCGACTGACTTGCACTTATACCAGACTCTAACAAATATGTGAAAGAAACGATTATAGAGAGGATCAAAGAAGTCCAAGGAATGGTGGTGCTAAGTCTTGAATGCAGTGCGATCATTCGGAAAAAGATCATTCCAAAACAATTAGGACATCATGGTTCGTTTACCTTGCCTTGCGCTCTTGGTCCTTTAGCTTTCAACAGATGCCTATGTGATCTAGGTGCGTCTGTGAGTCTCATGCCTCTCTCTGTGGCAAAGAAACTCGATTTCAGCAAGTACAAGCCCTGCAATATATCCTTGATCCTAGCTTACATGTCTGTCAGAATTTCCCATGGTCTGCTAGAAGACTTATCAATCATGATAGGCGTGGTCGAAGTACGTACAAACTGTTTGGTTGTAGAAATGGATGAAGAGCCCAAAGATCCTTTGATATTGGGAAGGCCATTTTTAGGTACAGTTGGAGTTATCATTGATGTCAAGAAGGGAAAGATCGATCTTAACCTCGGGAAAGATCTCAAGATGATCTTCGATATCACCAACACCATGAAGAAGCCTACAATAGAAGGAAATATTTTCTGGATTGAAGAGTTGGATCTGTTAGCTGACAAAATGCTAGAAGAGCTAGGAGAAACAGATCATCTACAGAGTGCCCTGACAAAGGATAGCAGGGAAGGAGATTTACACTTGGAGACTTTGAGGTACCAGAAGCTTTTAGATGAGCATAAAGTAGCTGAGAATCCAGAAGAGTATGAAAATTTGGTTGGAAGGGCAAAGGACGAATATATACTCGACCGCATCACTCGACCGACGGCCCATTCAGTCTGCTCGACCGAACTACTCGATCACAACCCCTCCTCTGAAGCCAACTTAGTATCCGACGACTGGTCTGAACTCAAAGCGCCCAAAGTCGATTTAAAACCGCTACCAAAACGGCTAAGGTACGTTTTTCTTTGACTAAACTCTACTTATCCTGTCATAATGAATAATGAGCTAACTACTTATCAAGTAAACCTACTGATAACTGAGCTTAAAAAGTATAAGAAAGCAATAGGGTATTCGTTAGATGATATTATGGGGATTTCACCCACCTTATGCACCCATAGAAACCATCTTGAAAACGAATCCTACTTTAGCATTGAACTTCAAAGGAGATTAAACCCAAACTTAAAAGGGGTTGTGAAAAAAGAGATACTTAAATTATTAGATGTTGGGGTTATCTACCCTATCTCTGATAACACTTGGGTATCTCTAGTTCATTGCGTTCCTAAAAAGGGAGGTATAAAAGTTGTTAAAAACGCTAAAGATGAACTTATACCCACTAGGACAATAACTGGACATAGGATGTGTATTCACTATAGGAAGTTAAATGCTGCCTCTAAGAAAGACCATTTCCCATTGCTTTTCATTATTCAGATGCTAGAAAGATTAACAAACTATCCTTACTATGGCTTCCTAGATGGATATAGCGGATTTTTTCAAATCTCAATTCACCCAAATGACCAAGAAAACACTACTTTTACTTGTCCTAATGGGACCTTTGCTTACAAGCGTATGCCTTTCGGTCTCTGTAATGCACCTGCTACCTTTCAGTAGCGTATGACTTCCATTTTCCTGGATTTGATAGAGGAGATGGTAGAGGTATTCATGGATGATTTTTCTGTGTATGCCTCTTCCTTCTCCTCGTATTTGTTGAACTTGTGCAGGGTACTCAAAAGATGTGAAGAGACAAACATGGTTTTGAACTGGGAGAAATATCATTTCATGGTTAGAGAAGGCATCGTTTTGGGGCACACAATTACAGAAGAGGGAATAGAGGTTGATAAGGCTAAGGTTGATGTGATGATGCAGTTACAGCCGCCAAAAACTGTCAAGGACATAAGGAGTTTCCTTGGGCATGTAGGATTTTACAGAAGATTCATCAAAAATTTCTTCAAGTTGGCCAGACCGCTCACCAGACTGCTCTGCAAGGAAACTGAGTTTGCATTTGATGAAGAATGTTTGACAGCCTTAAGATGATCAAGGAAGCTTTGGTCACTGCCCCAATAGTCCAAGCTCCAAACTGGGACTTCCCGCTTGAGATCATGCGCGATGCTTCAAATTATGCAATAGGAGCAGTTTTGGGCCACCGGATTGACAGAAAGCTACATGTGATCTACTACGCGAGCAGAATGATGGATGATGCACAAGTAAGGTATGCCACTACAGAGAAAGAACTGCTAGCTATGGTATTTGCATTCGAGAAATTTAGAAGCTACCTAGTAGGTTCTAAGGTGACAGTCTACACTGATCATGCTACTTTGAGGCATATATATGCGAAGAAGGATACCAAACCTAGGCTGTTGAGATAGATCTTATTGCTCCAAAAGTTTGACATGAAGATAGTTAATAAGAAGGGAATTGAAAACGGTGTAGCTGACCATCTCTCTAGGATGAGAATTGAGAATCTGAAAAGCAAACGATGGAAAAGAAGTCGAGAAGCTTTGACAGTCGGGTTTCAATATGAGAGAACGAAGATTTTGGGTTCTGTTTTTTTTTTTTTTTTGCAATCATGTTTGAAAGGCGAAAGGT
>Ga0041059_1003761_pt1 | contig 10017 bp, 10 predicted proteins | sample AraColnosormetaG_FD_56232 | JGI IMG/M metagenome (GOLD analysis project Ga0041059, IMG submission 56232) | Arabidopsis roots microbial communities from North Carolina, USA - Col MF nosort | ecosystem: Host-associated > Plants > Roots > Unclassified | place: USA: North Carolina | collected... | reverse complement strand
AAAAAAAAAAAAAAAAAAAAACATAAATGGCTAAATAAATCCCACTCTAAAATTAATGATGATGAATCACATACATCATCTTCTTCTTTTTTTCTTGAATTTATTTGTGTTTTTTTTCTTCCTTTAAACGTTTAATTCCATAGATAATACATAAGCACAAGAGTAAAATCATAAATAAGACGAGAGATTGGTTCCACACATTGGTTGGTTCAACCCCTCAATGAATATTTTTTACCACTAAAAGCTTGGAACTTGGCTTCCTTCTCAGCCTCTTCCTCTTGCTTTCTATCTTTCCCAGCTCCAACCTAAGTTACAGATAGATCAACATTATATTTCTACTCCATCTCTTATCTCTGATACCATTTTTTGCACATACTACTTTTAAACAAGTTATTTACCTTTGTTGTCTCTTTAGTAGACCGCTCTACATTTGAACCGAACACAAGTTTCCCTCGATTTTGTTGCGTAGCCTTCTCTGACCCACTACTACTACTACTTGCAACAGGATGTGATTGGCCGTTACTGTTAGCAGCACCAGGTTGCGGTTCATAGGATAAAGGTCGTCCATCCAAACGTCTTCCCGAACCCGTGAAAGGGTTAAACTTTGGTTCTGCTTCAGCCACATCAACCTCCTTAGCTGTATCAAAAAAAGAAGACCACATTAGAATCTAACAGCTTGGAGCTAATTTCATGTCCAATTCATACAAATCACCTTTTGCTTCACCTTTGGCTGGAGCAGGTGCTACAGGTCGTTCGGGTTCCTTGTAATCAAGGGGAGGTGCGAAATCAACCTCGCAATCAGTTTCAATGATGCTAATACCATTAGAAGGCTTTGCCTCCACTATGTCTATGAAGTATTTCTTATTGTTGTATGGGACCATAATGCTATCTCCGACCGTTAGACATGAATAGTTCCTCAATGCGGTCTCCAAGCTGCAGCAGAAACACAGGAACCGGTTCAATATACACAGAGTACGGTATTCGCAAAGAATTCAAAGTCTAGATGGAGACAAAAATACAAGAGGGGGAGGAGTAAGTCGGAATTACATGGCTTTCGGGTTAGCTATATCGAGAAAGTCTGTTGTGTGGGGTTGCAGTTTCACGTAGGTTCCCTTTGGAAGAGTGACATTTCTAACTCTCACCATGTCTCCTTCTTGCAACAGCAAATTCTGCATCATCTGCAAAAGCAAACAATCGATTTTAAGTCACAAGATATCGAGTATCTTGTATTGGTGATAAAAACAAGCTACTGTTTGTTACCCAGTAGGGAATGTAAATCACGCCTTCTTCTGCGATGAACTCAAGGACTCCGCAGTGAGAAAAACTATCTGTTGAAGCATTACGAAGTTCAAAGAGCATTGGATAATCAATCTGCAAAGAAGCTGTAAACAGTGATGGATGTAAGTGGCTCTGGATAATCAAATGAAATCCGAAAAAGAAGCTGGAATCATTAAGCAAAGGAAGAAAATGTACCTAGACGATCAAGGGCTGATGGTGGCATTATAACTGAAAATAGATATCAAAGAAATCAAATTACAAAACTTGAGCATTATAAAGAGTAACATAAACTTGGAAAGACACATTATTTGTAAGATTAAAGACTTACTCTTGTCACCACTTTCAATTTGAGGCTATGAAAAGAAAAAAGAAAAAAGAAAAGAGATGTTAGAATTGGGGTTGTAAACATTGCACAAGTTCTCCAATTTTACATATATAAGCATATAAAATAATAAGTAAGGAACTTTGAAATCAAACCTTATCAATAAAGGATGAGGGATAACACCGGTAAGTCTGCTCAAAGGTAGTTCCATGATAAGCGTATCCATCGTAAAACTGCAATTGCAGGGACACTAACACATGAGATGGAAGAACAGTTACTAGATAGATTGAAATTACTGATTTAAGAGAAAAGTTACCATCTTTCAACTGGTAGATAAACAAGAGTTAACGCCAACTGTCAAAAAGGAAGACCAAATTAATAGTCATTTAGCACAAGTAAGCAGACGTATAGGCAAGATCATCTACAACTCGCGTCGAAACGCACAAAACCCAACCTTTCGATTCCTAAACGAGTACTCCACAATTCTAACGAAACGAATCTACCATGGTGACACCCAAACGTACAAATCCGACCATAATTGGGCTTAAAGCGCGAACCAAAACGGAAACCTAGAATTGGAAGCTTCCTTCTCGCGAGAATTGACAATCGGAGAAAACAGAGATAGAGAGAGAGAGTACCTGCTTGTGAGAAGAAGAATCAATTGGTCGCGTGATTCCCGCAAGGTAAGTCGTATCGTCTTCACGTCTATCTCCTTCTTTATATACCGTATACGGCGTCTTACATTAATATGGGCTTGGGCTTAAGTTCTAATTCGGCTTTGGGCTTTGAATTATTAACGACAAATGTGTGCGATAAGGAATGAGAAACTTTGTAGTTAACCAGACGCATGTTAAAAATGATAGTTAACAGACACATCCACATGTTCAAAATATATATATACGATAGGAGTTTGGGCTTCTTTCATCATCTGTACAGCCCAATGGGCTCTGTTCATTTTAACGAAATTAAACTGGTCGACAAATATATATATATATATATATACACGATAAAACCCAAAAACAAAACAGAAAAATATTCAAAAAAGTTTCATAAACAAGATCAAATCGAGTTTTTCTGGAATTTTATTAGGAAAATGATAAACGATATAAATAGGGTGTCTCCCACAGTTATCTTACTGGGAACAGAAGAATCCGCAACGGTCTCATTACAAACATAACAGAAGGGTGAAAACGGAACAACGCTTTTGATGATGATGTGTGGTTTTTGTTTCGAGAAGACATGCCACAAGGAACAAAACCACTGTGTCTCTCTACTAACCTGACAAACAATATAAGAAGATCCCGGCTCTATGAAGAGACCGGTGAAAAGGGGAAGAAAGAATCATGCGGACTTCAAGAACCGCACTCTTTTCTCATTCGGCTCTGGACTGACCAGCTCGGGAGGACAAAATGATCCCGACGATGAGACCGTATAGAGCAAGAGCTTCAGCGAAAATGAGGATAAGAATCATACCAACGAAAAGCTTTGGCTGTTGAGCATTGGCCCTGTCATCAAACCACAAATTTGCGTATCAAAATGATATAACAGGGGATAGACACTCACAATTGAATTGATATTTCTTCCATTATATTTCATCCTAGAGAAATACGCCATGGCACAAGACATCTCACAGAAGCATGTAATGAACTGATATTTCTTCCATTATAGATTCAACAGTCAGTGAATTGCACATATTCCCTACCAAATTTTCATCAAGTTGAATTGTGACACTAAACTCATGATATTCTGATTCATAAGGGAGATATACTTGTATAAAATTGAGTCTTTTAGCAAATTAGGCTATAAGAGTGAATCTGCAAAGAAGGACACAGAGGATCGTACCTGACACCAGCATCGCCAACGATACCTATGGCCATTCCAGCTGAAAGACCAGCTAGCCCACAAGCAAGACCAGAAGAGAGATGAGCATATCCGTCGAAGAGGTAGTAGGATTTAGCCTTGGGGTTAATCCCGGTACTGATGATAACAGCAATAATCAAACCATAGATACCCAACACACCAGCCATAACAACTGGGACAATAGACTTCATCACCAACTCCGGCCTCATCACACCCATAGATGCCACTCCCACACCACTCTTTGCTGTCCCGTACGCAGCTCCCATACCTTGTTAATAACACAAAGATACACACTCTTTAAGGTCACAATCTAACTATGGTTTACACAAGTAATCAACATGCCTTCGATATGAAGAAAAAGCATAATTGACATAGATGAAAGCAACTCAGCAATTTTGATGGTAACAACGGTAAATCTGTACTTATGCAATTAGTACCAGTCACAGCAATCACAAAACCTGGCAACTCCAGCAAATTTCCCTAGGTAATTTCGATATGTTGGACAAAGAACAGGACACCAAGAAATTCTTTTTTTTTTGTCGGGGACACCAAGAAATTCAACACATACAGATCTAAGCCAAAAAGTCTTAGTTTCTAGAAGATCAGCCTAGACTACATCACCAATGGAGAAAAGACAAAGAAAAAGGATTTAAAACCAGCGTAGAGCAGTTCCATAAGAATTTGATCCACTGACTAAAGATAATAAACTAGAATTTTCGAAAAGGAGAGACATATAATAGTTCAGTGATATCGCTTAGCCTAAACAAATCTAGAGAGAAATTTCTAAGAAAAATCATGAGCAACACACAGATCGGTGAACTTCTCAGGGCCGATCTAAAGCACAAAAGCAACTTTGAGGGAGATCATGAGAACAACAAACACACACAAGATCAGTGAACAATTCAGAACCAAAGAGAAAAGAAGAAGATGGAGATTATAAGAGAGTATAGATGGATATACATGAGAAGACGAGCGCAGCGGCAGCGCCAAGGAAGCCGAAGAAAGGAGCGGTCTCATCGCCACTGAAGGTAGACATCTCTCAGGCGATTCTGGATCTTAAAATATGTGCTTCCTTGGAACACCGGAATCTGATCTCTCTTTCTCTCGCAGATCTCTCTCCGTTGAATATACAAGGATTGAGTTTCCGAGGCTCAAAAGCCTGATTGATGATGAGATATACTACTACTACAACAGCGAAGCGCACACGTCGGGATCTCAACCCGGGTCTACCCGTATTCGACCCAGATTAGTTGCCTTATTCTTAGGCCCATCATACGGCCCACTAGAATGATCCACCAGAACCAAAATCATATCCTGTTTGGCTTATATTTGGAGAGATTGAAACAGAAACGTCTTTGCATTTTTACGAGTAAGATGGATAGACAATAATAACCTTCTTGCTTGCTCTCGTTTAGCAGTTTTAAGACAAGGGTATATTAGTAAATTGAACCGAGAGTACCTGGCTCGTCTTCCACTTCTTGCCACATTACACAGACACCATTTCCAAGTATCCTCAGATCTTTCTCGATTTCCGTTGCTTGTTTCTCCTGAAGGCTCGTTGAAATCCGTAAGTCTTCGATCGTTAATCGTGTTCTTGACCTATCTGTTAATTTCAGCATGCCAAGTTTTTCTCTCTACAATTTTCATTTTCTTCGAATTTTGGTTCTTCTGGGAGCTCTCTCGTCGTTGCTTTAACTTGAAATTCGAACTCTATATATGTTCCCGCGTATCTTACTTGCTCCATTGTTTTCTTCATCGTTTGGTTTGGATGGTATTACGCTGACTTGTGGGATATGATACGATTTCTCGATTTATTTGGGTTAAATGTATGTTATGGAACTGCTTATGATTTGGAGTATTTCTGTTTTTAGTTACTCGTCAGCCTAGTTTCACAATGTTTGATATCAATTTCTCCATTGCAGTTGAAAGTAAGAGGATGGAGAGTGGTGGGCAGTATGAAAATGGGCGCTACAAGCCCGATTACTACAAAGGAACACAATCTGTGGTAAGCAAAAACACTTGAAGAAGCAGATCACTAAAACAAAAAAACATGTTTTCGTTACTTTGAATGAAACCTAAGTACAAACTGTGTGTGTGTGCAGTAGAATGTGATGCCGAAAAAGGAGCAACATAATGCATTGGTGATGAATAAGAAGATCATCTCCATCCTTGCTGAGAGGGACGCAGCTGTCAAGGAAAGAAACGAAGCGGTTGCAGCAACTAAGGAAGCATTAGCCTCTCGTGATGAAGCACTTGAGCAGCGGGACAAAGCTCTCTCTGAAAGAGATAATGCTATCATGGAGACAGAAAGTGCGTTAAATGCTCTTCGATACCGTGAAAACAATCTTAACTACATTTTGTCGTGTGCCAAGCGCGGTGGTTCCCAAAGGTTTATAACTGAAGAAAGCCACTTACCTAATCCTTCCCCTATATCAACTATTCCACCTGAAGCAGCCAACACGAGACCGACCAAAAGGAAGAAAGAGAGCAAGCAGGGAAAGAAAATGGGCGAGGATCTGAACCGTCCAGTTGCTTCTCCCGGAAAGAAAAGCAGAAAGGATTGGGACAGTAACGATGTCCTAGTCACGTTCGATGAGATGACAATGCCAGTGCCCATGTGCACTTGCACCGGGACTGCTCGTCAGTGTTATAAGTGGGGCAATGGCGGCTGGCAATCATCTTGCTGCACAACCACTTTGTCTGAGTATCCGCTCCCGCAGATGCCAAACAAGCGGCATTCCCGAGTTGGCGGCAGGAAAATGAGTGGAAGTGTCTTCTCCAGGTTACTTAGTCGTTTAGCTGGTGAAGGGCATGAGCTTTCCTCTCCGGTTGATCTCAAGAACTATTGGGCTAGGCACGGCACCAACCGCTACATCACTATCAAGTAACCAAGATTTATGAGCCAGTAGCCACTATATATCAAGTATTGCTCTCTCGTCATCCCTTTTGATTTTTTTTTTGTCGCTTTAGATTTAACAATTAGGATCAAAAGTCGAATGAAAGATGAAGTTAGGCTCGTTATTGTTTTTACTGTCGATAGTTCCGTTAAAAGGCAAATATCTAGTAGTACTGTTTTGACTTGGTTTTGTTGTTTTATGTAAATAGTTACATTATCATCTACTTTGTATTATTGTAATTTCAAAATTCGAAATCTCACCCATTAAATCGCAAGAATTTGAACAACTTCAACAAATAAAAAGGAAAAAAATTTAATAATCTCCTTATATTAGAGTCAAGCTTCAACGACTTATGTAGTCTCTTCATCTCAAGCTTACTCTCAAAGTTCCACTTAAAGAAAAGAAAAAAAAGCATGGACCAAAAGCTAAAGACCACCAACACTAGTCCACCACCGCAACCACCAAAGCGTTGGCTTAACCACATCAAGACATTTTTCGACGTTCCTAACCCGAGAATCGTTAGAATCTTTTTTATAGGCAGTTTTGCCACATTTTTCTCCGGAATTGCTTTTGCTTTTGAATGGACATTAAACGGCAAGAACCATAGCGGATTCCAATGGATCATCTACTACGCCTTGTCCCTGATCATTCTTCCTATTCTCATCTGGCTAGGTCTCGGTATTGTCATGATTTTCTCGTCAAGCCACGGTTCAATGCAAGTTGCTAGCTTCATGGTGGAAGAAGAACAGTGTGTCGACGGTTCTGCCGAGAAGAGTGGGAATAAAGAAACTAAAGATAACAATTGTGAGAGTTTGGCGATTGTGGTTAATTCGGCCGATCAGAAAAAGTGCATGGAGAAGATATTTGAGAACAAAACGGCAAAGCTAAAACGCACAGTTTCATTCCCATTGCATAGCCAAGTGCGATCATGTCGGACTAGGTGAGTGTTTCATTCAATTACCATGGATCATTCCATCTTCCAAGTAACGGTTCTTTCTTGTTAGATCTGATTATTTTATCCGCCGCAACTATAAGCTTATAATTTGTTACGTTATAATAAGAAATAATTTGTTTTGTTTTTCTACTTTTTTTTTTTTGGTCAAAGTCGAAGCTTTGCTAAATGTCAAGATAAGCAAACTTCGATTCTCTCTAATTCCTGGAAATTGCCACGTCATGGTGAGTCCAATAATGAAAATTATATAACATGTCCCACAAGCAAGAAAATTTGTCATCTAACGGATGTACAAGAAACCACGTGGTATGATCGGCGGAATTGTCGCCAAGTTTAGTTTGGTTTTAAGATTGAAGATAAGCTAAGTATGTGGGGTCCACTTAGACTTATTCTTATTTAAGGAGACGAATACTGTTTTTTTTAAGAAAAAATAACCTACAATTTTAATTATTAATGTTTTTTACTAATTCAGAGGAGATTTTGGTTACATTTACTTTTGTTATGGCATATGGGTATATTTTGTGTGTTTATATAGTCATATATAGTTCCGAACTTCAAGTAAATAAAGAAATTCGTTTGGCCAAATTTGTTGTTAAAAAACTTTTTTTTCTTTATATTAGGGTTGAACTTATTTACAGAAAAGTATATTAGGTGGATTATATTTGATTATTCAAGTTTTTTTTCGTAAGCCAAATCTGAAGAAAACAAAAGTTGCTTATCAAAGAGGCAAAGAGTATATTCGTTTTATAGGAGAATGTAATATTCCAAACTTTGGATGTGCATGGTTATGGATGTTGTAGCATTTGCATTTGCCGAGAATTATAAAGATACGTATACCAAATAAAATACATGAATTTCTCGAAAGCCAAAATAAAAATTTGCTCTAAACTCTTAATTTGTGATGCAGGCATAATATTGTTTGTGAAATTAATTCAAACGTGATCAAGACGAACACTGCCCCCACTTATATTAATCTGATTAATATGTTTGGCCCACGTTTAGATCGGTAGATCATATCCGTTGCACATACAAACTTTACATAATTACTCAATCAAACAATTTTATTTCTTAAACCACCGTGGTTTGATTTTTAAAACGTGCATTATAGTTTCGTTAATACTCCAGTATAGTGATGTTATTCGGTTCCTGTTAATTAATTGTAACACGACCATTTATGATATGACTACGACTTAATCCACGTGATTTAACACCTTAATTACGACTTTCAATTATCATTTTCACACGCTGTTCTATGTCTTCTATTAATTTCTTAAGGAACAAAAATACTAGTAGTTCATTTAAATAAGAAAATCATTGGTTATCTTTGATTATTTTGATGTCAAATCTATATTTGAAACTGAATTTTTTTACAAAAATAGAAAATTTCTTAAAACGTGCATTGTAATTTGATTTCTTTTAAAAAATTAAAATAAAAAGAATTGACGCAACAAACCGCGGGTAGTGCGACTAAACACCTAGTAAAATACTATAATCGTAGAATCAAATAATGATATGTAGATATTTACGAGAAACATGGAGGGAGGTGGTTATAAAGAGTCAATATTTGTTGTGTGGTGGGGTTCATCTAATTAAAAGCAAATGAAGTATATAATTATATTGATAGGTGAAATCTAGATCTTAGAAATTGTTTACAAAGATTGTAAACTCTGGTTACCACCGTTTAGAACATTTTTGCACCAAGCCTTGAAACGGTTGATAGATTAATCACCAAAATGAACGAACCTATCTGTCATCGTCCTTACATAAATAAACGATGAAGCACGAGATCAACACAGACGATCTCTAAAATTCGTAAACAAAGAAATTATTGGTGTAGACAAATAAGTCGGGAACAAATCATTCAATATGGCGGTCCATTACATATTATTTAAAGAAATATATAAGTAAGAGAGGCATAATTAAAGAAAATACAAAGAATGGCTTTTTACATTGTACATGACAACATAAGGAGGACAGAATCTTTCGTCTAGACAAGAATGTCAATTGTGGTCGGAATAGAATTGAATCTCAAATCCATATTCAAATCATCAAAAATAAAAAGAAACATTTTCGCTAAATGGTTTTAACTTCCATTTCGGATGACAAAGAATATTATTCCTAAAATTCATTTTGTCAAACCAGTAATATTGTGAAACTAAACAAGTTTTAGATCTTTATCCAAAAAATAACCGTATATATATACAATGTAATCATATGAATGAGGAATATATATGTTAAATTCGTATTTGATACTCAATATACACAGATTTTTACTTAAAAAAACATTTGAAATAAATGGCTAAAAAATAACAAATCCAAATTTATATAAAGTTTTGGATAGAATTGCATTAAATAGAAAATCTTGGGAGGTTGTGGTAAATTCACGCGTCTTGTTGGGTGTTTTTATATTTCTTCTTTTTCTCTTACTTCTCATGAAATCCGTGTCTTTTGTTTTTCTTTGTTACTAGTACTACTTTAGAGTTTACACTGTCTTGCTCGTGTCAAAAAAGAAAAAAAAAAGTCGTCGTCTCTATCGAGTTTTTTTTTACTATTCTCTCTCGAGAAAAAAAAAATCAAAGGGGAGAGAAAATTGCGGAGGAAAAAAGAAAAGAAAGAGAAAATGGCTCTGTGATTCTCCAATTTCTATAGAGAGAGAGAGAAGAAGAAGATTGATTAGATAAGTTTCTTAATTCAACGTTGAGAGACAG
>Ga0041059_1003760_pt1 | contig 10017 bp, 7 predicted proteins | sample AraColnosormetaG_FD_56232 | JGI IMG/M metagenome (GOLD analysis project Ga0041059, IMG submission 56232) | Arabidopsis roots microbial communities from North Carolina, USA - Col MF nosort | ecosystem: Host-associated > Plants > Roots > Unclassified | place: USA: North Carolina | collected 2013-09-02 | reverse complement strand
TTATATATAAAAAAACTTTCTCAAAGAAAAATACCTAAATCAGTTCGAAGCGTGACTAACTTTTAAAACTTGCATTCGTTATTAGATTATTGGTTAATCATGTGTGTATATAATATTGTAATTGGATGAAAACTGTACCTGAAGAAGCAAAGGGTGGTCATGACACCCTTGGCTTCGTTGCCAAAAGAGAGGCCAGAAGCGACAGAGCATAAGATCATCATGATCAAAGTAAGACCGTACACTTTTTTCCGTCCGAGTTTGTCACCGAGCCAACCGAAGAAGAGTTGACCAGAAAGGGTTCCACAAAGGGCCACACCATTGACAGCGGCCGCAACATGAGGGGGAAGTGAGCCAGGCTTCGCTGACTCCGGATTGAAGTAGTAGATGCGGCCAAGGAGCTTTGTTACCAAGGACACGCAAAAAAGATCGTACGCATCGGTAAAGAAACCCATACCGGCGATGACAATCGCCGTGAAATGATAAAGTTGCGTCTTCGCAACATCGAGTGCCTTTAGCACTCCTAGTTGTTGTTCAGCCATCTAAGCCTCTCTTGTCTTTCCTGCTTCATGAAGTAAAAATAAATATCTTAACTATAATTTTATAATAATATTGGAAAGATGCTACTAAATTATTTTAGTTTAGTACCAATACAACCAACAGAATAACATTTATAATTAAACCTATACATAAATCAAATAATTTAAGCGATTACAATTTAGAAACAAAAGTTTCTATTGATATAAACAACTATATATGTACTATCTATCTATATGTGAATTTGGATGCATAGATAATAAACATCTAACGAATCTCACCGTTGTGCGCTAATGGTGGGGGCAGAAAGATTAAGAGAGAGAGAGGGAGGGAGGTGGTGGTTGTGATTGTGTTGGCTGAGACGGCTGAAATTTATAGACGAGATCGGAGAAGCATAGTCTCCGGAATCTTAAGGGTATATCCATATTTATATTTTATTTTAATCTTTTTCCATCACTTGATCAACTTCTCTTTCTATGCTCGTCTATGTTTTGTATGGTCTGCACATATTTTAACTTAGTATTCATGACAACTCTGAGATTTCCAATCTTGGACCTATTCGTATTACCGCAAGGGAATAAATAAGTACCCGTATCCTATAGTTCGTGTAATTTATGGTGAATCATATTTCGTTAATTTATATTCAAGTGAGAACAAATAAGGAAAAATTACTTTTGATGATTTAGACTTCATTTGACAAATTCTGCATGTAATCTTGAAATGAACGTGAGACGATTATAATACAAACTTGTCGAGAAAGGACAAACAAAGCTATTCTTTTATCTTTTTTGTCAACGGACAAGCACATTTAATACAACAAAAATGTTGTGTTTTATTACTTTTTGTGTATGTAGTAAGATTACAAAGAACTTTGATCATCTATGTCTACGAATTACTATTATTTACAAATTATGGGACTAAGAGTAGTGATTATAATCTATGGTATATACAATCATATAAAATGATTTGCAAAATAGTACGTACGAATAAAGACCGCCATATGCTAAAATATCCTCATTTGGAGTTGGAGGTAAATATCCGCCATATGCTAAAATATCATCATGTGTAATTTCCTAAAAGATTAATATTTTTGGTAATTTTAAATATATTCTAAAGGGTAGTCTGATTGTTTCGTTTTGTCGACAGAGCCTATTTGATTTTTATCCTCATAAATAATAAAGATCGAGTTGACTTTTCATTAAGCAAAATATGTTTGTTCATGAGAGTCAGTATGTAACGATTTTCCATTCTATACTCTTTTGTTGAAAACCAATCTAACAAGTTATGTTCACGTATCTCCGTACTAAAGTCTACTATATTTGGTTTTTTTTTTTCTTTGGTGAAAGGCACTACTTAGATTAATAAAAACATCATTTTCCATAACAGTCAGCCATTTTCATAAAAGATATTAAAAAGGAGGAGCACAAAAAAAACTTTTTTCTTTTGTTTTGTTTGTTTTAATGTAACAAAAACAAATATGTTAAATATATATATATAGCTTCGATATATTTGACGATGTATATGTCCAACCAACTTTTAGGGTTAGCTTGTGAATTAGAGCTAGATATTTGCTTGCTAAACTAATCCAAGTAACAAGGCTACCACTAAGCTAGTAATTCATACGTATTTTACATTTTTATTCTATGCATCAAGGTATATACTCCCCATCAGTATTATTTAAATCAAGTTTACAGTTAATACATAGCTTATATATATGCATTATTACATAGTTGTAACGATCACAATTATCATCGATTGTTTTATATAAAGTTGCTGGCTTCTTGCAAAAGTCAATGCGTGGCATGTTGTTTGATTTTATCGATTAATGCATCGCCGCCGCGTAACATCTCTCTGGATCAAGTCAAGGCAAAAAATTTAATTTTGTTTTTCAAGTATAGTAGTAGATAGAGTGATTGACGTTCAATAAGAACCGTATTGAACCAAAACCGTCTAAACGGAGAATTTTGGTTTTCGGTTTCAATAAGTGCAGAGTTGTATAGTGATCGGTGAACTTTTAAATTGATTTCGGTTCTCGGGTTTTGTCCCCCGTTCAGCATATCAAAACCCATCGTTTTTTCCGGTTTAGGGAGACACTTTATATATATATATATATATATATATTCAGAGATCTACATCTACTTATAACTAGCCCTTCATCTTCCTTCTTTCGTAGTATCTTGTCTTCATGAAAAAACACCCCTCTTCTCTAGACCCTTTTCGGCTTCTCCTTCTCATTCTCTTCGTTCTTTTCTTTATTTTCCTTTTTCTTCCTCTTATTTTGTAGCTATTTTTTCTCCTCAATCAAATTCGACGTCATCAATTTCAGTTGATTTTCTATAATTTCTTTTCGTCTTCGCATCACACAAATTCATATTCTCTATATTTTCCGTTGTTCTTCTTCAGTCCTTGGCTTGCTATGGCATTCACTTACAAAGTAAAAAATACAAAAATCCTAGGACCCTCTGCAGTGCCGGCTCAAGCTTATTCTAGGTCCTAGGGCAAAAAAAAAATTGGACCCTTAATATATTGGAAATTGTTTTCGTACAAAAGTAAAACACTTAGTAAACATCATTTAAAATAAAATAAAACAACAATCTCATTTTACAAAAGAGATTTGGCCCAATAAATCAATATTTGTATTAGAGTTGTTGGATTAAAATATATCAACATATAATTTGGGCCCAATAAATTTAGAATTTTTTTTTACCTTATATTTAAAAGGAATGCAAATATATATGAGCTTTTTAGTAAAAATTTGCAATTTTCTGTTATATTTGCACATATTTTTTTCTTTTTCTTTTTATGTTTACAAAAGGAAAGAATTGTATGTGTCCCTTTTGCTTTATGGGCCACTCGTTGTTGCACTCCCTCCTCTCCATGTTAAGCCGGCACTGACCCTATGTCCCTCCCTAAGTATTCTTCGATTTTACTCTAGAACAAAGTAACACTAAAATAAAGTAAATTTTCTCAACAATTTATCATTATAATAATGGGAAAGTTACTAGATTAACATAAATTATCAGTTTAATTACTAGATTATTTTAAAAACAATTTGGGTTAAATTATTTTCATGTCTAAAATACACTTGTCTCATGTGTAAAAAAATAAATAGAAAAATGTCCTTTCAAATTAATTCTAGCAATAATTTTACAAAAGTTTAATATCTAATTTATATACTACAGATCTATTTGTCCGTAAATATTTCTTTTGGCAGACTTTTTTGGTTGACAGATTTTTTAGAATATGGTTACAATAGACTAAAACAATTGTAGCTGATTTATTTTTTTGACATATTTATTTTTTTGACAGATTTTTTTATTCAACTACATACTTTCATAGTTTATAACAGACTTACTGTAGTGTCTGGCTGTTTTATTTTGAATGACTCGGTAGATTTATAATTTTCTAAAAACATCTATCATGTTATAAGAAATTTATGTACAAAAAACTAATAAATATAATGACCTCTAATGATAGCAGATTTGTTATATCTTATGACAGATTTTTATAATGTTACCAAAATATTTTCATGTAACAACATATTTGTTTTTAAAATATAGTATTTTTAGTTATGACATAATTGGTTATGTTGTGATAGATGAAATTATATTACTAAAATATATCGTTTGATCGCAGATTTGTTAAACGATAAACAAAATTGATGGAATGACCACTATAATGTTTTATGTTACGATATATTTGTAATTTTGAATTCTTATGATGACCAAAATTTGTTGTTCTTGCTGATTTTTATAAGTATAATAACACTTATAATGGTGACAGTTTTTTGTAACGGTGACAGTTTTTTTTCTTTTTTCTTTTTCTTGTCATGACATATTTGTTTAAATCATTTATCATATTTGACATTCCCAGTTTTTCTTCGTTTTATTTTTTATCTTATATTTTTTTTGTTTTGAATATATATAACTTACTTTTGTGACAGACCTTTTAGTAAAATAGGTCATAGGTTATCATCCGATTTGATATAATCAAGTGAGATTACACTATTTGAGATTAGTTGCTATTGGTTTTTGTGTTGTCTTCTAATTAGACAAGATTTAACATTAAACTAAGAGCGCAATGCTCGAACAATAAATAATTGCTATCAGAGTTTAGTTTACACGTAGTGCCAACACTGGTTTCTCCCATCGAAATATTTTCAAGTTCTGAAACCACTCGGCTTCCTCATTTGCTTTGACTAAAGCTATAATGTCTATTTGGAAGGCTTCTACGGCACACTGGCAGCATCAAATTGAGTCTAGTACAACTGGTCAAATATATCAAATAGACTGTTGCATCATACTCCTAATTTGACATTGCTTCACTTAAATGTTTAGACAAGTGAAGAGTAGGGTCTTGGACTCTTGGGAGTCCCTAGTCTTTGTAGTTCATTTGATGATAAATTCATCTACAATCTTACAAAAAAAATCTTTCGATTACATGAACAACAATATACCAATCTTTATAGTTCAGTAGTTCTAAAATATCTCATTTATCTTTTCAACCTAATATACCAGTACAAGCTGATTTTTTGTATTATCAGTTCTATCAATATTGATCCCTAGAATTACATCCACTAGCCCTTATATCTTTCATTTCAAACTTTCCACTAAGCATATTTTTTGTTTGATTGTTCATGTCTTTATTGCTTCCAAACTTATAGCATTACTAGGATATGACCATAACATGAGTTTACATCTTAACAAGTTGCACTTGCACACACATTTAAACAAAAAGCGAAAGTAGTACACCGTTACAAATATAATTCACTCATCGCAAAGAACGTAAAACGTAAAAGTAGTACACCATTACAAATATAATTCACACATCGCAAAACCAATGACAAACATATATGACGGCATAATCATTTATCAACCTCAGCCTCGCCGGAGAGTTCTTCAAGGGACTTGCCCTTGGGCTCAGGGACGAGGAAGGTGAAGAGCATACCAACAAAGTTAATGACACCAAGCATGATCAATGAGTTCTTGACTCCGATGCCCGGTGGGTATCCTGCGTCTGTCTTGGTCTTATCCTGTGGTTGAGCAGCATATAGGAACCCGAAGGCTCCAACGATGGCTCCAGCCTTACCAGTTGCGGCTGATATTCCATGGCACGTAGACCTTAGCCTTGCTGGAAAGATTTCAGCTGGGACAATGAAAGTAGTTGCATTGGGTCCAAAGTTGGCGAAGAAAAATGTGAGTGAGTACATAACCACGAATCCGATACGATTATCTGGTAAAATCCAGTGGTTGTATGGGAAGGCAATAGCAAACATAAAAACGGTCATCATGAAAAATCCCATTAGTTGGATCGCAAACCTTCCAATGATATCAATAAAGGCTACTGTGAACCAGTAACCTGGGACTGTACTGCAGAGGGCAATGAGAGTCTGAGCCCTAGCAATCTTGAAAACCTCATGGATGGCGTTCATAGTGGCTGCCTTTGGGATCCATCCAATGGCCGAGAAAATATCCTTTTGGAACAAGTTTTGGCTGTAGAAGGCGATGTCAAGCAAAAACCAAGTGGAGGTAGTCCCAAGGAGATGAAGCCCATGGCGTCTAAGGAATTCCTTGGAGAACAAGCCATAGTTTTTTTTGGGGTCCTTGACGTCATCCTCCACCCTTTCCTCAAGCTCGAGATCTGTTTGTAAGACCTTGGACATGTCTGCTGTGGCTTGTTTGATGTTCTTGGCAACTAAAGCGGTGTAACGGGCTGTTTCAGGCATCTTCATACGCCAATAGTAAGTCAAAGCTGCGGGTAAAGCACCAAACATGACGATGATTCGCCAAATGTAATCAGCTTGAGGAGGCGTTGATAGAAACCTGTCTTGCTCATACGTCGGCGATGGGAACTTTTTGTCAAATATGGAAGAAACTGCAAGTGCCACAAAACCTCCCGCCAAGATACCTACACCTTGCATGGCGAACACTGCCGCGATGAAAGCCCCACGAGTCTTCTTGTTAGCGTATTCAGACATGATGGTGGCAGATAGAGGGTAGTCACCTCCAATGCCAAACCCGAGCCAAAACCTATATATAATCGTCTAGATATCAGTATCTTAAGTAACCATAATCTAGGTCGAAATAGTGACTAATCTCTCGAGCTTGTATCTGTGACGTATGTGATATTAGGTTTGTGGCTAAATAAATTGTACCTGAAGAAGCAAAGAGTCGTCATGACACCCTTGGCCGAATTGCCCAAGGAAAGACCGGAAGCAACTGAGCAGAGAATCATCATGATCAAAGTGATACCGTACACCTTTTTCCGTCCGAGTTTGTCACCAAGCCATCCGAAGAAGAGTTGACCGGCAAGGGTTCCACAAAGGGCCACACCGTTGACTGCAGCCGCAACATGAGGGGGAAGTGAGCCAGGCTTTGCTGACGTTGGATTGAAGTAGTAGAGGCGGCCAAGAAGCTTGGTCACCAAGGACACACAAAAGAGATCGTACGCGTCCGTAAAGAAGCCCATACCGGCAATGACAATAGCCGTGAAATGGTAAAGTTGCGTCTTCGCAACATCAAGTGCCTTTAGCACTCCTAGCTGTTGATCGGCCATCTCAGTCAGTCTTTTTGTTTTTCTTCTCTCCTATTTTGCACAAAGTAAAGGTTAATATTTGTATAGAAATTTCTTCTTTCGTAAATATTGGAAAGATGATATATTGCTTGGGTGTGTTAGAAATAGAGGTAGTTTTAACATATATAATCTCGGCTAGCTAATTAAAAAAGTATACATGATAAAAAGAGTGAAAACAAAATTAAATGTGAATTTGGATTAAGACAAAATAAACATGTAGATGATATTCACCTAAGTAGTAACAGGTTGTGAAGGACAAGAGAGAGAATTATTGAGAGAGGTGGTGGTTGTGATTATGTTGGCTGAGACGGCAGAAATTTATAGACGAGAGGAGAACTGGAGAAGTATTGTCTCCGGAATCTTAAGGGTATATCCACATTTTATTTGATCTTAATTTATTTTCCATCTCTTAATTTATTTCATTGTGTTGCTGTTCTGCATATGATAACATTGGAATGGTCTACAGATCATATTACACGAAAAGCCTAGTCTTCTAAAATGTTATGATCTCACAAGAAGATTTTCATAGAGTTACTAAAAATCGAGTTCACTATCGTTAATAATTTTTTTATATTGTTTATGAGAGTGGAAACCATCTAACAAGTTATCTTATCAGTTATCTCATATCATGTATTTCCGTACTAAAGTCAACTTTTCTGTTTTCGTCTTTTGTTTGAAAGTTTCTACCTAGATTAATAAAACAAACTTTAGAAGATGTCCACCATTTTCTGAAAGAAAAAAAAAATCAAAGAACTAAAATAAAAGTTTAAACCTGTAAACTAAAATAGCTGTTATATATTGTTTAATCTGATTTTTATTAAAATCACTATGGTGAAATACTAATATAAGCGGACAGAAGATAAGATCTCCACGTAGTTATAAGCCACAGAAAAAAAGAAGCATTACCCACCAAAAAATATGTTATATTTATAAAGCTTTATATTTCAAAATACTTTATATGAATTAGAGATATATTGTTCAAACTAATTCAAAAGTAACAAGGTTCCCACTAAATAAGGTGAGGTCAAACTTCTCAGCTAATGTATCTCCGTACTAAAAGTCAAATTTCTATTAACATAATTATATGCCATTTTAAACTGTTTAAAAATTATTTGTGTAATATTTTAGATAATTTAGGTTAACATAACTTCCGTCCAAAAAAATAGAGAAAGTGGTTTGCATTTGAGTCTCCGGACTATATAGTATTTACGATCAAAAGTCAATGCAACCGTACAACACCTTTTTATATAAAAGCAACCGTACCGTACGAAGGTACATATATATATATATATATATATATATATTTTAAAGACATTTTGGTAAGAAAATCATTTGATGCAATGACTTTTGTCAATAATGATTTTGGTTTGCATTAGTTACATGGCCCAAATATTTTGATTACTAAAGTAGTCTTATTCTCCAGTATTTAAGCCCAACAAAATAAGATCTCTAAATAATTTAATTTAAAACTGATATTTTTCAGGCCTATATAGACGATCTACTTCTATGAATCTTATATAGTATTTTTGCAGTCACCTTTTGATTGTGGGTTAAAATGCATCTGATTACATTTGATACCAGACCCATTAGTTTATGATGTTCATTAAATCTTAGTTGGGTTGGTTCAAATAAAACCCAACTCTTATACTCATTACTTCTATATTTAACAATATTGATATTTAGAAGATTTGATTAAGATTTAAAACTATGAATTTCCTATCATCTTTGTTTGATTTTTTATTGTATAATATGTAAAGTTAAGAAAAATTTCAAAACATTTTCTGCATAAATTGTGATTCGAAATTTATAAAACGAACATATATTATTCAATTGACGAAAACTATGTGGGTTCAACGTCCTAACATTGGCTAAAATATCTAGACAATGATTTAGAATCATATCATAACTAAGGTTAACATTAATAAAATTAATAAGCTTTTTGATGGAACAGATTTGGCGGGATGTTACCTAATAATAATTGTAAACTAAAAAATTTATTTTTTTTATAAATATATTCAATTTGTAAACTTGTATATATATTAACTTTAAAAAATAAATCGTTCTCCTAGTATACCGCGGGTTAAAATCTAGTTTATAGATACAAAAATTTGATATTTGCTAGTAACACCACATTTTTACAAGTCAGAAAAATAGATGTTGCTTTCAATTTGTTTCTTTATGTTTTTTTTTTCTTTTTGTCATCTTGAAATTTACTAAAAAAAAGACATGTTATGCTATGAGAGAGAAATTGCAAATTCTCGAGGGAGATTTGCAAAACTACCCTTTTTTTACTACCCTTTTGTAACAATACCATTTTATATTGTTTATTTTTAAAAATATCCCTTCTATTGAACAGAATGACCAAATTACCCTCATTTAATAATAACATGTACCAAAATTTATTTTTCCCGCCAAACAAAAAATTTCCGCCAAACTTTTTTTCCCGCCAAAAAAAAAATTTCCCGCCAAAAATGTTTTCTCGTAAAATTTTTTTCCCAGCCAAAAAAATGCTTTTAAAAATCTTTGTAAATTTTTTAAAAGTTTTGGTAGTTGCTAAAAACCATTGTAAATCATTTTAAAAACTCTTAAAATTTTTATAAAGTCTTTAAAAACATAGGTAAATACTTTAAAACCCCTTTTAAAACCTTTGTAAATCTTTTTAAAGCTTTTTATAATAGTTTTACAAGATTTACAATCGTTTTTTAAGCATAAGTAAGTGGCATTAAATGATTTACAAGGGATTTTAAAAACTTATAAAAAGGTAAAACATGATTTACAATCGTTTTTAAAGCATAAGTAAGTGACATACAATGATTTACAAGGGATTTAAAAAGGGTTAGCATGGTTTACAATCGTTTTTTAAGCATAAGTAAGTGGCAATGAATGATTTACAAGGGATTTTAAAAGCTT
>Ga0041059_1003759_pt1 | contig 10019 bp, 3 predicted proteins | sample AraColnosormetaG_FD_56232 | JGI IMG/M metagenome (GOLD analysis project Ga0041059, IMG submission 56232) | Arabidopsis roots microbial communities from North Carolina, USA - Col MF nosort | ecosystem: Host-associated > Plants > Roots > Unclassified | place: USA: North Carolina | collected 2013-09-02 | reverse complement strand
GCTGCTTAAGCAAAGCTTCATCGACTTTGATTAAACTCGAATTGAGACCTTCCCACATTATTCCACCCATTGAAATCACTTGCTTCATTTTGTAGAAGATTNATAACGNTGAATCAGCCATTGTCGACTTGATGGTTTGTGTTGATTGTTTTCTGNTTTTTGTAATTNCCAGATTGATTTTAAGATGAGCAATTGAAAGAACAGTAATAGAATTTGGATAAAACTTATTTAATAATTGAGATGTTGATTTTGTTTAATTGGGTTGTTCTTTTGTGAATTGTAAAATTCCTGTGGAAGCTCACCTCGATCTTCTCTTTCTTAGCCATATTCTTAGTAACGATTCCAGTTTTCAGGTCAATGTCGATGTTAACGTTATTAACAATTAGAATGCGTTTAAAATGCTTTGTTGAATATCTCTTAATTAGTTACGACAAATTTGTATGTGGATTCAAAATAAATCTAACACCCATCGTAACAATCAAAGAGAGAGATAAACTATTTTTTCAAATAAGCATAATCTGGAATTTTATGGGGAAGAATGGAGAAAACAAGACGACAACAATTTTGTTATTTCTTTTTTTTATTATTATTATTTTTTTTCTTTTTTTTTTAAAGAGGCTTGACATATAAAGTGGTTTGGTATCGGGTTGAGTGAATTTTTATTGGGTTTGGTCAGCAAACCGATTAAACCCAAATATATGGGGAAATAGATAAAAACTATCGATTTTGGGGAGATATAGATCGAAAAGTATCTTTTCGGGGACAACTGGATTGTAGTCATAGTTCGGGCTCTATCTGGCATGATGTCATAGTTATTGTGGGGAAATAGACTGTTTTTCCGAAAATGTTAGACAAAGTTTAGATAGAGCCAGTGATAGCAACTAGATAGGAAGAAGATCTTTAGAGTTTACCTGAGGGTCGAGTGTGACTGAGCATGATGTAGCTCGCCGGAAAGGCTGTGAATTTCGCCGGAAAAACATGTTATATACTTATATGTATCTCTTTAACTGTTTACTTTCAAGAAAATAAAAAAAAATCACAAACGGAAAGCAAAATTTGCCGATATGATGGTAATTGCTTCACGATAATCTTCTAGTTTACCTATGTTGCGTGAGGTGCTTGTTGAACAGAGAAGGGTGATGTTGTATTAGAGAGAATTTGAGTTCTACTTTAGAAATTCGTATTATAATTTTTTATTTTTCTCTTTAAATTTCTCTATTTTTATTGGTTGGTCAAAAACTCATTGCATTCAAGTAAATTTTTTTTTTAATCTTTAATTGAATAACACTAGATTATAAATAGAATTCTAAAATCTTTCATAATACTCTTGAAATCTTATTCAGTTTATATCAATTCTATATTTAATCATGAGCCTATAACAATTTTGTTGGAGTATTATATCTGGAGAATAAATTAAACCATAAATAGTTTATTTATAATCAAGTTGAACAAATTTCAAATCATCCAAAACAAGATCATTTCTCTAATATTGATATATACAATGACAAAAGATCCAAAAGTGTTGACTTCAGTGACATTCATTTTTGCTATCTTTTTATTTTTTTGTACGAATATTTTTCAGATCTTTTTTAGTTGATGTCAATCCAAACTTTAATTATGAGTCTCACAATGTTGTTGACGTACATAAAATAAGAAATTGATTTATTTATAATCGAGTTAGGAAAATCTTAAACCACAAAAGTAACATAGTTATATATAATTGTATCAAAATATCATTATTGTTGTTATATGTATTCATGAAGTGAAAAAATATTAAAATTTTATAAATAATCAGCTTTATACATAATATATATAAATTGATATTTCGACTCACAAATAAATCTAAACATAAAAATTGTAATTACATATTATAGATCTAATTTTATTAACAATACAAAAATAAATAAATAATAAATATAAATTAGCATAAAGAACAATTAATGTAATTTTTTTTAATAATTTTCACAACAGTTTTATTTAAAAGTTCTAAGCCGTAATGTACATGTTTAAATGGGTCAAAGTCAAAGAGACTAGTGATTGTTGACTTCGAAACTTTCCGTTAAAACTTAAAAGCACCTTCCTCATAATCTCTGGTTACTTTGGGAAGAAAAATATCAATTTTGGCGCCATGTCAGCCTTGTCTGTGATCGAACAACGATTGTTAAAGTGGGACAAGCTCGCGTCTTTAGTACCCAAATCAAAAAAAACTCCTTTTCCGATTGATCGTCTAAACGAGCTTTTGAAAGTCTGTGCTAATTCAAGTTATCTAAGAATTGGAGAATCGATTCACGCTCATTTGATTGTTACCAACCAATCATCTAGAGCTGAAGACGCGTATCAGATCAATTCTCTGATCAATCTCTATGTGAAATGCAGAGAAACTGTTCGTGCACGCAAGCTGTTCGATTTAATGCCTGAGAGAAATGTTGTTTCTTGGTGTGCGATGATGAAGGGATATCAAAATTCTGGGTTTGATTTTGAAGTTTTGAAGCTTTTTAAAAGTATGTTTTTTTCTGGTGAATCGAGACCTAATGAGTTTGTAGCTACTGTGGTTTTTAAGTCTTGTTCAAACTCTGGGAGGATTGAAGAAGGTAAACAGTTTCATGGATGTTTTCTTAAGTATGGTTTGATTTCTCATGAGTTTGTACGGAACACTCTTGTTTACATGTATTCTTTGTGTTCGGGGAATGGCGAGGCTATACGAGTTTTGGATGATCTTCCTTATTGTGATCTTTCTGTGTTTAGTTCTGCTCTTAGTGGTTATCTAGAGTGTGGTGCTTTTAAAGAAGGGCTTGATGTTTTGAGAAAGACAGCTAACGAAGATTTTGTTTGGAACAACCTCACGTATTTGTCTTCTTTACGGCTTTTCTCCAATCTCAGAGATTTGAATTTGGCTCTGCAGGTTCATAGCCGAATGGTGAGGTTTGGTTTCAACGCTGAAGTTGAGGCTTGTGGTGCACTCATTAATATGTATGGCAAATGTGGTAAAGTCCTTTATGCTCAGAGAGTTTTCGATGATACACACGCTCAAAACATTTTCTTGAATACAACGATCATGGATGCTTACTTCCAGGATAAGTCTTTCGAGGAGGCTCTGAATCTGTTTTCAAAGATGGATACTAAAGAGGTTCCACCAAATGAGTACACCTTTGCTATTTTGCTGAATTCAATTGCAGAGCTATCGCTTCTAAAACAGGGCGATCTTCTACATGGACTTGTTTTGAAATCCGGCTATAGGAACCATGTAATGGTAGGCAATGCATTGGTTAACATGTACGCCAAAAGTGGCAGCATTGAGGATGCAAGGAAAGCATTCTCAGGCATGACTTTTAGAGATATAGTTACTTGGAACACAATGATATCTGGATGCTCACATCATGGATTGGGGAGGGAAGCGCTTGAAGCCTTTGATAGAATGATTTTTACAGGAGAGATTCCCAACCGCATAACTTTTATCGGCGTTTTGCAGGCTTGTAGCCATATTGGTTTTGTGGAGCAAGGGCTTCATTACTTTAATCAGCTGATGAAGAAATTTGATGTCCAGCCTGATATACAGCATTATACATGCATTGTTGGACTTTTGAGCAAGGCTGGAATGTTCAAGGATGCTGAGGATTTCATGAGAACAGCTCCAATTGAATGGGATGTTGTTGCATGGAGAACTTTGCTAAATGCTTGTTATGTTCGCCGGAATTACAGGTTAGGAAAAAAAGTAGCAGAATATGCCATTGAGAAGTATCCAAACGACTCAGGAGTTTACGTATTGTTATCCAATATCCACGCCAAGTCAAGGGAGTGGGAAGGTGTGGCAAAAGTGCGTTCTTTGATGAATAACAGAGGTGTTAAGAAGGAGCCTGGAGTAAGCTGGATAGGGATACGTAATCAAACCCATGTGTTTCTTGCAGAGGATAATCAACACCCCGAGATTACGCTGATTTATGCAAAGGTTAAGGAAGTTATGTCGAAGATTAAACCATTAGGGTATTCGCCTGATGTTGCTGGAGCTTTCCATGATGTCGATGAAGAACAGAGAGAAGATAACCTCTCTTATCATAGTGAGAAGCTAGCTGTGGCATATGGTCTGATAAAAACGCCAGAGAAATCACCATTGTACGTGACTAAAAACGTGAGGATATGTGATGATTGTCACTCTGCAATTAAGCTTATCTCGAAGATCTCAAAACGATACATAGTTATCAGAGATTCCAATCGGTTCCATCATTTCCTAGATGGTCAGTGTTCTTGCTGTGATTACTGGTGAAGCTATAAACCAAAGGTTGAATTATAGAGTGATGGAGAGCTCTTGCACCTCTATTGCGGCCTCACGAGCTTCAGTTATTGTAAGTAGTACTAAAATAAGTTGCATCATTTTTTGAGATCCCTTTAGTCATCAATCTCTAGGTGTAAATAGTGTATAATAACACCTTTTGGCAGATTATTCATGTCTGTGACAATTATTTCCAAACTCATTGGTTTTTACGCTCTATAGCAGAGCTTTTGATATGAAAGTTTGGTAGTTTATACAAGGTGCGGAGACAACAGTATTAACAGACACAATCTCAAAGCAAGAAGAAAAGAAGTGCAGAAATTGATACTTTAAGGAAATACGATTTCAGCAGAAGTTGTTCTCCATGAATTTCACAAATCCATAGAAATCGATTCTTCCGTCTTTACTTCCATCGAATGATCTGATCATTCTCCTGCAGTTCTCAAGGTTAGATCCTTGCTTTAAGCCAAGGATTGTCAAAACTCTCTGCAAATCTATAGGATCGATAAACCCATCTCTGTTTTCATCAAAGACATCAAAAGCTTGCTTCACTTCCTCTAAGCTTGGCTCTTTCTCTTCGAACAGATTCGAAACCTCCTTGGAACTGTACTGTTTTTGAAGTCCCTCGTTTTCTTGGTCAGTGGAAAGCCCTAAGCTTTTCATAACCATCCCTACATCTTCTCTGCAAAGACCATCATCATCATCATCACGATATTCTTCGTGTTTGATCGAAGTTTGGAACTCAAGATCTTTGCTCTTCTTCTCGGAAACACATTGCTGGTGTTGAACAAGAGGCCAGAACCTAGAGAAAAATAACTGAGCAAAAGAAACCCATCTGAAAAAACCGATGAGGAAGAAGTTGATCAGACCAAACAAAGGGAAAGACAAAGAAGAAGACTGTTTGCATTTAGACAATGAACTCTTCATGGTTATAAAGCTATATAATTGGTTTTCAGTCATAACTTTTGTTAGAAGTCTATTTGAAAAGTAAAACTAGGCAAAATAATGAATCACAAGGAAAAGAATGTTTTGGAGGAGATGTTGGAGATATGAGTTTGTTTTTATGGTTGTGTATATATAGATGATGAATAAGTCAATGTGGACACAATTTTGGTGGCGAGGCAAAAGAGAGGAAGTTGCAGTTGGAAGAAGAGACCAAGAAGGATAGGGAAAGGAGAAACTTACAAAAAGACTTGGTGTAAGATAATAAATAAAGAATTAAGAGGAAATTTCTTCTGCACCTTTGATGGGGAATTGTTTTTTGTACTTTTTTGGAAAGAAGTTGGTCATATTAATATTAAATTGTATTATACACCTATGTATATATTACAATTAAGGTTTTGATTGGTGACCCCTTACATTGTTAAGAAAACTAAGGAAATGTTAAAATATGTATGTGTGTCTTAGATATCATACATGATACGGTCGGGGATACTCCTTCATTGTCAAAATATAAGATGTTAACTAGATTTTAACCCGCGGTATACCGCGGAACAATTTATTTTTTAAAGTTAGTATACATAAAAGTTTGCAAAATGTATTATTTATTTTTAAATTAATGTTGATCTTATTTATGATATGTTTATGAATTATTGTCTAAATATATTGTAATTTTGTAGTAATTAAATGTTATCAAATATCTCTGCGGTTTGATGATTATAATCGAATTGTTATAGTCATGGAGAAAAGCAATATTAAAAATGATAATTTTGTAGTAATTAAATGATATTAAATATTTTGGAAGTTTTATTTTAGTAACTAATTGTGTAGTTAATGTGGAGAGATTTAGGGAAGGTTGTTAAATGTCAAATATTTAATTCGAAGATTTTTTTTCTAATTATCAAAAACAAACATTAAAATTCAGTGGCAGCCATTGTAAATTATTTCCAACTACAAGATTTATTTCATAAAATGGCTGCAAAAATGTATATGTAGGTATAAGATGTTTTGACTAAAAACACGTAAATTAAGAAATATTTAAATTTTTAAAAATTTACCAATTATAAAAAAAACTGCACAATACAAATGATTATAAAATATTAATATATAATTTTCGTAGAAAGTTGAATACATCTTATAATATAAATTGGAAAAAAATCTCCAAAATATATATAGAAGGAGTATCTTTTTGGTTTTATAGGTTTTTTAGAGGTTTTATTTGTTTTCTAAACCAAATCGACATATTTTTGGTCATGGTTTGAATTGTTGTATTGTGTGGTTCAGTTCATTCTTACTAGTCTTGACAAATTTTGATACAAATTTCATATGAATACTTACTTTACTTTATGTAAAATATTCAGACGAAATTTCGTATAAATTTTGCAAGAGTAAGGCAGCGAGACAAACAAGTAGACTAAGAAAAACATAAAAAGCAAAGGAAAATTTCTTATAGCTAATTTCCACAATTAAGTAATCGTTTTCTCACCATAATCCGTGACTTGTTTGACCAAACGTAAGAAATCAATTAAACGATGACTAATTCAATAGTACTCTTATTGTTCTAGTCATGAAAAAGACTAACACGAATTTAATGTCACAATTGCAACTAATTTCCTTACTAAATTTCCTGGAAATTGCAACTGAACAAACAAGGTAGTGGCTTTCTTTTTCTTTTGGCGTTTTTCACAAACTTCTTCTATATTAATTTACTACTTATCTCTTAATATAGTATCAAAATGTTCTTTCATTGGTTGTTTTGGTCAATAGACGATAAATCTTCTGATATAGCTGACTTTGTCAATCCATTTAGTGTGGTTTCTTTAATATTTTTAATCCTAGATTATACAAATATCGAACCGTAGTTGGCAGCTTGCAATATCTTCTCTTCATGCATCTACCACATTGCTTTTGCTTATGTATGTTGTCAATAGACTCTCCATTCATGCATCAACCATGACCATTTGCTTGCAGTGAAGAAGCTGTGTTTGCGTTATTTTCGCAGTATTGGTGATCGCGGCTTGCTTTTTCGAGACTTGGTTCATGTCTTTGTTGGGTGATTTTTGGACTGGTTATAAGAATGACTACACATCTACTAAAGCAAACCTGATTTACCATGGTAAACACTTGACATCGCGGTCATCTAAGAAGTTGAAGACAGTGGTTCGCTCCTCCGCGGATGCCGAAAACAAGCTTGTTGCTGCCACTACTACTGAAGTCCAATAAGTTAGATCACTCTCAAGATTCTGAGAATCATACATCATGTGGATAACTATAAACGTTCCTTTAAACTTGTTTGAATTTGTCTGTGAACATACAATGTCATGATAGGGAAAATAAGTTATTCATGCAAGATACATTTATTTAACTACAGTTTTGAGGTTTTTTCATTTATGATACAACAAACTTTCACTCTGCAATCCAAAAACTACTTATCCCTCACTATGTCAACCATTATATATATATACACAAACATGTGTGTGTATATATAGCTATATGTACAAAAGGACTCACCTGCTTTCTTGGAACACAAGACTGAACCCAAAAACAATCAAATCAGCTGCTTAGATTCTTCTTCTTTCTATGAGCTCTCATGGAAGTTTGCTGACCTAGAAAGAGCAGCAGGATTCGCTTGCAACTCCGGTCTTCTTCCCGGAAGTCTTCCTTCAGAAAGACTGCTTTTTTCTTTGGTTGATGATCTGAAAGCTCCGAAAGTATCCGCATTTTCGTCTTTTTTGATCCCTAATGTTTCCCAGATGGAACTTTTAGCAGCTTCCTCTGGATCATCAATCCTCAGCGTCTTGGGAACCCACAAGCATCTCTCGGGTTTGCTTTTCTCCCTACCAAGTGACTCGGTTTCATCAAAAGCGGTTCCTGGTTCAGCAGCGTTCTCGTCACGTGAATGTTTACCTAGTGTAGGAGAATTTGGATTGGAACCAGATGGTGAATTGGGTTGTGGCATCCATGTGAAGCTGTTCCATGCCCCCGGTGAAACCCCCGGGCAGCTCCAGTAAGCCGGTGGAGGGTAAAACGGTAAAATCGTCCACGAAACTCCGTTCCAAGCGTAAGGCCAAGTTGGTGGTGGTCCTGGAAAGCATGGAACTTTTGGTAACGGGCTGACTGTTCCAGCTTCTTCGTTTGTCTGGTTTAACGGAACCGTAATCTTCAAGCCTTCATTGGGTTCTTGCAATACAGTTTGTGTCTTCAACAATGACTTCTCAACAAGATTCAATCCAGAAGCCATAGATTCACAAAGCACAGAATCAGAGCCAAAAGTGAGAAGATTTGCACCATTAGGATGTTGAAGATCAGTTCTCGCCACCTTCTGCATAGCTTCCGCAGATGTTATACTTACATGACGGTTATAATGAGAAGCTGGACTCTTATTCTTACGTCTCCCAGCACCAACCGGAACATTCCTCATCGTTCCACCAGCTGTCCAATATCTCTGACATTTCTTGCAGAAATGGCGAGGTTGGTTAACATTATAGTTGTTGTAGTAACAGAACTTGGTTTCCATGCTGTTACATCGCGGACACGGTAGAATCTTATCAGGTTTCTTTAACTTCCCCTCTTGAGAGCAAGCAGTACCACCTGACTCTTCATTCGTCTTTGCAGCTTTTGTTGTTTCCGTTTTTTCAGTTATACCCGATGTAGTAGTAGTAACATCATTAGATTCATTCCTCAATGACTCTTCCTGACACTCACTATCTTTTTCTTCCTGAAGAATAACATAAGAACCAGAGTCAGATCGTTGTTATGTATCCTAATCAAACAAACAACAAACAGAAGCTAGAAGCTACAGGGATCAAAGACTTGATTCCAATCACAGAGAAGCTAAAACCCTGAAAAGTTCTTAAGCAAATCAATATCAAAACCTATAACCATCAATCAAAACCAAATGGAACTAATTAAGATCTCAAATCACTTTATAACAAAAGGAAAAAAAAAAACTCATTTGAGAATCCAGATTTACAATTTTCGAATCCCCAAAAGCTCTGAAAACCTAGTTCTTACATAAACAAACCAAAAATCATAACTTTATCAATAAAACTAAGATTTGACCAATCTAACATAAACCCATCAATCATTTCCATTTAACAAATCAAAATCAATTCACAAGTTCCAAAAAAAACTAACCTTTTTATCAGTCTCGCTCTCTCCTCCACCATCACCAACATCATCACCTTCTTCTCGTCCTAAACCGGAATCACCCATCTCTTCATCATCATCATCGCCGGTACACGAATCTGATAACCGAACAGGAATCTGAGTTTCGGTTAAAAATCCGGTATAGCTAGAAGAAGAATCAACAACACCAAGCTCAGGTAAAGGAATCGTCTTTCCAAAGAGCTTAATCGCCGGATCAGCCATGGTAATGATTCCTTTTCACTTCTTTCTTTCTTTCTTCTCCAGCGAGCAAAAAGCGGAAACTTTTTGAGAAGACAGAGGAAAAAAGTTCCAATTTTTATTTGTTTAAAAGAGAGAGAGAAACGACTGTCTTGTTATCGGTGGTTGTCTGAGTTTTGATTTCTAGATTTGTTAATTGGGAATGCTTTTTTGTCTTTGCGAGAGAGAAAGAAAAAAGATTTACAGATTTTGCTTTTTGGGTTTGTGATCTTTCGAATTGTACAACCTTTTGATTCGCCCAGAGTGCCACGTCATCACACGTGAGGATTCTTAGCCACAAGTTTATTTTTGTTTTTGTGGACTTTTTTTTTTCTCTTTTTCGTCTCTTTTTGGCTTTCTTTTTATTTTCCTTTTCAATCTGGTCAGTGGTCAGCACTTTTTTTTACTTTTACTTTTCTTTTCATTT
>Ga0041059_1003758_pt1 | contig 10023 bp, 3 predicted proteins | sample AraColnosormetaG_FD_56232 | JGI IMG/M metagenome (GOLD analysis project Ga0041059, IMG submission 56232) | Arabidopsis roots microbial communities from North Carolina, USA - Col MF nosort | ecosystem: Host-associated > Plants > Roots > Unclassified | place: USA: North Carolina | collected 2013-09-02 | reverse complement strand
AATTGAAAAAAAAAAAAAAAAGGTAATCTAGAAACAATGCTGATCAAGCTGTAGTATTCAACGTAATTAACCCAAGCTAGGGCTAGTGGATTCTAGTTTTCAACAAAATTAACCCAAGCTAGGGCTATTCTAAAGCTAGTCTAAACATGTGGGAGGTTTGATAAATCGCCTAACTTTATTTGTTTAATTAGGTCAGACCATGGGTTTGATGTTTATTTGAATTTTTATACTTTAGAGATGGTAATATGAGATCTTACAACAAAAAGTCAATGTCCTTTAGTGGTGATACCAATATAAGTTCGAATTTGGTTTCTAGCTTATTGGTATAAATTCCATTGACAGCAAAAAGGAATCACGAAAACAATATAATCTAGTACTATATTCACATTTTACGCGTAACGCGTTTGTAATATTCACATAATTATGTAAGTGTGAAATTGATCAAATCGCGGGAGATGCTAAATAAACAAAATCAAAATCACTAATAAAATGTTCACGATAACTTAGAAAGATCCAATAAAAAGATGACGGTCGGAATTTGTATACGATAGTAATAAAAGTATTCGTGTTTCTAAAAGTTAGTAATTCATTGGTCTAAATATTATAATGAGGAAAAGTCATTGGTAAGGAAAAGGTTTGAAAAAGGAGCACATAAATAAGGACCAGCGATGCTTCCTTTCACGATGCAAAACACGAAATGAAGAGACACATTCTCTCTACTATATATACCATTTGCTCCTCTTCCTCTAATTCCACACATTCTTCTTCAACTACAAAACAAAAACACTACTACACATTCTTTCCTCTTGTTCATTTCAAACCCAAAAATCAAAGTTCGAAGTTGAAAGAAGACATGGTTTTGTCTAAGACAGTTTCCGAATCTGATGTCTCAATCCATTCAACTTTTGCTTCTCGTTACGTCCGCAACTCTCTTCCACGGTAACAACTTGTAACACAAATCTTTTGTCTAATGTTTTCGTCAACAATAGTAACATGTAATGATGTAAACCTTGGATAGTTTTTTTTTTGGCCGTGGTTAATGTTGTAGATTTATTATGTGTTATATACTATAAGGAAGGACATGTTTCGTTATTTTAACTTAATGTATCATCATTTCATCATTAGATTCGAAATGCCTGAGAACTCAATCCCAAAAGAAGCAGCTTACCAAATCATCAACGACGAGCTAATGCTCGATGGTAACCCAAGGCTGAACCTAGCTTCCTTCGTGACCACATGGATGGAGCCAGAATGTGACAAGCTCATGATGGAGTCCATCAACAAGAACTACGTCGACATGGACGAGTACCCTGTCACCACTGAGCTTCAGAACCGATGTGTTAACATGATAGCACGTCTCTTCAACGCGCCGCTTGGTGACGGTGAAGCTGCCGTTGGTGTTGGCACCGTCGGATCGTCGGAGGCGATTATGTTGGCCGGTTTGGCTTTTAAGAGACAATGGCAGAATAAGCGTAAGGCCCAAGGGCTTCCTTATGATAAGCCCAATATCGTAACCGGTGCTAATGTCCAGGTAAACCAAAACAAAAATTGATGAAATATTAACCAAGACAAAATTGAATTTATCAATCCGGTTAAGTTATATGTGTGACTCAATTTCCGGTTCAATACAGGTTTGCTGGGAGAAATTCGCAAGGTATTTCGAAGTGGAGCTTAAGGAAGTGAACCTAAGAGAAGACTATTACGTGATGGACCCTGTAAAGGCGGTCGAAATGGTAGACGAAAACACAATTTGTGTCGCTGCCATCCTCGGTTCAACGTTAACCGGTGAATTCGAAGACGTTAAGCTCCTCAACGACCTCCTTGTCGAGAAAAACAAGCAAACCGGGTAATTAAACCAAACCGAGAAACAAGCTAATATCGATTGTAATCGGTTTGGAGTCCGGTTTTAACGTTCTAAAACACAATTTGCAGATGGGACACGCCAATACACGTGGACGCAGCGAGTGGTGGGTTTATTGCTCCGTTCTTGTATCCGGAGCTGGAGTGGGATTTCCGGCTACCGTTGGTTAAGAGTATTAATGTGAGTGGTCACAAATACGGTTTGGTTTACGCCGGTATTGGTTGGGTTGTATGGAGAACCAAAACCGATTTGCCTGATGAACTTATCTTCCATATCAATTATCTTGGCGCTGATCAACCAACCTTTACACTCAACTTCTCCAAAGGTACATTACCATAAGTCCATAACATATATAACTTTCAATAATATTTTTGGTGTATGGAATTGTTTTATAGACTAAACATTTGATAATGCTTGTATAAACCAGGTTCAAGTCAAGTGATTGCTCAGTACTACCAGCTGATTCGTCTTGGATTCGAGGTAAATAATAACTCAAAATAGCAATATATTTACCAAATGGTCAATAAAGAAACTAGAATGTATTATATTTAAGTTGTTACTTGTTACTATACTTTGAATTAAACGTTCCTAACATGACTAGTTTTGGTATTGTGTAATTAATAATGTTTTTCTTGTTTGATTTAGGGTTATCGCAATGTGATGGATAATTGTCGGGAAAACATGATGGTACTAAGACAAGGATTAGAGAAAACGGGACGTTTTAAAATCGTCTCCAAAGAAAACGGTGTTCCGTTAGTGGCGTTTTCTCTCAAAGATAGTAGCCGCCACAACGAGTTCGAGGTGGCCCATACACTCCGTCGCTTCGGCTGGATCGTTCCGGCCTACACGATGCCTGCGGATGCGCAGCATGTCACTGTCCTTCGAGTTGTTATCCGAGAAGATTTCTCTCGAACCTTAGCCGAGAGATTGGTAGCTGATTTCGAGAAGGTTCTACACGAGCTCGATACGCTTCCGGCGAGGGTTCACGCCAAGATGGCTAATGGAAAAGTTAACGGTGTTAAGAAGACGCCAGAGGAGACGCAGAGAGAAGTCACGGCCTACTGGAAGAAGTTGTTGGAGACTAAGAAGACCAACAAGAACACAATTTGCTAATAAGATTATTTTATAAACTAATATTATTATTTGTTTTGTCCTTAATTGCGCTCCATAATTATGGACCTTTTTCTTTCTTTGCTGTTTGGATTATTTTTTGTTTTTCTTTTTGTTAAGTTTTGGGATTTGATATTGCTGATGGAGAGTGATTTTTAATGGATATACACTAAATCAATGAAAAATATATATATATATATTTTTGTGGGTATGTAAAAACGTTTTTGTTTTCACCAACATTTTTTTCTGTGTAAAGAACACACAATGACACATAATTGGATTAACCATTAAACTAACAAGTTTCTAGAATCACGAATTAATTCAATATTTATTATAAAAAAGTAAAGGTATAAGTATTTATATTTCTTTCACAAAAATTCACAAATTTATTGAATTTCATATGTTAATGACTCCTTGGTGAACGGTTTGATTTGAACCTTGCCTTCGTTTGTTTTTGTGATTTTTAATTATAAATGGGCTAAAAATGTTTAAGAATTTTAAATGCTTTAGGCATCAAAATCTGTTGGACCGGTCCCGGATCCTATGACCATTTTGTTTTATGACTTAACGTTGTGTCTAAATCAGCAAAATCAATTATCATTTATTAAAAAAATTTTTAAAAAAATAGTCATTTATTTTACCAGATACAAAATTGAATTTTTTTCAACGAAAAAACATAGTATATTTTTTGATGACATTTTATCTTATTAAAATATGTTTGTTTATTCGATACATATGCTTTAACATGGTAATATTCCGCACTGGTTTTCACTTTTCACTGATAAAAATAAGATCAACTTTGTTTTATCTTTAATGCTGTCACCACCAATTATATATACATTTAATTATTTGTTGTATATTTGCAGTTTAAGAATCAAATATCGTTTTAAAAAGGTGATAAAGTGGCACTCTATGCAGTATTATTTCAGAAATCTGTTAAAGCCACTTTTAGACATATCAGTCTTTTTTTTGGCAAAGAGACATATCAGTCTATAACAATAAATTTAGTCTTAATTAGTATTATTCTTATTCGTTTTGCAAACAAATTTAGAAAATTAATAAACTAATAATGAGACACTTAGTTGGAGAGATTTCATTTTAGTATTCTATTGAATATGATATAATATGATTCACTTTTAAGATAATTTTTAAAAGTAGCCCATAAATGTTGCTTCTCGTTATTCCACGGTAAGAAAGTTGAAACACAATTTTATCTTGTATGATGTTTTTAGTAACTAGTGTTCTAAAACGCAGCGTAGACGACGTTACACGTACGATGGTTGGACATGTTGATTTTATATTATACAGTAGTTTAAGCGGTTTTAAATAATTCGGACGGTTAGGCAGATTTTTGATTCAACTTTGATTTTGAATTGGTTTTAGAAAAATATATTACTATTGATTTACAAATTAAAAAGCACGAGTTAATTTGGCAGTTTCAAGTACTAAACTCACTGGCTTCCGCTAATTTTTTGACCGTTGTTTTTATTTTTATTTTTATTTTATTTTATTCGTAACATATTATAAATCGTCTAAACCGATCTATATATGAGTCCTGTAAATTTATCAACTGCTTCTGATGGATTTTTCTCTATTATATAAAACATAACTATCTCGATAGGATATAGGGACCTAACATATACAAACAAGAGGCCTATTTAGTGTAAACAATACAACAATGAGACAATTTTTACGTCACAAAGCAAAACAAGAAAGGGAGACAAACTAATATGAAGAAAATTAACCAACATGATTTGCAACACACAACATAATTTACCAAACAAAAGTATGGTTTAATTGAAAATACATATGGTTTCTTCACCTCTCCTCGAGTTGATAGGAAAAAATAATAAGTATTAAATACACAAAGTATTTAATTACAGAATTGCTTTGAAGAAAATAGTGTTTTAGGTGTTTTTTTGTATATATTTAGTATTTTGTATTTTTCAGATTTCAGTTATACAAAAGTAATTTTAGAAAATAAAGGTTTAGAATAGCGGGTTAAGCAGTCCGTCTTAACGAAAAATAAGAGAGAGTGAGAATAAGGGAAAAGAGACACATAGCAAACTAAATGATATGATTCGTTTTGAAAATTAAATTTTTTAAAGTAGCCCATAATTTATTGGTCTTACTATTTTAAATTTTTTAAAGTAGCCCATAATTTATTTACTATTTTTAAACTAAATGATAGTAAAAAGTTATAAAAGGAATCCTTAAACCAGCGATGCTTCCTTTCACGTTGCAAACAAAACGAAGAGAACCATTCTCGTCCCTATATATACCATTTGCTCCTCTTCTTCTAATTTCACATATTATTCAACTACAAAACAAAAACATTGCACATTTTTCCCTTTACTTTTCTTTAGCTCATTTCAAGAAGATGGTTTTATCTAAGACAGCTTCCAAATCCGATGATTCAATCCATTCAACTTTTGCTTCCCGTTATGTCCGCAACTCTATCTCACGGTAAGAAGTTGAAACACAATTTTATTTTGTTTAATGTTTTCATTGGTAACTAGAGTTCTAAAACTTAGCCTAGACGACGATACACAGCATCTTGATTCTAGATTCAATATTTATTACAGAAATATTTATTTTTAATATACGATATAGTTCCAGATTTTAATTTTTGGGTACATAAGAAAGAATACTAGATTCTAACGAAATTAACCACTTGCACTGAAAGATCCGAGCATAATGTGTGTTACTATATAAGAGGTATTTTCTTTTTTAATCTTAAGCTAAATATATCAATTTTTCATCAGATTCGAAATACCTAAGAACTCGATCCCTAAGGAAGCAGCATACCAAATCATCAACGACGAGCTCAAGTTTGACGGTAACCCGAGGCTAAACCTGGCCTCCTTTGTGACCACTTGGATGGAGCCAGAATGTGACAAGCTCATGATGGAATCCATCAACAAGAACAACGTTGAGATGGACCAATACCCTGTTACCACCGACCTTCAGAATCGATGCGTTAACATGATTGCGCGTCTCTTCAACGCGCCTTTAGGTGACGGTGAAGCCGCCATTGGTGTTGGCACGGTGGGGTCATCGGAGGCAGTGATGTTGGCCGGACTGGCCTTTAAGAGACAGTGGCAGAACAAGCGTAAGGCCCTAGGGCTGCCTTATGATAGACCTAATATTGTAACCGGAGCCAATATTCAGGTAAACCAAAACAAAAATTGATTAAATTTTAAACCGGTTTAGGTCTATGTTTACATTGACTCAATTTCCGGTTCAATACAGGTTTGCTTGGAGAAATTTGCAAGGTATTTTGAAGTGGAGCTTAAGGAAGTGAAGCTGAGAGAAGGATATTACGTGATGGACCCTGACAAAGCGGTTGAAATGGTAGACGAAAACACTATATGCGTCGTGGCCATCCTCGGTTCGACACTAACCGGAGAATTCGAAGACGTTAAGCTCCTCAACGACCTTTTAGTCGAGAAAAACAAGAAAACCGGGTAATTGAATCAAAACCAACTAACAAATTAATTTTATATACTTTTGCCTAGAAATATTACAATTTCTAACGTGAGATATATTTGCTTAGAAATATTTTATTTTTTGAATGAATATAAAACTTATTAACCAAAACAAAACCATATATGTTTACATTATATGCTTCCTTGTATCGAATGGTGTTTTAAATACTGATTAAAAAATGTTTTGCTTAAAAATATAACAATTTATAATGTGAGATATTCAAGCATTCTAATATCAAACCGATAAACAACAACAAACTGATTATTAATTTATTTAACCGGTTTGGTTCCGGTTTAATATATTTGTAGATGGGATACGCCGATTCACGTGGACGCAGCGAGTGGTGGGTTTATTGCTCCCTTCTTGTATCCGGACTTGGAGTGGGATTTCCGGTTACCGTTGGTTAAGAGCATAAATGTGAGTGGTCACAAATACGGTTTGGTTTACGCCGGTATCGGTTGGGTCGTATGGAGAACCAAAACCGATTTGCCTGATGAACTTATCTTCCATATCAATTATCTTGGAGCTGATCAACCCACATTTACCCTCAACTTCTCTAAAGGTACATTACCATATCTTATGTAAAGTTTAGATATATTTATAGATTAATGTTTTGTTAATTCTTGTATATTACCAGGGTCAAGTCAAGTGATTGCTCAGTACTACCAGTTGATTCGTCTTGGATTCGAGGTAAATAATAACTCAATAAAGAAACTAAAACGTTACTAAATCCAATCGTATACGTACTAGTATAATATACAAGTTGTTACTATACTTTATGACTACAAAAGTTCAAAACCAAGAATGTACTAAATACATTCCATAAGATTAAACGTTCCTAAATTGACAAGTTTTGGTTTTGTAGAATAGCTAATAATCTTTTTGTTTGGTTTAGGGATATCGCAACGTGATGGATAATTGCCGCGAGAACATGATGGTACTAAGACAAGGATTAGAGAAAACGGGACGTTTTAACATCGTCTCCAAAGAAAACGGTGTTCCGTTAGTGGCGTTTTCTCTCAAAGATAGTAGCCGCCACAACGAGTTCGAGGTGGCCGAAATGCTTCGTCGCTTCGGCTGGATCGTTCCGGCCTACACGATGCCTGCGGATGCGCAACATGTCACGGTCCTTCGAGTTGTTATCCGAGAAGATTTCTCTCGAACCTTAGCTGAGAGATTGGTAGCCGATTTCGAGAAGGTTCTACACGAGCTCGATACGCTTCCCGCGAGGGTTCACGCCAAGATGGCTAGTGGAAAAGTTAACGGTGTTAAGAAGACGCCAGAGGAGACGCAAAGAGAAGTCACGGCCTACTGGAAGAAGTTTGTGGACACTAAGACTGACAAGAACGGCGTTCCGTTAGTAGCAAGTATTACCAATCAATGATGGGCCAAATGTATATTCAAATTATTGGGTGCAGACAAATTTTTTTTTAGCTAAAGGCCCAACTACACCATAGCAAATCAGCACCATTCGATCTCAGACCATTCAAACACTGTAATAAAAACATTTTTAGTTTTAGTTTTATTTTTTTGCAAAACACGTATAACAGGTAAATTATTATTCTCAATAAAAAAACGTATTATAGGTAAATTATTATTATAGCCAACCTAATTATGTTGTCAAGTTTGAAAATAAAAATAAAAGAGAGGAATATATTAAAGAAACCCTACAAGTAAAAATCAAATTTTAGTTTCTTGTTTTTTTTAGACAAACAAAATTAGTTTCTTTTTTCTGCATCTGAAAATACTTTCCTATTTTAAGTAGAGGCCAATTAAAGAATGTGGGTCCCCGCGAATAATATCGGCGCAAATTTTTTCGTCTTTTATAAATGGGCCCCACAAGCGTGCCTACATTTGGGCCCATTAAAGAAAATAATCGTACTCGGGGGAACATGTCTAGAAACTGATAAATCGATAAAAGTAATACATACTGACAAATAATGAAGGAAACAATATAAATGAATAGTAGTATAGTTATAGAAAGAAATATTTTTTAGGTTTTAAATTGACATTATGATTATACACTCAATCGCATTAGACACACTGTAGTCACATCACTATTTTGTACAGTTCGAAATAGTTAATTGTCTCGTGGTTCTACAAAAGCAGTTTTATTTATAACATTTTCTTTTGTTAATTTTGTTTTCCGATCAAAATTTTTGGATTTTACCTACAAAATAAAACATGAAGCGAAATGAACTCAAAAGAGTTTATTATCTCATTACAATATCATATAATTACTCTACCTCTAACAATATTCACCCATACTAAACCATTACTATATATTATGATAAATTCATCGTCTAATAACAACAATTCTAATACACTAAACGAACACGACCAAACTTATTCTATAGTGATTACATTGCTTCAACAGTTTCCACCATTCCGAACAATTTCATCATCCTATCAAATCAAATCGATAAAGTCAAACCATGTCAAAAAATCATATATGAAAACAAATTGAAATAAAGGGATGTAATAATGGAAGAAGGTAATCGTGATAGGACGTGACACGACCCCACCATTGTGAAGAATGAAGAAAAGCATACAAAAGAAGAACGGTTGTTCACCAAATCAGAAGCAAAACAGAATCAAGATCTATAATAAGCTAGACAGAATTTCTTCTATACATGACTTTTTTGATCAACTAAAGAAGAAGAAAAAGAAGATATTACATAGTTCATTATTTTTGTTTGAAACTGAGGATAATGGTTTAATGAACTGTGAAATACATCACTTTTTGAAAATGTCATCCCTAATTTCTATGACTTAACAATCCAATTACAACAAATATTGTTAATCTTGACTGACCATATATATGTTCTTTTTACTCATGACGTTGATATCAGTAAAATGTAAAACATTAAACGTTATATAACAGTAAAAGTTATAACTTATATCAGCAAAAGTTATATCAGCAATATTTTACCACTGAGCTAACGTTAGTAAAACAAACACAACATCCACTTCATAACTCAGGAACAGTGAAATGAACGTGTTTTATATCCTTTTTTTAATCATTTGTAACAACTATAATTTGAAGATGATCTTAGATTATGTGCACATAGCTCATTACACACATGATTATTAATTCCGAAAAATTGATTACTTAATATTTTTTTAAAATGATTTCACAATATTGTTAATAACATTTAATCACGCAATCAACCATTATATATATTTAAATTTCAATTACGTTTAAAAATTGCCGACATTATTTACTATTCACATGTGATATTTTCTTATTCTAGTTTAATCTTGTGTGAGTCAAATTATAAGATTATTTACTAAATTTGCTTAAAGCGGAACAGTAAAAATAACAGCATGATGTGATACCATAACCTTTAGCATTAAGGTCCCCCATCTAACCAAACCCTAACAAAATTCAAACACATGTACGGAGTTAGACAGGAACATCTCTAATATTAACGTTGAAATAATAACAAAATTGATACATTTGTTTTTTGAATTTACGAAGTTAGATAACATAGATCACCCGAATACTTGTTTTTTTTTTTTTTTTTTTTTTTTTTTTTTTTTTTTTTTTTTTTTTTTTTTTT
>Ga0041059_1003757_pt1 | contig 10023 bp, 8 predicted proteins | sample AraColnosormetaG_FD_56232 | JGI IMG/M metagenome (GOLD analysis project Ga0041059, IMG submission 56232) | Arabidopsis roots microbial communities from North Carolina, USA - Col MF nosort | ecosystem: Host-associated > Plants > Roots > Unclassified | place: USA: North Carolina | collected 2013-09-02 | reverse complement strand
CTACCGAGTTGGTGAAAAAAGGAAAGTTGATTAGTAGAGCACAAGTGGAGAAGGCAGTAAGGGAAGTGATTGGTGGTGAGAAGGCAGAGGAAAGGCGGCTAAGGGCTAAGGAGCTGGGCGAGATGGCTAAAGCCGCTGTGGAAGAAGGAGGGTCTTCTTATAATGATGTGAACAAGTTTATGGAAGAGCTGAATGGTAGAAAGTAGAAAGATAGAGCATGTTTAATGTTGTGAGATGGATTGTTAACTTTTCTTAATCTTTGATGTTCGTGGTGTGTTCTTATATAATTAATAAAGATCTAATAAGCCAATAGTCTATACTGAAATACATTTATTTGGTATATATATCATCTATGGCAAATTTAAGTATATGCGTTTAAACAGAAATTGCATCAAGTAGAAAGGCTACCTGTTACTTTAACATAATCTTGTGCTAGGTAGTTGTGGAATTTTCAGGACAATTAAAAGGCTATGGGTTTGTGCAATATGAAACTGAAGAATCTGCTTGGAAAGCTATGAGTAAATTGATCGGCATGTTGTTAAATGACAAGCAAGTGTATGTTGGACCTTTCCTAAGAGGCAAGAAAGGGATTCTATTGGTAGCAAAACAATATTCACCAACGTGTATGTGAAGAATCTTGTTGAATCAACTACTGATGATGATTTGAAGAACACTTTTGGTGAGTTTCGTAAGATAACAAGGGCTTTGGGTTTGTTAACTTTGAAAATGCTGATGCTGCTTCTAAGGCTGTGGAGTCTCTCAAGGGAAACACGTTTGATGATAAGCAATGGGTTGTTGATAGAGCTCAGAAGAAGTCTGAAAGGGAAATGGAACTAAAGGTTCCGTATGAGCAGAGTTTGAAGGAAATTGCTGACAAGTTTCAAAGTTATAACTTGTATGTTAAGAATTTAGATGAGGAGAAACTCAAAGAGCTCTTTACACCTTATGGCACTGTTACGTCCAAAATTCCCTTCTCTGCTAATCTAAATTGTACTATATTCTGTTGGTGGCATATATAAATCCCCTTTCCTAAAACATAACAGGTGATGCAGAATTCTAATGGCATAAGCAGGGGCTCGGGTTTTGTAGCTTTTTCAACTCAAAAGCAGCCAAAGATGTAAGCCATTTGTAATGTTTTACTGAGTTTGTACATGATTAGTAGTGATAACTCTTCAGCGTTACTATCAGTGGAATCTGTAAAGATGTCATAGATGAGTGGTAAAATGATTGAAAACAAATACATCTATTTTTTCTATTCACTGTTTCCAATTCTGTTTGTGTAATAGTGGATAAATTATGAAAGAATGCCCACATATATACCCTTAACTGTTGTACATTCTATAATCTAATATTTAGATGATACCTTTTGGAACTTTATATGTTCCTGTGAACTTTATAGTGGTGAAATTTTCATGTAACAATGGGTACCTGCACCACAATGTCAACAAGCTCAGTTTTCCCAAATGAGATCAGTTGCAATGCCACCATCTGTTGGTCCTCGTATGCCAATCTATCCCCTTGGTAGTCCTGGAATTAGAAAATCAATGTTTTATGGTTAACTTTTTTTTTAATTTTCTTTTCCGTAGGATTCTTTGACATGGTTTGTGATTCTCCTCCACCTCCAAACTTAATACGTTTTGTTTGAAAATTGATTTTATATTTTCATTTTTGGTTTGTTTAGACGTTAACCATGTGTTATCAGTAAGAACATGATCATGTATGCTCATCTGAAAAATGATTTTTTTTGATAAATGGCCCATAGAGATAAAATGGCTCAAAGCGGATAAATCTTAACAATGAAACAAGTAAGTGGCAAGAAAATGAAATTGTAGAAAAATTCTAAGATTAAGCAAGAAGAGACATGAATCTTTAAAGACGAAGAAGCTAAGTCTCGAAAAAGGTAATTGATGAACCACTTTTTCTTGCAATGTGGAAAGCTTTTGAACAACATTTCTAAAGTCAATGGAGAGTTTGGATGTCTTCTTGAAACAAGTATCATATCTTAATAAGTCTTTATGCTAAGATCTCTAAGGAAGAGCATGCCATATAGTTTTCAAACTCTTTACCAAAGCAGAATGATCAAATCAAAGATGCAATGAAATAAAGGAGCCAATACAAGGTTGTTGGATATTTCTCTATGCATTGGTCAAGTAAAGCTAACAAATAATGGTCTATTTGATTGTTACAAATAAAAAATAAATCTACCAAAGAGAAATTATTTTGTAGGCTTGTTGCATAGAAAATTGGAAATTTTTTTGCTAGCTACACGAAATATCAAAAAATACATGGTCACACATGCCAACTATACTATTATATCCTCAGCTACACGAAATAGATGTATTGCATGACCACATGTCTAAACTATACGACGTCATGTAGTTAACATCATAGACATACAATTCCGGTATACCAATGGATTGACTCCGGTGAAAACCAATGTTGACTAGCAAAAATATTAAGAAAAAATATTTGTTTATGTTTTTAATTTTAAAACAAAAATAATCAAAAAACACATTCTACATTTTGCATATACATTTTAATTTATTAATTCTTATAATATTTAGTTTTTCATTTTCAAAATTAAACTAAAAGTGTAATAATTTTTTTTAATAAATTTTAATGAGATAAAAATTTAAATTAAAACCTCAAAATCTTATTAGGATCATTTAAGTAAGGAAACTGCTTATTCAAATTGTCAATTAAAAAAAATACTAACTTTTTGGTTTGGTTTATTTATATACAAAAATTTTGTTGTTATGTAATTTTCCAACCTCAAAAATTATGTTCTACAATAAAAATCATTAGAATCAAACCCAATACAATAAGATTTTCCTGCTTTTAATTTAAATATTATTATCTTAAAAATTTATGAATTATTTTTATTACACTTAAAATTTAGTTTTGAAATTGAAAAACTAACTATTATAAGAATTAATGCATTAAGTGTTTTTGATTATACAACACCAAATAAAATTACTTTTTATTTTAATTTTAATATTAAAAATAAATATAATTTTTTTTTCTATTATTTTGGTTGGTCAATTCCGATCAACACTGATCTTCGCTAGAGTAAATTTATGAGTGTACCGAAATTGCATGTCTATAGTATTAACTATATGATGTCATAATTCAAATATCTGGTCATGAAATATATCTACTTCGTATAGATGAGGATACAATAATATACTTGACATCATCATGTATTCTCTGATACTTCGTATAGTTAATAAATTCTTTTCTAGATATTTTTTTTTTTTCACTGAATTATATTATATTGATGATTAGAAAGTTGATTGGAACCTTTACAAAAGAAAAACAACAGCTTACAGAAAGGTACACCTATATGCACCGATCACCAAAAAATTGTGATTGGAAACAGTCCAATATCAACAAGAGAAGAGTAAGGTCTAGGTAGAGATTCTCTCTCTCTCAAAGAGCTGAGAAAGCCAACGTGGAGGACCGGAAGCGACGTACGACTGAAATCTGTACCACACTTTGAGCTATAAGAGAAGCTCCCCTATTGGAAACCACTTTTTCTTCCACTACCTTCCACTCTTCAACCTTGTCCAAAAAATAAGTTAGTTCTCCAACATTATATGCAAGAGAGGGCCACGCTTTCGGCCTAGTAAAAGCAGACAACAAGTCTCCTGGCTCAAAAGCGAACAACACCCTTGAAACTCTATGGCTACGCATACTATCAATAGCCCAAAAAATACATCGCAGGCTGGCTTCTTTTTTGTTAGAACACCCATTAAAAGCCCTTCTACTATGTAAAATGACAGACCCATGTTCATCTCTGAGAACCCAAGCTCCACCACAAACCTTTTTCTTCCCAGACCAGGCTGAACCAATGTTACATTTCACCCAACCTTCAGGTGGCGGTTCCCAGCTGTGAGTAAAAGGTATCACTCTCTGTCCCTCCTCAGATTCAGAGACACGAATCTGTGATTGTGCCTGAAACCATTCTAGAGTATCTTCTTGAATCTTGACAATGGAATTCAAAGGACAGAAAGTGATGCCATCAAAAAACAGCTTGTTTCTGTTCTTCCATAATCTCCAAAGCACCCAAGGCCAAGACCTCTTTACCAAATCTGGAACCAAAATCATCTTTTTCAGCTCAAAGAGGAACTGAATATTTGCAAAGATTGACGCATTTTGAAATCCAAACTCCGGAGTAGGAACGCCTGATAAAGCCCATACTTGTCTTGCCATAGAACAAGTGAATAGGACATGATTTGTAGACTCTCCCTCGTCGCCGCAAATTTGGCATCTTGGGTCAATGGACATGCCTCTTCTAATGATTTGGTCCGCCACAGGCAGAGCTGCACTTAAAATTCTCCAGAGAAACATTTTTATTTTTGGAGAGGATTTAGTGGACCAAACCTGTTCCTTAAGGCCGTTGGTTGACGGAAGGAGATTAGCCTGCTGGATTAGATCGAGCTTATTGGATTGGAAGGCTAGCCAATAACCCGATTTCACAGAGTACTCCCCAGTCTTTGCGTGAAGCCAAACCCAGAAATCATCCATGTTCACCACCGGGTTTCTTTTGGTTATTAGCTCAACGTCAGTCGGGTAAAACAATTCCTCCAGTAAGTCCCTCTTCCAGCAACGATCTTCAAAATTAATGAGGTCATTGACTTTTAAATCCAGGTTGACAGAAAAATGCCTCTGAAGGGGAAGTCTTGGTGCAATGTCAAAAATCCAAGGGTCCATCCAAACATTTAAGGATTTTCCATTGCCCACTTCTTTTCTTAACCCTTTAGCTAATAATTCTCTGCCAAACAAAATGCTGCAACAAGCATATGATGGCCGGACTCCCAAATCTGCTTCTAGAAACTCTTCATCATCAAAGTATCGACTTTTAAAGAATCTTGCGAAGAGAAAAGAAGGATATTGAAGTATTCTCCAGCTTTGCTTTGCCAGCAGAGCCTGGTTGAAGCTTTCTATGTCTCTAAAACCAAGGCCTCCACTCTCTTTGGCAAGACACAATTTCTCCCAGCTAACCCAATGGGTCTTCCTCTTGTGTTCTAAGGCATTCCACCAGAAATCTGACATTGCACTTGTGAGATTCTTGCAGGTAGTCTTTGTCAGTTTAAAACACGACATCGCATAGACTTGCATTGCCATAGCCACTGCTTTTAGCAAAATTTCCTTACCCCCAAGTGACAGAGTCCTAGCAAACCAACCCGACAACCTGGATTTGAGTTTATCTTTGATGTAGTCTAAGATCTGTATTTTAGAGCCGCTAAAACACTCAGGGAGTCCCAAATAGGTTCCTGGCCCCCTTCATTAGTGATGCCAAGCTCATCTTGAATCCAACCCTTACAATCTGATCCCACCAAAGCACCAAAAGTAATGCTAGATTTCTCGTAGTTTATTCTTTGACCCGTAGCATCACCATAGACTTTGAAGATGTTCTTAAGAACTGAGACTTCTTCCTTCTCAGCTTTACACATAAACAAGCTGTCATCAGCAAACAACAAATGATGTATGGCAGGACCAGTTGGAGAGAAACGAATACCACTAAGGAGACCTTAACTTTCTGCTCTATTCATAAGGTGTGTGAGACCCTCCGAGCACAGAACAAACAGAAAGGGAGATAGTGGGTCTCCTTGCCTTAGCCCTCTAGATGGAGTGATATTCCCATATGCCTTGTCATTGATTAAAACTGAGTAAGATACTGAAGAAATCATGAACATGATCCACTGAACCCACCTAGAATGAAAACCAAGAGCAACGAGCAAGGCTTTAACATAGTTCCACTCTACCCGATCAAATGCCTTAGACATATCAGATTTAATGGCAATGAAATCCTTAGAGATTGTCTTGTGTGTTCTCAGACCATGCACCACCTCATGAGCAATAAGTATATTATCAGATATCAGCCTTTCCGCCACAAACGCTGATTGATTAGGAGAAACCAATTCAGGGAGGAAAGGTTGCAGCCTCCTAATCATTATCTTCGAAATGATCTTATACATTACTGAACATAAACTTATTGGTCTTAGGTCAGTCATCTTATCTGGTTTCTTCTTTTTGGGCAGCAAACACAAATGAGTGAAATTCCATTCCCTGGGAAAGGAACCATTGAGAAAGAACTTTTGAACCTCTTGAGTGACTTGGAGTCCAATGATTGTCCAGTACTTCTGAAAGAAGAAACCATCTGCAACCTCTTGAGTGACTTGGAGTCCAATGATTGTCCAGAACTTTTGAACCTCTTGAGTGACTTGGAGTCCAATGATTGTCCAGTAAAACCGTCTGCCCCCGGGGCACTTGAGCTTCTTATTGCGAAGACCGCATCTCTAACTTCATTCTTAGAGACAGTGGCGGTGAGGACCCTGTTCATAACCTCTGTTACCCTTGGCTGAAAACCGGCAAACAAGTCAGCAAAATTACTTCCCTCTGAAGACTTGAAGAGATCCTTGAAGTAGGATTCAGCAATAGCCCCTTTTGACACTTCATCTTTGTGCACATAACTGGTCAATGTGTTGTTTACCTCTGTTGTCTTTAACTGAAGCATGGAAGAAAGAAGTGTTTTTATCTCCCCCATGCATCCATTTGGCTCTACTCTTCTGACTCCAGAAGGTTTCTTCATCTTGGTTAGCCTTGCAAAGATCATTTTTCAGAGTAAAAACCACCTTAGACCTGGGAAAACCTGAAGATTGTTCCAGCTCTAAAGCTGCTCTAGCTTGAGAAATACAAGTTAAAGAGTTGCTGTTATTCTCCTGCTTCCAACGACTTAGAGCTGATCTGCACTTTTTCAATCTTTCCAAAACCTGCATGCCCCCGACCCTTTGATTTCCATTCCAGGCCTGCTGAATTGCCTCTTTAACCAGGGGTTGGTTGAACAACCTTTTGTCAAACCTGAAATTACCTTTGTACTCTTCCTTGGTCTTTGATAACCTCACCAAGACTGGCCTACGATCAGAGCCTCTCTTATCCAGAAACTCCTGATTAGAAACTGGAAAATGCCGAAACCAGTTTTTGTTGCCAAAGCATCTATCCAAACGGCACTGAATCCACAAGCTGTTTCTTTTCCCTCCCCACGAGAATGGATTACCCTTACTTGGAAGCTCCAACATATCACAGCATTCCAACATGTCTTTGAAAGAGATAAAAGATGAGTCCCCACGCCTTGGGCCTCCTCTTTTCTCCCCATTGTGAAGAATAACGTTAAAATCCCCTAACATGCACCAAGGTTCTTTTCTGTTGAGTCCAATCTTTGAAATCTTTTCCCAAACCAAATGCTTGTTACTAAAAGCCGGATCTCCATAAACACAGGAGACAAAGAAATCATAAGAGCCAAATTGTATTTGAAAATCAATAAGGTTCTTATCCGCATATCTTACATCGATATTTACACCCTTCTTCCAAAACAGAGCTAAACCCCCACTGAGACCAACCGGGTTCACTGTGTACACACGATCATAACCGAGCCATTCTTGAAGATCTACTACTACATTACTACAATTCTTGGTTTCCATCAAAAACAACACCTCAGGAAAATGAGAACGTCTCATCTCCATGAGTCTAGGAATCGTCAATTCATGAGACCGTCCCAAGCCTTGACAATTCCAACTAATAAGACTCATTAGGCGTTGGACGGTCCCTCAATTGGGACCACCATTGTTGAGCTGAGCTTGATGAATTTTGCAGTGCTCGTGCCCAAATCAACTGCTTTTCTCTTGTCTTTGGAACTTGAAGCTGAACCCTTCCCTATCTTCTGATCAGCAACATTGTAATGTGGATCTCTCGGTTTTGGTTTCCTTGCATGTTTTGGGGGCCTGTTTCTCTGCTTTGCTTTTTTCTGAAAAGTCCCAGTAGAGCCTGTCTCAAAGAGACCAGGGCTATAAACCGTTGGACTATCAGTAAAAGGCTGAGAGAGAGCAAGGAAACTACCTCCTTCATTGAGCACAAAAGGCTTCACCGGTTCCCTGAGCCAACTTGTGTTTCTTTCAGGCTGAGAGTCTTCTATCCTCTCAGGAGACGAGTTGAGGTTGATTCTGCCACTTTGACTCGAAGAACCTTCTTGATCAAAGCTAAAGACCACACCTTTTTCCTTTGACAGATCATGGTGAACAATTGGAAGAGATTCCAATCGCAGAACTGTTTTTTGAGTAAAAGGGTCCTTTTCTGCTTCACTAACTGATTGAATAACTCTATCCACTCTTACAGATCGTTCTTCAGCATTTGCGACCCGAAGGTATTGACGCATACCTTCTAACACTTCCGGAGCAATTCTCGGCCTTCCCGTGTTTGGATCCACTCCCACCTGGCTTTCTTTCAACACACCAAATAAAGGGTCTGATTCCTTCAGAATCGGAGGAGTAGTAGCTTTTGGAATGATAATGCCTTTCCTTCTGGCTGTAGCTAGGTCCTGTCTAGCTTTTACTAGGATAGGGCAAACATCTTTTTCGTGCGTAAGCCGTTGACACTCATAACACCTCTTCTGAATCCTCTCATAATGAAAGTTAACAGTCGCTGACCCTCCATTTCTGAAATTCACAACTTTTGATCTCCTTAAGGGTCTTGAGACATCAAACAGCACCTTCACTCTAACGAACTCCCGAATTTGTTTCAATTCTGGGTTAAAGACGACTTCTTTAACTTCACCAATGAGATCACCCAGCTTAGTGATCGCCTTGGCCGTGTTGTAATTGACTGGGATATTCCAAATTTGAACCCACAGTAGCATGTAACGAAGATAGTCATCCGGAGGATTTTCATACCACCTATCTACCACGATTGACCAATCATTGAAGGTATGAACTCCTTTCGCTAGCACTTCCTCTAAATCATGTTCAGAGTCGAAAATGAACTGGAATCTCTCATTATTGAGAGCTATTCCTTTGACCTTTCCTTCTTTCTGCCACTTCCTTGGCATATTTCTTAAGAGATTCTTCATCGGTTGACAAGCCGGGTTCAGGACCCTTCCAATGAGACTGAATTTGTTTCTCTCACTAGACAGATACTCAGGAAGATCTGGCATTTCAAACGGTTCTTCCTTTTCTTCCAACGACATCTCCATCAATGCCCTATCCATGGCGGATGACATCTTCAAGCTAAGAGGAAAACAGACACCGTAGAACTAAGACTATCGAGCTGAACTAACTCCACCAACTTCTTCAGAAAAAACAGAGATATGGAACCCAGATCTGAGAAAACGAAAGCAGTAGAGCATGGCTGAGAGGATATGATAATGAACACGAAGGGTTAGAATAGTTAATTTCGGCTGAAAAGAAAGATGGTTTCCGGTCAAAAGCTTTATTTTAAACCTAGTGAAAGACACTAAAAGAGAAAGAGGGTTCTAAGCCCAAAAGATAGATTTCTAAAAAATAATCACTTGTTAGGATTGGATACTTCGACGTCAACTGCTAACGACATGATATACAGTTATTGAAAATTGGTAATTATGAAGTTAAAGAAGTCTAAACATCTCAATTGAAAAATCTCAAATTATTCTTACGGTGACAGTTGTCTTTAGTATGAAGTTATTACCATAGCTAGAGCCTAAAGGACAGCACCAAGACCACCACTAAGACAAGTGACGTCCTGCAAAATCTAACACTTAAATAAAATTGTCAGAGAAGATTATTTAGCACCAAACTTTTATTCTATTAATTTCCAAAAGAAAAAAAAAAAGTCATATCTTTCCAAATTTTCATTACATAACTAACATTTTGTCACATGAAATCTGTACGTCTCTGAATCTTCTCTTCTTCTCCCTCATCCATTGCTTATGTGCTTCTTCTTCTGATTACCAAATTTTCATTCCTCTTCTTCTTTCTGATAAAAAAGTTTGCATTTTTTTTCTTTGTTGTGATAATCGAAAAAGAGACTAAAACCTAAGAATCGTGCAGAGGAGAGGATACCACACCACACCCAGAAATTGAAACTACCAAAAAGTTTATGAATTTGATTTCAATTTCAACTTTTTATGAGACCCATTTGATTCTTTAGGGATTTTGAAGGTACCATTTGTCTCAATCTTATAAAAAATTTCACCTTTTTTTTTTTTTTTTT
>Ga0041059_1003756_pt1 | contig 10023 bp, 7 predicted proteins | sample AraColnosormetaG_FD_56232 | JGI IMG/M metagenome (GOLD analysis project Ga0041059, IMG submission 56232) | Arabidopsis roots microbial communities from North Carolina, USA - Col MF nosort | ecosystem: Host-associated > Plants > Roots > Unclassified | place: USA: North Carolina | collected 2013-09-02 | reverse complement strand
TTTTTTTTTTTTTTTTTTTTTTTTTTTTTTCTCGCCAATTGGTGGCTTTATGATCGCTGTATAACTATTGTCAACAGAGCCCATTACTAACGTAACGTGCATGTTCTTCGGTCAACACTTCCAATATCTCAAATCAAAGCCATAACCGTGATTAAATAACTATTTTATGAGTTTTTTATAGGTAAAATTGAGTGATATACTATATAGTAAGAAATTTCAGAAGCTCACTACATTTTAGTATCTTGTTTTTGGTCGTACTAATTGAGAAAAATCGTTTTATTTTCATAATATTTTCCAATTCATCGTGAATGTAAGCAAAAAGGTTGAAAGAAACGAATAACAATTATTTTAAAAGATTAGAAAAAAGTGAAAAGAGAGTTTTGTAGTACAAGAAATGAAGGAAGTACAAACAGAGAAACGAATGAATGGGTGTCAGTATTCTCCCAATCAAATTGACATCTACTTTCCGTACCATACAGCTGTTTCCCCCTCTTCTCAAACCTTTTTCCCCACTTCTATGTACAAGTACATACATACTATTAGTTAGATTCACACACTAAATCTCGTGTATTGTACTTCCTTAGAAAAAAAAGTGCACACAGAGTAAGAAGAGAGGGTTTAAGTTTTTTTTATACACATCCGGAAAATAAAGAAAGGAGAAATTGAATAGCTACATAAATCAATCCGTACAATGCGAGAGATTTCATATAGTAGTTTTGTAAAATAAAAGGGTACTTATGTCTTTTTGTATCGACAGGTTTTTTGTATTTTATGATGCCGACTTCCTCCAAACGTGGACGCGCTTTATGGTTAGTGTGTTTAAGTAGGCTAAAAATCTCTAAAGTGAAACTCAATTGTCAACGATTAAAGAATTAAGAAGATGTAAAAAAAAAACTAATTTTCCAAATTAATTAATAAGCTCATAATATAGCGTGATTCGCGTTACCGAATGTAATTTGACTTGTGGTATACTAATTGTGACTTTGTTTTTATTTCTTTGACATTACGTAAAATTTGTTTCTACCAATTTTGATAAGTGCACGGTCAAATCAAAAGAGGAAAATGAAAACTTGGGGTTGAATTCTCAACTTGAACATATATGATAGTCAACACGACAATACGTTGTATTCCTTATATTGAAATGAAGCTAATTAAGGTCTATATGGAAACAAATATGTTATTTATTTATCAATGACGTATCACATTTTGACGAATAAAGAGATTAATGTTATCCTTTACAAAATAATGAAATAAGAAAGAAACAGAAGTTTATGTTTGTCCAATTATCCTCAATGTTTGTTGATATACGAATTTTGAGAATTCAAACTGAATACAAGAAATAAAAATGTAGTGAGATAATAATACAAATTTGCATTATTTCTTCCAAGATTGTTTTCTTTAAGTAAATGAAAAGTATCTTGGATTATTACAGAAATGACCCTAAATCTTTTTGAATTTACAGTTTGTACCACCACCGAATAAAATAAGAAAAAGTTTCGTTAAATGTTACGAGTGCTCGTTGAAGACGAAGTTTCGAAGACGACCAACAAAGAGAAAGATCAAAATTTGAGAGGGAAACAAAAAAAGAGGAAGAGAGAAGAAGAAGAAGAAAACACCCTTGATTAATAAAGTCTCAGACTTTTTGATTCGATTCGAAAAAAGTGAGTTTATGCTTGAAGCTGGGAATTCCAAAACTCGGAATTCGTGTAAAACTAGTTCGATTTATCAGAGTTATGCTAAGGTAACATAGTCGATTCATTTCAAATTTACGAACTTTATGTTCATCTGATCTCTCTCTCTTTCTCTTCTATTTTTGGTAACGAATCTCGAAATTTCTTGTGTTGAATTTTGTAGTTAGTGAAGGTGAATGAAAAAGAGTTGATTTTTGAGAGAGGAGAGAAATGGGTGAGGTAGGTCCTCAAGTCGCTGCTCCGATTTCAGTTCATCATCCTATGGGGAAAAAACGCGACCTTTATGTACAACCACACTGGCTTGTGTCATCTCAGTTACCCAAGGATGATTGGCAGATGAACAGGTGGAAGTGGGATGGTCAGAGATTTGAAGCTATAGAACTACAAGGAGAGTCTCTCCAGCTAAGTAACAAAAAAGGTCTTGATTTGAATCTACCTTGTGGTTTTAACGATGTTGAAGGCACGCCGGTGGATTTAACCAGACCGAGTAAGAAGGTTAGGTCGGGATCTCCGGGAAGTGGCGGCGGAGGAGGAGGAAACTATCCGAAGTGTCAGGTTGATAATTGTAAGGAAGATTTATCAATTGCTAAGGATTATCATAGAAGACATAAAGTTTGTGAGGTTCATAGCAAAGCTACTAAAGCTCTTGTTGGGAAACAGATGCAGAGGTTTTGCCAACAGTGTAGCAGGTGAAAGAGAATCTGATTCTTTTGTTCGTAGTCCATCTTCGTTTTTTTGTTGGTTATGATTGGGTTTTTAAAGATTGGTACTTTTTAGTTGTTAGGTTTCATCTGCTTTCTGAGTTTGATGAGGGGAAGAGAAGTTGTAGGCGTAGATTGGATGGTCATAACAGGCGGAGGAGAAAAACACAGCCCGATGCGATTACATCTCAGGTTGTAGCTCTGGAGAATCGTGATAATACTTCTAATAACACTAATATGGATGTTATGGCTTTGTTAACAGCTTTAGTTTGTGCACAAGGTACTTATGCTCTGCATCATTCTCCTCTCTGGTAGTTCTGTTTTGGAAATCCATGTTTTAGAACAATTTTTTCTGATCTGTGGTCTGCAGGTAGGAACGAGGCTACTACTAATGGGTCTCCGGGAGTGCCTCAAAGAGAGCAACTTCTTCAGATACTTAACAAGATCAAGGCTTTACCTTTGCCTATGAATCTTACCTCGAAGTTGAACAATATCGGAATTTTAGCCAGGAAAAATCCGGAGCAACCCTCCCCGATGAATCCTCAAAATAGTATGAATGGGGCTTCTTCTCCATCTACGATGGACTTGCTTGCTGCTCTCTCGGCATCTTTAGGTTCATCTGCTCCAGAGGCCATAGCTTTTTTATCTCAAGGAGGGTTTGGTAACAAAGAAAGCAATGATAGGACTAAGTTAACTTCTTCTGACCACAGCGCCACAACCAGTTTAGAAAAGAAAACTTTGGAGTTTCCTTCTTTTGGGGGAGGAGAGAGGACAAGTAGCACTAACCATTCTCCATCTCAGTATTCAGATTCACGCGGTCAAGACACTAGATCGAGCTTATCTCTACAACTATTCACCTCTTCACCAGAAGAGGAGAGTCGACCAAAAGTTGCATCTTCAACAAAGTATTATTCTTCTGCGAGCAGTAACCCTGTTGAGGATAGATCACCATCATCATCTCCAGTCATGCAAGAGTTATTCCCTTTGCATACTTCTCCTGAAACCAGGAGGTATAACAATTACAAAGACACTAGTACCAGTCCCAGGACCAGTTGTTTGCCCCTAGAGCTCTTTGGTGCATCAAATAGAGGAGCTACTGCAAATCCTAATTACAATGTTTTGAGGCATCAATCTGGTTATGCTTCATCTGGTTCGGATTATTCTCCTCCTAGCTTAAACTCTAATGCTCAGGTATGCTGCTACCCATATTCTATTTGTAAACTAAACTCAAGGTCTTAGCAAAGCAGGTCTAAAGCCACTTTTATGGGTTTGTAAACAGGAGCGCACAGGAAAGATATCTTTCAAACTATTTGAAAAAGATCCTAGTCAGCTCCCTAACACATTGCGAACCGAGGTAATATTTCTGGGGAATATTCTGATTTCCTTGAAATGAAAAATATTGGTTGCTCTACTTAAATCCTAACAGTGGTCAATTTTTAATTTCAGATCTTTAGATGGCTTTCTAGTTTTCCATCAGATATGGAGAGTTTTATCAGGCCTGGTTGTGTTATTTTATCTGTCTATGTGGCAATGTCAGCTTCTGCTTGGGAACAAGTGGGTGAATAGTTGAATGACTGGTTAACACTATTCGAATTTTCTCTAAGCATCTAAGGAGCTGATGGTTTTCATGTCTCCTTTTTCAGCTTGAGGAAAATTTACTGCAACGAGTTAGATCTTTGGTTCAAGATTCAGAATTTTGGAGTAATTCAAGATTTTTGGTCAATGCAGGCAGACAGCTCGCGTCACACAAACATGGTGAGTACTCATAACCTGGTACTTCTGTGTCTGTTGGTGTGTATGGTCTGCAAGATATAACTTAGTCATTTCTATGCAATACTACAGGTAGAATTCGTCTGAGCAAATCTTGGAGAACTTTGAATTTACCAGAGCTAATCACGGTGTCGCCGTTGGCTGTTGTAGCCGGTGAAGAAACAGCTTTAATAGTAAGGGGTAGAAACTTGACTAATGACGGAATGAGGTAAACAATTTTTGTAGGAATTTAGCTATTTTTCTCATCTTTCTGTCGCTTTTCTCTTAAGCTTTTTGGTCATACTGCAGACTTCGTTGCGCACATATGGGTAACTACGCGTCAATGGAGGTAACTGGAAGAGAACATAGGTTAACAAAAGTTGATGAGTTAAACGTAAGTAGTTTCCAAGTCCAGAGTGCAAGCTCTGTTTCTCTAGGACGATGTTTCATTGAGGTAAAGACTTAGAAATAACTAAATTTTAGTTTCTTAGTAAGTCCTGGTTTTTGGGAGATGTTAGTTTAACAATTCTTATTATGTCAAAATAGTTGGAGAATGGATTAAGAGGTGACAATTTCCCTTTGATAATAGCCAATGCCACGATTTGCAAAGAGTTGAATCGCCTTGAAGAAGAGTTTCATCCAAAAGACGTGATAGAGGAACAAATACAGAACTTAGATCGTCCAAGATCAAGAGAAGAAGTTCTTTGCTTCTTGAATGAGCTTGGTTGGCTATTTCAGAGGAAATGGACATCCGATATTCATGGAGAACCCGACTTTTCTCTTCCTCGCTTCAAATTTTTGCTCGTATGCTCTGTTGAAAGAGATTACTGTTCTCTCATAAGAACCGTCCTGGATATGATGGTAGAGAGAAATTTGGGAAAAGACGGTCTGTTGAACAAGGAGTCCTTAGATATGCTGGCTGATATTCAGCTACTGAATCGCGCTATCAAAAGGAGAAACACAAAAATGGCTGAAACTCTGATCCATTATTCCGTTAATCCCTCTACTAGAAACTTCATCTTCTTGCCTAGTATCGCTGGACCTGGCGATATCACACCTTTGCATTTGGCTGCTTCCACATCTAGTTCTGATGATATGATTGATGCCCTGACTAATGATCCACAAGAGGTACAATTTCTATATTTAGAATCCACTTCTTGATTATTTTTATTTATCATTAACCCAAGTTTTCACTTTGTTTCAGATTGGATTATCTTGCTGGAATACCCTAGTCGATGCAACCGGGCAAACTCCCTTTAGCTACGCTGCAATGAGAGACAACCACAGTTACAACACCTTGGTGGCTCGTAAACTTGCAGATAAAAGAAACGGTCAAATATCTCTGAACATTGAAAATGGGATCGATCAGATTGGCCTGAGTAAGAGACTAAGCTCAGAGCTAAAGAGATCTTGCAACACATGTGCAAGTGTGGCTCTAAAGTATCAGAGGAAGGTTTCGGGTTCACGTCGATTGTTCCCAACTCCGATCATTCACTCGATGCTTGCGGTTGCGACAGTATGTGTTTGCGTCTGCGTGTTTATGCATGCTTTCCCAATGGTCAGACAAGGCTCTCACTTCAGTTGGGGTGGTCTTGATTATGGCTCAATCTAAGGTTTGTTATATAACTAAGTGTTGTTAATTCTTTTGGTTCGATACCAAAAGGGAAAAAAAAAGTGCGATGAAGGAAACTGAGAATGAGAGGCATAGTGAGAAAACCCAAAGACATGTGGATCTTGGACATTGCAGAGATGGAATCACTCACTGGTCTTTGGTGAGCCAGAGAGTACAGAGAAACTGGTTCAGGTCAGAGCAGACATAGCTTCAACACAACACCCAAGTTTTTATATATTTGGCTAATTATGTTTTATTCTTGCATATGTTAATTTCCCATTCTCCCTTAATTACAGTTTTTAGTTGCTTAACACAAAAGCTGTTGCTATTTTACTGAAGCTGTTTTCTCCTGTGTGTTTATTGTATCTCTGTAGAGTTGTGAACGTAGTTGAACATTGTTGTAAAATTGTAATGTAATACCTTTTTGGTTAATCCTACGTAAAAGTAGTATTAGCCACTACTTGCTAAACATTTTAAAGGGACATCTTAAAAAGTGAAGATGATTCTTCACAAATAAACCACAACGGTCACGTGAGTCTCGTGCTATTGACTACTATTGTTGAGGTCGGTCAACAGTGCATTGCCCCATCTTTACCTTCTTCTTCCCACATTTGTTTGGGATATTTTTCAATTTACTCACTTTATGAATACAAACAAAACAATAAAACTAATCTCTTTTGTGTGTAGTTGAAAGAGATAAGATCGCAGAAAAGAAGACGATGATTCGTCGACTTTTCTCCCAACATTTTGAACAATTAGTTGTTATGTGTAATTTTCTATAGATAGCTACTATCTGATTACGTGGATCACACTTCTCTTTTTATTATTATCTCTTTAGGTTTCTTATCCCATATAATATGATATCAGGTCTCTTTCTCGAGTAATACATTATATATCTATGTTGATTATTTACTACTTGTCATTTAAGATAAGATACTTAAAAATACTTGTTATTGGATTTTGCCGGAAGACTTAACTTTCAAACTCTATTATATGTAGAAGATAGCGGACTGAAAAATACGTCGAAGACAGATACTTCTATTGCATAATTTTTGGGTAGGGACTAGAAAACTTACTCGTAGTTTCGACATATCATCCGCAATCTCAAATTAATTGCAAACTTTTTGATCATATCTATTGAAACTATCTTTCTAGCTTCATTAATTCGTTACCAGCCCCCAATATAAGCTATCAAGTATGAATATTAAGATGGATTTAACGGTGATAATAGTAGTATGTACAGTTTCTTTTGTCAACAGCTGATAAAAAAAATGAAAGCTTCTAACAGTTTGAGCCTAAAGAGATCATATATGTGAACAGTTTCACACACACATAAGCCGTACAACTAATATAGATATCACTTTGACCGTAAAAATCTAACAGTTTAGATCACACACACACAATCTTGAAACTAGTTTAAAGCACTTTCAGCGAAAAGTACTCACTAGATGATAAGAACTCTTTGGCACGTAACAGACGCTTTCGAACCCTACGATTTCAAGAGGTGGCTTATGTACGGTCCACTCAACTTCTTCATCCGACGGTCTAAGATTGGTCATGTGGGTTGAACTACCAAAAGGGCCAAAAGCGTGAGCCACGTTACATTATAAAAGATTTTGTCTTTTTAATCCAACGGTTCACACCAGAATCTCCAATTCGGTTCTGTCTCCTCTCGTGTCGGTCCATCTCTCTGGCTCTTCACCTCTAGCCACGTGTTTCTAATTTTGACCTTTTAAAATTTTAAGAAAAAAACAAATTATTTCTTGTAGCTAAAATTTAGCATCCAAATTCCAAACTCAGAGTTCTCTTCTATGGCCGTATGATACTTCCAATAATCCGTATGTATGTGAATATCATAATCTATCACAAACATAATGAATAGTAGTAGATATTAAGACAATCAAATTTGGTAGAAAAAATATCTTCCTACGTTGGGAATTATGTAGGACCGAATAATATAGTCGGCTAATTCGATATTTTGTCGCGAACCACGACATAAAATTATTTATCATCATTTGTGAACAATAATGATTCAAAATTATCAATAACACCACCTTTTTTTTTTAAGTTCCTTTACTTCTGGGGTCTCTAGAGACCCACACATGTGCACAAAATATACGTGTGTCTCTCATAGACTTTAAAGCAAAATTAGAGAACACTTATTTTTAGCCAAAAAAAGTAATTAAAGAAAAAACTATATAAAAACAGTTTAAAAAGGGGATGATATTAAATGATTTTCATGTGAATTATAAAACGTATTGAGTATTATCGTGACCGACTTCAAAAAACAAGAAAAACCTCAACTTCTCTTTTTCAGCTATAGCCGCCGCCTCCTCCCACTAAACTCAAATCCTCTCATAGTCTTTTCAATCAAATCTGCTCTTCTTCACTGTTGAAGCTGGCTATCAAAACTCACAATAACTATGGTGATTGATTGATTCTCTTTCTTACTTAACTCTGTTTTAGTTTCTTTGCAAATTCTTATATTAACCATTTGGAACTGGTCTAAACATTCTTCAGGGACCGATGATGATGAGAGCAGAAGAAGATAACTACAATCTAAATCCTCCACCATGGCTAATCCCAATGCTAAGAGCAAACTACTTCATCCCTTGTTCAATCCACGCCGCTTCCAACAAAAGCGAGTGCAACATGTTCTGTCTTGACTGTTCTTCTGAGGCCTTTTGCTCTTACTGTTTGCTCAATCACAGAAACCATCGTGTCCTCCAGGTTCTTTCATCAACTTCAAATCATTTTTTTCTCTCTTACCAATTCACCCAACAGAGTTAAGAAAATGGGATTTTCATTACTTGCAGATACGGAGATCATCGTACCACAACGTTGTGAGAGTAAACGAGATTCAGAAGTACATAGACATATCTTGTGTTCAGACATATATAATCAACAGCGCAAGGATCGTTTTCTTGAACGAACGTCCTCAGCCAAGAATCGGCAAAGGAGTCACCAATACTTGTGAAATCTGTTGCAGAAGCCTTCTCGATTCTTTCCGTTTCTGCTCTCTCGGTTGCAAAGTAACTCTTCTTTCCTCTGTTTTCCTCTGTTTTGAATGAATATCTGAATTTGCTCTGTATAGTTGAAATGACCATATTGCCCTTTTGTTTGGTTTATTTCAGCTTGGAGGAATGAAGCGTGATCCAAGTCTAACCTTCTCTTTGAGAGGGAAGCATGGAAGAGAGTACGAAGGTGAGTGGGAATCTGATGAAGCGACTACACCAACTAAGATACGCAAGACATGTGCTTTCAACCGTCTGATGAGTGGTCTTTCCATCTCCACCGTTAAATGTGATTACTTGTCAGGAGATCAACCGTCTTCGAGCTCCGGTGATGAGAGCGGTTTTAAACTTTCTCCGGGGACACCGCCGATATATAATCACCGGAATTCAAGTAGACGGAAGGGCGTCCCACACCGTGCTCCTTTCTAAAATTAATACTAACGGAAGCTAATTATATAGTGTAGATTATAGAAAATGTGGTTGTTATGTTGTAACTAAATGGTTAGTAGTTTTTAACCTTTTGAGCTAGGAATATACATATTGTAAGACATATTACTTACAGGTATTGTTTGGTTTTTCTTTTTATAGTACATATAGAAATTAGGTATATACTGTACTCAAAGGGATTGAAATATGTTTTCATATAGTTTTTTTGCTGTAAATATACGTTTGAAGGAGGTATGTTTCTTCAACTTGTTTGTATCGTATACTGTGTACTATCTTCACAATAAAATAGCAAATATGATAACTAGGATTTTTAACTGAAGCGCTAATATTCGAAGAACTAAATTGTCAATGAGAATGATACAGACGAATAACGAGATTTAAAATAAGAAACTGTCGATCAAGACATGTATTAGTATTGTCAGAACACAAAAACATTGGTGATAAGCTGGGGCAAAAAACATTCTGGGTCTATCTATTTCAAGGAAAGGAGCTTCGACTCAAAAGAAGCTTATGTCATTAGAACTTAGAAGTCGATTGTTAACAACAGTTCAAATACTTCGTTTCCCTAAATTGGTTATCAAGTAGTTTCAACTTTAAACTCGTGCTATTAGAATTTTTTTTTTATTTTCGAACGATATAACGTGGTTCTTCGAAACAATACTTCGCTAAATCCTAATAACTTTCGGCATTTGAAATGCTCATGATGTCATGCATCTACCTTTTTTCCGTGGTTGCCTCACCTTTTAATGGTGTTTTGATGTTAAATTTTTTTATGTATAAGTTGTATTTTAGTTTTTTTTTTTTTTTTT
>Ga0041059_1003755_pt1 | contig 10023 bp, 8 predicted proteins | sample AraColnosormetaG_FD_56232 | JGI IMG/M metagenome (GOLD analysis project Ga0041059, IMG submission 56232) | Arabidopsis roots microbial communities from North Carolina, USA - Col MF nosort | ecosystem: Host-associated > Plants > Roots > Unclassified | place: USA: North Carolina | collected 2013-09-02 | reverse complement strand
TAATAATGTTCTATACATGTTTACATATATACAAAATATACATGTTTACACATATATATATATATATATATATATATATGTTAATAACGTTCTATATATGTGTTTACATGCATACAAATATTAATAACGATATATGTGTTTACATGTATACAAATATTAATAACATTATCTATATGTGTATTTAGATCCAATAATTTAACACTATAATTATTTTTAGTGCTTCATATATGTGTTTACATGTGTACAAATGTTAAAATCGTATAATATATGCCGGAAGTGTTTTAAAATTTCTCAAATTTGAGAAAACAATAATTAATGTTAAGTCTCGCCGTTACTAGTCAACTCGTTCTTTCTCACTGCATGTACGCCATTCATCTGTCGAACATTAAATGCCCGTCAACACGTTTCTTCTCTCACCAAAGAAATCACATGAACATATTTCACGGGCAAGATAGAAGCAAAATCTTGTTTTATACACGTTTCTTTTTTCACCAAAGAAGTCACATGAACATATTTCACGCGTAAGACAGAAGCAAAAGCTTGTTTTATAGTAACTATTTTGAAACCCAAGTCTGTATGTAACGTTTATTTTTCTTTCTTTTTCGACAAATCTCCTATTGTCTTTTACCTGAATACATATCCTAATTTTGTTTCTAAGCAAAACGTTCCAAAAAATAACTAAAACTCTTCGAATCTAATAAAAGCTAAGTAACCCAACAAAACCAAAAGAACAATTAAATAAACAATTAGGCTAAAGAATACCGCTAAAGAATACCATTGCTTCATTGCACGCTCAAATTTTTAATGTAAACTAACGATTTTTCTATGAAATGATGACTTCAATTATATTTTTAGAATTTTCAAAAACAAATGTATGTGATCGTGAAAACGATTATAATATATGTAAAGTTGCAAATATGGGTTATATTGCGTATTATTTTATACTTCATAGGATAATTTTGCATTTTTTGAATGTGGAGAGTAAAATTGCAAAAATAGGCAACTTTAAAGGTTTTTATTTTTTTGCACAAAATCATATTTTCAAATTTATTAATTTCTGGTGACAACTCAACAAAAACTAATCACAACTCGACAAAATTAGTAAAAATCCATCGAAAATTTGACGAACCTTATGATAATGATATTTCAATTTCTCACTGCAATGCATTGTTCACTAGCTCTATTCGACGGTTTGAGATATAGTGGTTGTAATTTATGTTTGATTTGTAGCATGCATACAAATATACAAATGTTGATAACGTTCTATATACATGTTTACATAATAAAGTGCTATATACATGTTTACATTACATATATACAAATGCTAATAACGCTCAATATATTTACATATATTATATATATCCAAATGTAATAACTTTCTACATATCTGTTTATATACATACAAATGTTAATAACCCTCTATGTGTAGTTACATGTATACAAATCTTAATAATGTTATCTATATGTGTATATACATATATATATATATAGTTTAATGCTTTTTATATGTGTTTATATGTGTACAAATGTTAAAATCGTGTAGTATATGTCGGAAGTGTGTTAAAAATTTCTCAAATTTGAGAAAACAATAATTAATGTTAAGTTTCACCGTTACTAAGTCAACTCAATCTTTCTTGCTGTATGAGCATCATTCATTTGTCGAGCATTAAATGCCCGTCAACACGTTTCTTCTCTCACCCATGAAATCACGTGAACATATTTCACGCGCAAGACAGAAGAAAAACTTGTTTTATAGTAACTATTTCGAAACCCCAATCTGTATGTAACGTCTGTTTTTCTTTTTTCTTCGACAAATCTCCTATTGTCTTTTACCTGAATACATATTGTAATTTTGTCTCGAAGCAAAACGTTCTAAAAAATAACTGAAACTTTTCAAATCTAATAAAAGCTAAGTAACCCAACAAACCAAGTGAACAATCAAATAATCAATTAGGCTAAAGAGTACTATTGCTTTATTGCACCCTCAAAAATTATTAGGATGATGAGAATGTAATATATCCTATATATGCTAAATCACCAAGTGCATGTTTAAGTTTATTAAACATAATCTACTAATATAAACTTCTATTAAGAATAAAATATTTAGTTGATCAAATAATAAGTATCTCCATACAAATTCCAGCTGTAAAAAATAAAATTAGGAAAACGAAATACTAAAATAATAAAGTTTGGAGATATATAGAAGAAAAAGAAAACAGAGCGCCATTATCGGTGAAAGCTGTGGTTGTTCCTTGAAATCCGATTCTGATTCCTTCCTTTTGGATCCGATTCTATCTCCACCTTCAAGCACAATATTCGACTCGGTACTCTCTCTTTCTTCTTCTTATTGCAAAAAGATTCTCTTTTTATCTGTTTTGTGGATATAGAGATTCTGGATAAAAACAATCATCTTTTTTCTCTCAAAAATCTCTGCTTAAGAACTGGGATTCTTCAAAAGCTCTTCTCTTGTCTGATTTCTTCTGAATTTCCCCTCTAAGTCTCTCCAATTCTTCTCCATTAGCTATAAAGTCGATTCCTTTATCACCGTTCTGAAGAATTTGGTCGAAAGTTTTGGCCTTTAGTACCCAATTTTCAATCCTGGCGATAACTGAATTGAAAAGGGTTCCAAAAGTTACATCACCTGAAAACAACAGTGCTTTTGATTGTGTTGGTGGTTTGGAGTGCTTGATAAGTTTAATCAGGGCCCTTGATATGGGGTCCTGCTTATCATCATCTGGAGGTGGAGGAAGCAGGAGATCTCTCCATGGCTCTCCTCATGTTCCTGGTCCTGGGAGGAGGAAGAGGCCTCCCAAGAGGAGACCTGGGTCTTGTAGTTCTTCGTTTGATAACACCGAGGAGCCACTTCTTCATAGGATCCCTGGAAGGATGTTTTTGAATGGCTCTACAGACACCGTGTCTCTCTTCTCTCAACAGGGCAAGAAAGGACCTAATCAGGACGCTATGATTGTTTGGGAGGTTAGTTTGGAAATTATACCACATTTGTTGCTTAGGCTACCTATAGTTTAGAGATGGATTACACCAAGTATAGATCTTTAGTAATCTTGGTTGTTATATGTTTTTCAACGTTTCAGAATTTTGGGTCTATGGAGGACACTGTGTTTTGTGGTGTTTTTGATGGTCATGGTCCGTATGGTCACATTGTTGCAAAGAGAGTGAGGGATTTGCTTCCACTCAAGTTAGGTTCTCATTTGGAGTCCTATGTGTCCCCTGAGGAGGTTCTTAAAGAGATTAGCCTTAACACTGATGATAGAAAGATCTCAGAAGACCTTGTACATATATCTGCCAATGGAGAATCACGAGTCTACAATAAGGATTATGTGAAGGATCAAGATATGATTCAAATGCTAATAGGCTCAATTGTTAAAGCCTACAGATTCATGGATAAGGAATTGAAGATGCAAGTTGATGTTGATTGTTTTTGCAGTGGAACAACTGCAGTTACCATGGTTAAGCAGGTACTTGAACCAAAATGTTCTGATGTTGTTTCTCACTTTGTTGCAATAAATCATATGTGTTTGTTTTGATTGTTTGTTTGTTTTCGGGTTTTCGGTAGGGTCAACATCTTGTTATCGGGAATATCGGGGATTCAAGAGCAGTATTGGGTGTGAGGAACAAAGACAATAAACTTGTTCCTTTTCAATTAACTGAAGATCTCAAACCAGATGTTCCAGGTAATCTACTTGGCCTCTACAAGCCTTTTTTGGTTATACCATCTGATTTATCAATTAAAGATTGAGTTTTGTTGTTTCCAGCTGAAGCAGAAAGGATAAAGAGATGCAGAGGACGTATATTTGCTCTTCGAGATGAACCGGGAGTTGCCCGTCTGTGGCTTCCTAACCACAACTCACCTGGTCTAGCCATGGCACGTGCTTTTGGAGATTTTTGCCTCAAAGACTTCGGTCTAATTTCTGTACCTGACGTCTCCTACCGACGCCTCACTGAGAAGGATGAATTTGTTGTCTTGGCAACTGATGGGGTAAGAAACATCCAAGCTCAATGTCAGAATAAGTGTGGACTAGTGAGCTCATTCTCTTAAGAACTTTGGATATATGTGTTATGGACGTAGCAACCTATACTCTTCTAGCTGTTAAGTACATTTTTCTCTCTTAAAAATTTGCTAGATTTGGGATGCATTGACGAATGAAGAGGTTGTAAAGATAGTAGCGAAAGCTCCAACGCGTTCCTCAGCAGGTCGAGCATTGGTGGAGGCTGCAGTGCGTAACTGGAGATGGAAGTTCCCGACTTCAAAAGTCGATGACTGTGCCGTAGTTTGCCTATTCCTTGACTCCGAACCAAACAGATTGTCAACTGCTTCTTTCTCAAAAGAAAAACACATCAACAATGGCGTTACTGAACCTGAACCAGACACAGCATCATCATCAACTCCAGACTCAGGAACCGGATCGCCTGAGCTCAATGGAGTCAACAGAATCGATACACTTGTGAATCTCCCAGTATATGTCCCAACCAAAGAGTAGGAAGATAGAACAGAGCCAGGAGCTCAATGTCTCCTATGCTCTATGTTTCTATCAACAGTTACTGTTTTGGTCATTTACCTCGGGTAAAATTACTGTTACACGCCCGTGCTCGTGTGTGACTCATTGTATATATCTTCTTTTTCAAATCATTGTAATACTTTTGCTACAGACTCTCTTTACTTTGTTAATAAATTTCTGATGCTCCAATTGAGTTTTTCGTAGCACTTGTTTGAGCAAATTTTGTTTGTTGGAAAAAGAACACATCAAGCCTTTTGAGTAACGCCATTATGGTTTGAGTAAACACTCATTAGTATTTGTAGTTAGTGTTACATTATATGGCAATGTTAGTGTTAGTACACTGAGTATGGACATAACAGTTTGTCATTTTTGGCATTTTACTTTACTTTTGTCAAATTTCAGTTACATTACAATAACATTGCAAAACTAGTTAGTACTTCTTTTCTGGTTGCCAAACATAACATCACAAAATAGTTACGTAGATGTTTTTAGTCCTTACGTAAATTACAAAGACTTAAGAGTTAAGACCAAAAGAGTACATATATATATCTTTGGGAGTATACAACAAAGAATGAGTAAGTTGTCTATGTAAAGTTACATGACCCAAAAAGCCAAACCACACCCACAAAGGATCAAATGAATCAAAACCCAAACCATCTCCTTGTTAGCAAAACTATGAAGTAAAAGAATGGAAAACCCAAATTAGTATGGACAATAACGTTACAAGTGTTCCGTTCATAACCGAAGAAGCCGCCGATATGAGATTTTCTGCTCCGAGTTGGTAAGCCGCTCCTGATCCATCTTTGACTTTGATGCTTGACGAACCTAACGAAACAAAACATTTTTGGTGTGTTTGACTTCTTCTTTGATCATCCATCGTCATTTAACTAGTTCTTGAGTTTTAGAGACTTACAGTTGTGGTCAGCCCATCCAATGACCTCATTCTCCAAATCGTATACTACTAACTTGTTTGAAAGCACCAAATCTATAGATGAAGAAACCAAATCTCAAGTCAGACACATGAAGTGTAATACATGGTTTAGTAGTATGATATGAATTTTACCTCCCAAAAGGATTACATCAGCTCCGTCCTGAGTCGTCATTCCACCAGATTGCCAACCAAAGCAATACATGTCTTCCTGTTTAAGAAAATCATTACATTGTGCATGAGACAATTCATGAAGGTTGACAATAACACCATCTATAACTATGTTGTTCAAATCTATTGATCAAAACTCAGTTAAAGTAGGAATATTCTGTTGAACTAAACACATCAAAGTAGGAAGCGACTGACTTACACGAAGTGAGAAAAGATAGTCATGCGGATACACACTCAGTTTCAGTGAGTCTTCGAAATGAAGATTGACCACGGGAAACGCTTTATCTGTGCTGCAAGTACAAGAAAGATAGTTTAGCATCGCACATAGTACAACAAAAAAACTCACAACATGTAATGATCCAGATCCATGTACTCAAGCTTCTTTGCACTAGTATGTCAGACTTTTGCGCGATTTGCGTTATCCGCGATGAAGTAATATATAGCGACCCTTGGTATCGAGAAACGAAGAATGATTGAGATATAGAGGCTAGGAAAAGGAAGCAAGTCATCTTACTTTGAAGTGAAACTGAAACAGGCAAAAGTTTCCTGTACCATGTGTAGTTTCACCTGTTGTTTAGCAGTAATCTATATACAGAAAAATTACCATGTCAGGGTTTTGAGAATAAACAAGAAAGCCAAGTAATGAAAAAGAGTTTCACCTTTTCGATTAGTGAGTTATACAAATTCTGTGGTAAGTATGCTAAAGTTGTACCACTATCGATTATCGTTCCTCCATCACCGTTAGTACTAGCTAGACTTGGTGGAAGGTCAATAGGGTCACCATCCACATCCATTCCCTTTAAAATGACATTGTAATGTACCCTAAAAAACATTGGAGAAAGTTATTACAAGAAACAATATATAATTATATGAATGACTAGAGATGGTCTCACTTACTGATTAGGAACTATAGGAGTTGTTTTCACTACTGGTGATTCCACTTCACCAACAGCAAAAATCCCACCTCCATTCATATTATCCAAACAATGTGAAAATATTCTCTTTGTACTCCCCCCGGCAGCTAGTTGCGAAATGATCGAGGTATTTGATTGTCCGAAGCCCATAATACCGTCAACCGCTGAGTCGGTTTGTCCAAGCTGCCCTGACTGATTTTTTCCACACCTGTCTCAAAGAGGGATCCTTATGATGAAGCAGCATTCACTACCCGAATACATCAAAAGTGTACCGCTATACTACTTACCCGAATACAACTTCCTGCGCAAGTGGCGCGGTTCGAAGATTTCCAGTCACTTGTTCTAAAGTAATGTTATCCTTTATAAAATCTCCATCACTTGTACTTCCATCTCCATACACTACATGATAACTACATGGCTTCTTTGCCCCACAAGTCTCGGATTGCATAATGAACGAACAGAAATCATCTTCACAGCCAACATTCTTCGATGTCGAAGAAGTTTTAGAGTCATATAATGATAACGGTATCTACACAGCAACCAAACATACATCTAAGATTCCAAAATGTAACACTTCTTAACACAAAGTTTCGGTAAACACGGGTTATAAAGAAGCATACACCGAGATCAGTTTTCACAGGACACTTGGGACATGGTGCACAATTAACCCAAAGTATATCACTTCCTGTATCAACTTGAACATAATATTCCTTTGGTGGTGACCCAAGCTTGATTTTGGTGAAGTATAAACTGCAAACAAATCAATCAAATGAAAGTCTCATTAGTACATACATTAAATGTTTTGGAACCAAATTTTGACAAGTGGCATTTAATCGCTAAATTACAGCGATTTTAGAAAAAGATATCATATCTCGCCTCCGCAAATTAGTTTCATGTTTAATTCCGCTTAACATAGCGTTTTATAACGCCGTTTTACTCGCAATTTCTAATCCTATTTTTCGAAATATTTGATTCTACAAATTTTGAAAAATGACTTTTAATCGCCTTAATTACAGTGATTTTAGAAATCATATCTCGCCTCCGCGAATTCTTTTCCGGTTTAATTCCGCTTATCAAAACGTTTGATAACACCATTTTACTCGCAATTTCTAATCCTATTTTTTCGAAATTTTTGATTGTACAAATTTTGACAAGTGAGTTTTAATTGCTGAACTACAGTGATTATAGAAATCATATCTCGCCTCCGCGAATTCATTTCGTGTTTAATTCCGCTTATCAAAATGTTTTATAACACCGTTTTACTCGCAATTTCTGATCCTATTTTTTTTGAAATTTATGATTCTACAAATTTTGACAAGTGACTTTTAATTGCTAAATTACAACGATTTTAAAAATCATACCTCGCCTCCGCGAATTCATTTCCGGTTTAATTCCGCTTATAAAAAATTTTCTTATCCCATGATTTTTTCAAAATTTTCAATCCTACAAAATGTAACTATTGCATTCTCCTAGTTTCAACGACTAAAATAAGCAACACGATCCAATCTAGAAATAGCAAATGAAGAGGGATCTAAAGAGACAAACCCGATGGAGTCGGCGCGACTATCGCCACCGAGAGGAAGATCGATATTCGCAAGCATACGAGCGTGACGGAAGCTGTCGTGAGATTTGAGCTCAGACAATTGTTTCTCTTTTCCGGCGAACTTATGCGTCACATTAAACACGAAATTCCCAGAAACAACTTGGATCACCAAAACGAAAACCACCGCAACAATGCGTGAAATTCTACTCGGATCCATCGTCGTCACCATCAATGTCTTCACTGTCAAGAAATTATATTATCTCTCCGATCCAAATCTCCGGGAAAATCAAAATTGAGATTTGTTTGAAATGGTGAATCGAATTGAATTGAAATTCATTTGGAATTTTAAAAAAGAGTTTTATGTATTTCTGATGATGAGAATTGAGTTTGAAAGATAAACCAAAGAAAGCAACAGAGGAAGAGAGGGAGACATGGGAACGAGAAGAGAGGGAAACGCAAGAGAAAGCGACGCGTTTTCAACGGTGATTTTTTAGCTTTTTTGTTTTGTTTTTTGTTTTTTTTGTCTTTTGTTGGTATTTTTTAATTGTTTATTCATTATTTGACCAATAGGAAAAAGAGGTAATAACAAAATTAACTTTTAAACTACAGTAAAATTTCTATAAATCAATAATATTGGAATCCAACAAGATATTTTATGACTTTATAGTGGTAAATATTACTTTTAGATAAATTGATATTTATTAGCTTGCAAATAGCTTTATTTAGTTGTTAATTTTTTTTTGTTTTTTTTTTTGTTTTATATAAAAACTATCGGTTGATCCGGTAAACTTCGATAGAGACGCACCGAAGTGCTTCACAGTAAACATCTTCCTGAAAGCCCACCACACTGTATGTCCCAAGTTTAGAGTGTTTTTCAAGTTATTTCAAGGAGTAGTTAGACCGCCTGCATTCTAACTACCATATAAACTAATTAAATCAAATCACAAATGACAGACTTCTGAAACAAATGTGTTTTTGTTTCCAAAGATAATCGAATTTGGTTTAGGAATTTCACCATTTACTAAAACTTCCCCTACTACTAGACTACAAATGCTTGAGTGTTAATTTTTTTTTTCTTCAAAATATGTATTAAACAAATTTAATATAAACAAAATTAATAATTATAATGTTATGATTTTTTTGGTTTTAGACTTGAACATGTGATGTTTAGAAGAAGAAAACTATGTTTCCTACAATAAATAACAAAGATTATATATGAAATTGCATATTTTAATTGTAATTTTTTATATAATTAATTGAGTGAAATATGTGTGAGTAACACTAATGATAAATCTGTAAATATTCGACGAAATCCATATTCTTTCTATGTAGAGGACAATTTGGGTCTCGTTTGATGATATAGGAGGTATGAGATCATCTCCCGAGTTAGATAGAACGAATGATGGAGTCTTATTCGGACACTTGCCATTGGGATCTATAGAATACTAGTAGGCAGCCCGTGCTTTGCACGGGAAAATAACAATATCCATAGTATAGTATTTTGTTTCTTTGAAATCTACAACTATTACACTAATGATGAATGTCACAGCCTCACAAAATACAATTTGTTTAGTTTTATTTTATCGAAATACATTGATTGGATGTATTACACATTGCTCTGTAACTCTCAATAGAAGTCCTTCTCAACTTCACCCAAATCGTGATATATATATATATATGTATGTGTGTGTCAAAATCAAAGAAACTTTCATTAGAAACAACAAAGTATCTTACATAAATACACTAACTGTCTCAGGCATAGAAAAAAAAAGAGAAAGAGTAGATGAAGAAAACAAAAGATATACGGAGCTATTTTTTCTTCTCCAAAAGCTTAACAATAATAATGATGGAGAAATGAATAACCTTCGAATCAAAACGCTTTTAAAACTTGAACATATAAGAAGGTTTCACATTAAAATCATTTTGCAGACTACATCGTGGAAGAAGATG
>Ga0041059_1003754_pt1 | contig 10024 bp, 10 predicted proteins | sample AraColnosormetaG_FD_56232 | JGI IMG/M metagenome (GOLD analysis project Ga0041059, IMG submission 56232) | Arabidopsis roots microbial communities from North Carolina, USA - Col MF nosort | ecosystem: Host-associated > Plants > Roots > Unclassified | place: USA: North Carolina | collected... | reverse complement strand
CATATAATTATAGCGAAAAAAGGCTGCAAAGCTAAAAAAAAAAAAAATCGAAACAAAAACACAACAAATAAACTAAATGAGAAATTCAACTAGCAGTTTTTCAAGAAGAAACACTGATTCTGAACGCCGAATTAAAGATGGACATTCGCGTAATTGTCACAGTTCCAAAAATCTCGAGACCTTATCGTCGTTATTACGAACAATCTCTACCCTATACCAAGCTTCTAACCTCAAAGAGACGCTAACTGCTGTTTCGAAAACTAACACAAAACATGTCGGATTTAATTTAGCAATGTAGCTCTTACGTGGTCAAAATTCTCATTTTTGTTCCAATGTAAACTAGAAATGTACAGATGTTTTCCGAAATATACAACCACCATGATTCAATCGTTCGACGGATTCTGCGAATTCGTCCATGATTTGTTGATTTTTTTTGTTAATATATTTTTCACCAATGCTATTTTCTTTTTTCTTTTTTCAATTCCCTATTGTCATTTTATAGCCATAATTTTATGTTCACATAATCTTTTCTTCCTGTCTCAAAAATATAAAACAACAAGTGATAGTAATCATCGTCTATTGCATAACGGAGGGTGCAAATTATTGATTTACTAATCTGATATCAAATTAAATCATTGAATAAATCTGATTATCAAAATAATAATTGAAAGCAATAATCTTAAAACAGACTTTTTAGGGTAAAAAAGGGAAAAAGGGTTAAACGGTAGAAACACAATCTGGAAAAGCGTCGCCGAGAAGCTTTACTCTCACCTGAAACATTCCTCAATCCGTCGTCATCATAATCATCTTCGATAGAGAAGCCATACGTATAAATAGTACTCTCGCATTGTGTAATTGTCTCTTACCGGAGAAATGGCAAGCCCACATAAGCCGTGGAGGGCGGAGTATGCAAAGTCGTCGAGGTCTTCATGTAAAACTTGCAAGTCCGTCATTAACAAGGAGAACTTTCGTCTTGGAAAGTTGGTTCAATCTACTCACTTCGATGGCATCATGCCCGTATGACTCTCTTTTCTCTCCCAGAATTTGGAACTGTCTCTGTACTATACTCTCGTGCTTGTTAGTGTGCGTTCTAATGTTTCTTTCTGATTTTGAGGACAAAATTGATTCTTTTAGAATTATTGTCAGACAAATTGGGTTTATTTGGTTGAAATTGGTTATTTTTGAGGGTTCAATCCTGTTCTCTCTGCTTCCACTGTTCTACATTCCTTGCAAATTTGTGTGTGTGTGTGTGTCAAGCTTGTTTTCTATCTCAAAATTGGAACTTTTTTAACTTCTTAAATAGATGTTAACCTTCCTCACATTATGTTCTTTCCTCCTTTTGTGCCTAATCGAATGTGATAAAAGAGCATTTGAAGCTTAAATTTGAGTCACTTGTGTGTTTATTTAGTACTTGATGATTGCCAAAAGGTTCGTGCTTTTCTGCAATGACGTATGTGAACTCCTATTATTCCCTTTGGAACTCTGACGTTATTCTGTTTGGATGATCATAATCGTTTGTTTAGCTGTGTTTTGATATCTTTATGCCGCCAATGCTATGATTGCAATCAGCTGTGTTTTTCATGAGCTTTTATGCTTGTTGTTTAATGGAATGGCAGTGGTCATTCTTCTCTTCTTCTTTTCACTATGTAGTTCCTTCTTCATGCTGCTTCACTTCACCATGTTAATTATATGTTGCTTTTAGCTCCAGTTGACATGAAGTTTTCCTAGCTGACTATCCTCTTTGTACTTTTATTTTTCTCACACAGATGTGGAACCATGCTTCTTGTATACTAAAGAAGACGAAGCAGATAAAATCGTATGTAAAACCAATGTCACTTTGAACAAATATTTAAAGTGTTTGGCTATTAACTCGTTTTTGTCTCTTGATTTTGCTAGAGTTGATGATGTTGAAGGCATAGAATCACTTCGTTGGGAAGATCAGCAAAAGATTAGAAAATATGTCGAATCTGGAGCAGGGAGTAACACAAGCACAAGCACAGGCACAAGCACGAGCAGTACCGCTAATAATGCCAAACTAGAATATGGGATTGAAGTGTCACAAACTTCTCGTGCCGGTTGCAGAAAGTGTAGCGAAAAGATCTTGAAAGGAGAGGTAAATTGTTGTTCTACTTCATCTGTCATGGTTGTAGCGTTTTATATGAACTGGTTCGATATGCATTAGGGTTTTGTTTTGCATTTTTGTTTTCCAGGTACGTATATTCTCCAAGCCTGAAGGCCCGGGTAACAAAGGTTTGATGTGGCATCACGCTAAATGTTTCCTTGAAATGTCTTCCTCTACTGAACTGGAAAGTTTGTCTGGATGGAGAAGTATACCAGACTCAGACCAAGAAGCTCTTCTTCCCTTAGTGAAGAAAGCTCTGCCGGCAGCCAAAACTGGTAAGAGTCTTAAGGTGTACGGTAATATATTGATTTCCTTGTTACAGGATCCTGATTTGCAGTACTTTAGTCTGATCTTTCCGTTAATTTATTTTGGCCCAACTGGGACAGAGACAGCAGAAGCACGTCAAACAAATTCAAGAGCAGGCACAAAACGAAAAAATGATTCTGTTGATAACGAGAAGTCGAAACTAGCAAAAAGTAGTTTTGACATGTCTACAAGTGGTGCTTTACAACCTTGTAGCAAAGAAAAGGAAATGGAGGCCCAAACTAAGGAATTGTGGGACCTGAAGGATGATCTGAAAAAATATGTAACATCAGCTGAGTTGCGGGAAATGCTTGAAGTAAATGAACAAAGTACAAGAGGATCTGAACTTGATCTGCGTGATAAATGGTAAATTACTTTGCGAATCTGTCTGGAAGTTAATTGCTTGTCTTTTGTTCTATTTCTGTTACTGTTGTGTGGATCTTCTTAAAGGTAATTTGGATTAGAGAAACCGATGCATAATCATATGCCTAACCTCTCTATTTGTTTCTATTTAGTGCTGATGGCATGATGTTTGGCCCACTCGCTCTCTGCCCAATGTGCTCTGGGCATCTTTCTTTCTCCGGAGGACTTTACCGATGCCATGGATACATCTCAGAATGGAGCAAATGTTCTCATTCCACTTTGGATCCAGACCGCATCAAAGGGAAGTGGAAAATCCCTGACGAAACAGAAAATCAATTCCTTCTGAAGGTAAACCAGTCTTTTTGTAGAGTTGATATTGGTATGGGTTAGGTTAGATGTGGTATATATTACTCATGAAGTTAATATTTATATTTTGATTACTTGCAGTGGAATAAGTCTCAAAAGAGTGTGAAGCCAAAACGTATTCTGCGTCCTGTATTGTCTGGCGAGACATCTCAGGGTCAAGGTTCTAAAGATGCAACTGACTCCTCAAGGAGTGAAAGGCTAGCAGATCTTAAAGTTTCAATTGCTGGAAATACTAAGGAAAGGGTATGTTCTTCTGTCAAAAATTATATTGTAGACTATCTTTGCACTTCATTGCTTGATGGGATCATTTTGCAGCAACCATGGAAGAAGAGAATTGAGGAAGCTGGTGCAGAGTTTCATGCTAATGTTAAAAAAGGTATGGATAACTCGAGTGTCTATTTTTGATTATTGTGACACTAGTTTTAGCTTTTGAATATCTCTGTTTCACAAATTTGTAGGTACAAGCTGTTTGGTTGTTTGTGGACTGACAGATATCAGAGACGCTGAAATGAGAAAGGCAAGGTAGAATATTGCCTTCATTGTGCTGATACTCTTTAACTTTGTCACACTATTTTTTCTCACTTTGAACGCTGGAGTTGATAAATGTGTGGCAGGAGGATGAAAGTGGCAATCGTGAGAGAGGATTATTTGGTTGATTGTTTTAAAAAACAGAGGAAACTTCCATTTGACAAGTACAAAATTGAAGACACTAGTGAGAGCCTTGTCACTGTTAAAGTAAAAGGACGAAGCGCTGTGCATGAAGCGTCTGGCCTCCAAGAGCACTGTCACATTCTTGAAGATGGGAACAGTATCTATAACACAACTCTGAGCATGTCTGATCTCTCTACCGGTATCAATAGTTATTACATACTCCAGATAATCCAAGAAGATAAAGGTTCAGATTGTTACGTATTTCGTAAATGGGGCCGAGTTGGAAATGAAAAGATTGGTGGTAACAAAGTGGAGGAAATGTCAAAGTCTGATGCGGTTCACGAATTCAAACGTCTATTTCTTGAAAAAACCGGAAACACATGGGAATCTTGGGAACAAAAAACGAATTTCCAGAAACAACCTGGAAAATTTCTCCCGTTGGACATTGTAAGCATCCATATGACTATATCTTTGTCTCTTAAGATTCTCTTATGTATCGTTCAATAAACTCTTTTGTATCGTTTGTTTTAGGATTATGGAGTTAATAAGCAAGTAGCCAAAAAAGAGCCATTTCAGACCAGTAGCAACCTTGCTCCATCATTAATAGAATTGATGAAGATGCTTTTTGATGTGGAAACTTACAGGTTAGAAACTTATTTGCCATTGTCTTCTTCTCCTCTTCTCTCCCTAGAAACTGTATGAAGTAACCTAATAATTACTTCCGCAGATCTGCAATGATGGAGTTCGAGATAAATATGTCAGAGATGCCACTTGGGAAGCTCAGCAAACATAATATACAGAAGGGTAACTCCTACTTCTCTAGTTTACTTTTTTATATGATAAAAATAATAAAATGTTAATTCTACATTACATTCTATTATGTTTTTTCTTGTTTGTTCTTCTAAAGGTTTTGAGGCATTGACGGAGATACAGAGGCTATTGACTGAAAGCGACCCCCAGCCTACTATGAAAGAAAGCTTGCTTGTTGATGCTAGTAACAGATTTTTTACCATGATCCCTTCTATTCATCCTCATATTATCCGAGATGAAGATGACTTTAAGTCAAAGGTACTTGCCATAGAACATGAACCATGGTGTTGTTTTTTAATTCCTAGCCTCTTTTTCTGTGTTACAAAGAGGTATTGTATCTGTGTGTCACAGGTGAAAATGCTCGAGGCTCTGCAGGATATCGAAATAGCTTCAAGAATAGTTGGCTTTGATGTTGATAGCACCGAATCTCTTGATGATAAGTATAAGAAGCTGCATTGCGATATCTCACCACTTCCTCATGATAGCGAAGATTATCGATTAATCGAGAAGTATCTTAACACAACTCATGCCCCAACGCATACAGTGAGTTCAAGCTCTGTTTATCCCTTTTCATGTTTTGTTTATCATAATTTTCTAATTCAATTTCTGGTCACTGGATTTGTCAGGAGTGGAGTCTTGAGCTAGAGGAAGTTTTTGCTCTTGAAAGAGAAGGAGAGTTTGATAAATATGCTCCCCACAGAGAAAAACTTGGCAATAAGATGCTCCTATGGCATGGTAAGCCAACTGCAACCAGCCACATTTACATGCTTTGGGAAACAGATACAAGAAATTTCATTGTTTGGTTGATTCTATATATTTGGCTGGTTGATCATCAAAACCCTTGGTTTAACCAAAATAAATCTGCTTTCAGGTTCTCGATTAACGAATTTTGTTGGAATATTGAACCAAGGACTGAGAATTGCACCTCCAGAAGCTCCTGCTACTGGTTACATGGTCAGTACTCTATCTGTGTCTTATTTGTGGGGATCTTATCAATTGAGAGTTCTTCACTATCTAGTTAACTTGTTAGAGAATCTGAACTTTTTTTAAACCCCATGTTTCAGTTTGGAAAAGGGATATACTTTGCTGACCTTGTCAGTAAAAGTGCTCAGTACTGCTACACTTGTAAGAAAAATCCGGTGGGTCTAATGCTTCTGAGTGAAGTTGCATTGGGAGAAATACATGAGCTAACAAAAGCTAAGGTGAGCCCATATTACAGTTTTTCAGGTTATGCTACTAACCATTTGGTTCTTATCTTGAAAACTATATGAACAACTTAAGATATTACTTACCTTCATATATGACTTTCTCTTATGTCCTCAATTCTTTAGTATATGGATAAACCTCCGAGAGGGAAACACTCGACCAAAGGGCTCGGCAAGAAAGTGCCTCAAGATTCCGAGTTTGCCAAGTGGAGAGGTGATGTGACTGTTCCCTGTGGAAAACCTGTTTCATCAAAGGTCAAGGCTTCTGAGCTTATGTACAATGAGTATATCGTCTACGATACAGCCCAGGTAACTTGTGTTTCCAAAATAATCTTCCTTGTTCCTTACAACAATGGGATATTGCGCACACACTAAAGTCCTCTTTTGTTCTTATCGGGTACTTGGGAATGAGAACTGAATTCCCTAGAAAGCTCATGCTTTAGAATACGGCTTTAGCTATTAGTTTTGCAACATATTCTGTGTTTGATTCTTTTATGGTGTGTACATGTCTGACAAAGATTGCTTTGTCTCTGAACAGGTGAAGTTGCAGTTCTTGTTGAAAGTAAGGTTTAAGCACAAGAGATGAGCCTGAACCAAACAAGAAGACGTCACTTCTGTTAACTAAATGTTTTTTTGGGAAATCGAATCCAACACGAAGACTTAACTTTTGTAACTAAATGTCTTTTGATAAATCGAATCCAACATGTAGTCACAGATTTAACTCTCTGGCGTTGTAGATGTTTCTGGTTTTAAAACAGCGTACACTACATTTTGTTATGCTTTTTCTCAGTAATGACACTTCTTAAGACTTGACACTTGTTCAGATCTGATGTTGTACCTATGAAAGATCATCGAAGAAGTGGTTATTCTCAAAGAGAAAATGGTTGCATGATTCGATCTCTACTATGAAAAATGTCGAAAAGTCGATACAATAGAAAGATTGTAAGGTTCCATCTCTGACAAAGTAGTCACTTGTACTCAAACAGACCAAGGAAAATTGACCTCCTGGTAGTAATTAAGTGATTCATTTGAGCTACAAGGAGACTCATTATGATCCATGGACCGCTCATTGTCGCGTGTAGTACCACTCATTGGGTCGAAGTCTGAGTCCAAGATTCCTTGGTGAAACCAATTGTGAAGATCTTGTGGCATTTGTTGAGCAAGAACCTTTTCTTGTTGCTTCATATTACAACCAGGATCATCTTGAGGGAACCTTCTCGAAGCTTCTTCTCTAAGTAGAACCACTTGTGCTTGTAAACTAACAACCTTAAGAACAAAGTCAGTGAAGTTACTTGTAAGTACACTAGAGATGATGAAGCAAAAGCAAAAAAAAATTATGTATACATTTCCGAAGAAAAAGTATAATACCTGTTGTTGGAGGGAGAAGATTTGGGAGACGCAGCCGTAAATAGGATCATGGAGACGAGAGTGAGCCTCGTAAGAGATGGTTCGTACGGCGTCACATCGGTCATGATCAGGGAGATGAGAAATGAGCTTAGAGAAGTTGCTAGCTCCAAACACTTTGTGAATGGCTGCAAAATTAGAAGATCCTTCTTCGTAGCAAAAGTATGGTGCAAATACACAACCCTCTACACATTTCCTACGCAAGAACTTGCATCCTCCACATGGTGAGCCTAAACCTCCCATTCTCAAAACGTAATTATAATCTATTGATATTAACCAACTATTACTATCTTGTAGGAATATTAATACTTCATTACTTATACTCTTCTAGTGACGATTATATAGTGCACGAGTGTTTATGGTAAAGGACTAAGGTGGGATTTATGATAACTCAACTTGTTATTTTACATATTTGTCTCTCTAATGGCTTACAATTACAAGATTGCAGCTTTTATATTTTCCCTCAAGTTTATATTGTAAAACATCTCTCTAATATTCAATAACTCGTTGTAATATATTATTGAGATTAAACTCTTAAGGTGGAGAATATTCTTAAGAAAATATTGAGAGAACCATATTAATATTAAGATCCGATCAAATGAGAGATTTGGTTGACGTATAGGACAAAACAATGAGTAAACATGAACCAAACCCAAGTTGCTTTTTGTTGTGGTTTTAGCTTTTTTTTAATTCATAACTAATTTACTCTCTTATTTTATTTAGAAAAATAAATTAGAGTTTACTTTTAGTGTTTGTTTAGTTGAAAATTTACATGTACTTGTGAAATTATGTTAAGATTGTTGTCATTATTGCTTAATTTGGAAAACAATAGTTTAAGATTTAACAATGCTCAACATATACACCACATAAGTGATTGAGATGTGTGTAGAATAAGAACAAAGGCATTTGATATTAGTAGTATATGAGACAAGTTATTTCTATATCTCGATTTAAATATTTTAAAATGCTCTCAGTTTCGATCAAACTTTACAGACTAGAAAAATAGAGAGACCCATGATTATCCAGCCCACATATTAATCATGAATCATGATTAACATCAAAAATATTCCAAAATAATTGATCAAGTACAAAAGTTAAATTATTCGATAATAATGAACAACTGATAGTGGATTTATGACTTAATGTTGGTTTAGTGGAGATTAAAAATAGTAAGAAAAATTTGAGTTTGAAGCTTTATTTTTGTTTTCTTATCTATGTTAAGGATTTCGGGTGTCTTTAGATATCCTAACTTGTGCCTAGAGTTTGCGGAAAAGACGGAGTTTTGGTCAAAGAAGGACCGGGGAACAAAGAAATAACAGAACCAGTACGGCCATGGGATCGGTCTCACCAATGACTGATCTAGGACTCCTCAAACAACCCTCATAAGCCACATTGGCCGTGCCCATCAGTCAAATGCAGATCCAATATCCCTGGAGCCAACTAAATAACCCGCATCGATCAACCATCATGGTCATAGAGCCACCGATCTAGCCAACCAAACCATCCGACCAGTAGCTACATCGTTCTGCCATATCGGTCATATTTTTTTATCGATCCTAATCACAACCCATCTGATCCAGAAGCTGCATTGATCCCAACATCGGCCAATGAAACCCAAACATTATACTTACCCTTTGCAAATCCTATTCTACTGGGAAAATAATATAGTGCTCATCTTTTAATTGATGAAACCCGAACATTGCATTTTGAGAAATAGTATGCAGTCGCAAAAGCAAAAGCAAAAGCATATTCAAATGTAGAAAGAAAATATAACATCCTTGTAATTCTTTAACTAATTAGCAATCTTCAATGATTCACATCATTTTCAACAGAGTATGAAGGAGTTAACATTGCAATGAATCTGCAAATTACTTGTACATATACATAACGCCCAACCAGGGTTAGATAGGAGAAGAGACCAAAACAACAAATGTGTGTTCTTCCATGATCTATTAAAAAGCTTCAATATATAGTAACGTGAAAAAACCTGATTGATTAGTCAACGGCTTTAGAATCATTAGAAGAAGATGCCTCACCAGATTCGGAGTGTTCATGGTTATGATCACAGTGATGGTTGTTATCATCTTCTTCTTCACTGTCATCCTCATCAAAAGGCTTCTGTTTATGAAAGATGCAACACTTCTTCGAACTCTTCTTCTGCATAAACTCATTGTCTACAGTCCCATCTTTCCATGAAACTTTCTTCTTCTTCCGGTTCAACCGAAGCACTAATCTTTCAGTAGGTTGTGATTGAGAAACAGGGTTTTCTAATATGACAGAAGTTGTTGCTGAAGAGGAAGGCCTTGTTGCTGTGCTCATAGCTGAAGATTAGCTTTCAAAATCTGCATAAAAGACTAATTTCATAAGGTACCAAAATACAAGAACAGAGAATAAAAGTTCTTAATAGTAACAACTAACAACATGCTTAAGAATGACAAGAGCTAAAGATAAAAACTAAGACCTTAAACAAAATCGTAAAACAGAACAAAGCCTTTAGGGTTCATTCTTTAGGTAAACAAACCAAACAGATGCTATTTCTCTAACCCTAAATTCATTGCCTACGAGATCTGAACCCTAATCATTCCTAATTCCAGGGGATAAACACAAATCGGTGATATGAAATTGAGAATCAAATGTTGCAGTAAACAATAGAGAGACCTAGTTTCGATCGTAGAAACAATAGCGAAACCTAAACCTAGGGGAAAAAAAGATTCAAAGAATCAAATCGACGAAGAAGCAAACCTGTGAATCCCCAAGGAGGAAGGGACGCTTGTTGAATCGAGAAACTTTTTTTTTTTTT
>Ga0041059_1003753_pt1 | contig 10024 bp, 8 predicted proteins | sample AraColnosormetaG_FD_56232 | JGI IMG/M metagenome (GOLD analysis project Ga0041059, IMG submission 56232) | Arabidopsis roots microbial communities from North Carolina, USA - Col MF nosort | ecosystem: Host-associated > Plants > Roots > Unclassified | place: USA: North Carolina | collected 2013-09-02 | reverse complement strand
CAATTACATCTAAACTGTTAAGACTTTTGGGGGGGGGGGGTAAATCATACTAAAGTTTAATTGGGGCTTAATTAGTTTAAAATGGTTTAAAAAATTCAATCGCTCATTTGATTACTAATCGGACAAAGGAATTCACGAAGCAAGCATGAATATTATATAACTTGAGACCATTTTTTCAAAAATTTGTAACATTTATGGAAATGCACGCATGGCAGTAAAAAAAAAAGCATTCAAAGAATGAAAAGAGAGGGCTTAGAACTTCCGAAGAATCTGGAAGTGTCATATACATTGATGCTCGAGTTAACTAAGGGACCCAAATGTTATGGGAGTGTGTGGCTATGTGCCATGCTCTGTTGAACTTTCTGGTGATGTTTTTGGTTAGAGTATAACTATTAGATAACTCCAAAGACTCATAAATTGTGGCAATTACGTGGAAGATGTGAGCCAACGCTTGCGTGCCAGACTGCCGGTCCAATGTTTTGCAATACCATCATTTAGGTGATGATAATTGATAAATGATAATTAGGTGAGATAACCATCATTTGATCAAATATATGATAAAATGAAGTGAATGACTATTAAATTTAATGGAAGAAAATATATTTTTAATAATTAAGTCTTTTTCAGTGTTTTTCTAAAAATTGGTATATCTTCAAAGTATTTGTTTTTTCAAATTTTTACAACCAATGGTTCAATTTTCTTACAAATTATTTAAAACATATATAAATATTTATATTTGCATATGTTTTTTTGACATTTTTAGAGATTAATATTTCAGGATATTTTTGACCCACTCAATTCAATTATCTTAGAAAGTTAAACGAGTGTTTTTTTTATCACTGTTTAATGTTTATACAGAAAAGGTTTTTTCTAATTAAAATAAATTATTAGTCCATCTGTTCTCCATTATGTAACATGATTAAGAAGTAATTTTTTCTCATTCATTAGATTTTTTTGTTTCCAAGTTTCTATGCTTTATTTAATTCAATTTGATGTTTTATGATTCCTAATATTCTGCATTATTTTTTCTTATTGGTTGAATTATTTCTAGTTGATATAAATGATTTTCTTAATGAAATATATATAACTATGTAATTCTTAAATGTTGTGCTTTCAAGTAGAAAATCTCATATTAAAATTGAGGAACTTTTAGATTTTTGGGGATAATGTAGACGTTTTGTGTATATTTTTTTGAACCATTTTTATTATTTTAATGGAAAAAAAAAACACAGATTTCAAACACTCGAGAGTCAAGAGTCTCAGACCCACCCAGCTTCTGGTTTCGTTTCGCCGTCGCGCACGGCTGAACATATCTGCTATATCGGAGATTAGTGAAGGTTAATGCTAATATATTGGATGATACTGAAAATCGAAGCTTTAGTCTAATTTTTGTACTCCAATTGCTTCAGGTTAGTTACTATTGATTAAAGGTTTCATAATTTGGGGCTAATCTCTCTGCAAGGTGACGAGAAAATCCACTATCCCCTTCCCAAGATTTGTTCTCTGAAGATATAAAGTCTCAATCTTTGGATAAGAAAGTTCAAATGGAAAATTGGAAACTTTTCTTCAGTTGAATGAATGATTTAGCTGAAGAAACCAAAGCTAGAATGGGGCAAAGTTCATTGTCATGGGGTCCCTAGAATATTCGAATCTATGATCCTTTTGGTGTAAAGTATTAGTCAAGTTGAGAGATATTTTTTACATTTTGTGGTCACTAATCATGTATTGGAGTTGATTGCTTCTAAACTCACTTTAACTTGTGAGAGAGTTTCTAAGATATCAAATAATCTATCATGAGAGAAGAGACAGTTTCTTGGAAGTACTTTAAAAGAGATGTTGTTCCGTTCACTGCGATGATCGCTATAGAGTGTACAACGGTTGGATCCAGCATACTGTATAAAGCTGCTACCTTGAGAGGATTTAGCTTTTATGTCTTTGTGTTTTACGCTTATGTTGGTGCTACACTTGTCCTTCTTCTACTTTCACTTATCTTTGGAAGGTACTTGATCTTCTCGAAGCAACTATGACTCTTGCTAAGTTTTAAAGAATATGAAACTTACTTGTTGTTGAATATGCAGGTCGAGAAGTTTGCCTACAGCCAAGTCTTCTCTTTTCTTCAAGATTTTCTTACTTGCGCTTCTCGGGTAATTATATCTTCATGTTTCTAGATTTATGAGCATTTTCGGGTTGTTTATCGCTAACTTGGGGGTGAATAACAGGCTCACGTCGCGGGTAGCTGGTTGTAAAGGTATAGAATATAGTTCCCCAACTCTTTCCTCTGCTATCAGCAATCTTACACCAGCTTTCACCTTCATCCTTGCCATCTTCTTCAGGTTCCACTTTCTCCTAAACCGGGTGATTCCAATCTTAACCATACAAAAGATATGATTTTCACACAGTAACAGTCAATATGAAATGATATTTTTGTCTGTGAATTATGGAGTAGTTGTATAAGTATGAGAAATGTTGGATAGATATGAGGTTTGTTTGTAACTCTAACTTTGATGACTTGTTCTGCTTCCTTGGGTGACTTAAAGGATGGAACAAGTAATGTTAAGAAGCTCTGCAACTCAGGCTAAAATCATTGGCACAATAGTTTCTATATCTGGTGCTCTGGTTATTGTTCTGTATAAAGGCCCAAAACTTCTTGTTGCTGCATCGTTTACTTCATTCGAGTCAAGTTGGATAATTGGAGGCCTTTTGCTCGGTCTGCAGTTTTTGCTTCTTTCAGTCTGGTTTATTCTTCAGGTAGTACATACACTTGGAACAGATTCATGAAAGAGATTTTTGGATTTGTTGGTGACGCATAAGATTGAGCTAAATTTGTCACTTCCACATGATTTTAGACTCATATCATGGAGATATACCCTGAAGAAATAGCCGTAGTCTTCTGCTACAACTTATGCGCAACTCTAATCTCAGGGACAGTATGTCTACTTGTAGAAAAAGACTTGAATTCTTGGCAGCTTAAACCAGGTTTCTCCCTCGCTTCAGTCATATACTCGGTAAGTAATCAAACCTCATAAGTTGAGAAATCAAATCTTTAGCTCAGAAACTAATACTCTGTTTCAGGGACTCTTTGATACATCATTGGGCTCAGTTATCCACACATGGGGTCTCCATGTGAAGGGTCCAGTCTACATATCCTTGTTCAAGCCGCTGTCTATCGCAATTGCAGTCGCCATGGCTGCTATATTCCTCGGCGACACACTTCATCTTGGGAGGTACCATCTTATTACCTTCAACTTTATAATGTCTCTTTCTTAAAGAAACATAGTGATGATAACTTAGTTCTAGGTGTTTGAAATGTTTAGTTTCATCTTCAAATACATAATGAATAATAAAATGTGAAGACAGTAACAACTAACAATCGATATAGATTTTCGGTTGTTAGGTAATAAGATTTACATGATTGGTACATATAAATTTGCATCTATGTGTTGTGGGCAGTGTGATTGGATCAGTGATATTGAGCTTTGGGTTTTACACTGTGATTTGGGGCAAAGCAAGAGAGGATTCAACCAAAACAGTAAGTGATTCTGAGCAATCACTTTTATTGCCTTCACACGACAGAGAAGAAGATTGAAACCTTGTCATGAAAATATGTTGGAGACAAGTGTAATCGTTTTCTTATTTTATTCATAATTATGGTCCCATTAGATGATGATGATCCCTATTTATCTTGTAAGTTGTAAGATCTTATGACTTGTACAAAAAAAATCTAACATGATACATTGAAATGTGAAAAATGATATACTTATTTGTTGAGAAAATGATAATATTTCTTATAGTATAAGGAATTTATTTACTTTTCTAGGGGGTAAAATCCAGCTATGTCCGGATTTTCGGTTTGTTTGCAATTTGAATCCGGTTTTGTATCCAGTTTGACGTTTGGAATTGGATACAATGTATTTGTCTCCTCTTATGTGTCCAATGAATTATAGTCCTATCCATTCATAGAACAAAAACTTGGCTTACCCAATTCAATACCACACATTATGTCATATCACTTCACACAAAAAGACAAACCATACGTGACCACATTTCTCTTTATCCACACACATTCACGTCTATCAATTCAATCATATCAACATTACATAACCGAACCGGTATCAATCCCAAACCGGAATTGTATTTCCCATAACACAATAGAATTTAGCGTTGACATAATGAAGCTTTTTGTAATAATACAGTCTCAATCGATGAATATTGATATGTAAAATCAAGAAATTGTTTGGTTTAGACTCAAATTTCGGTTTAATACTAATACCGGGTTATACCGTAACCGTATATGAACTCATAAGGTACAAAAAAAACACAGAAAACGAGAAATGTCAGAGATAGAAGAAGAAGAAGAAGAAGGATCAGCAAGTGCAATTACAGGTTCGAGAAGTTTCGATCTTCCCGATGAACTTCTTCAAGTTCTACCGTCCGATCCATTCGAGCAGCTAGATGTAGCTCGCAAAATCACATCCATTGCTCTCTCGACACGTGTCTCAGCTCTCGAATCAGAGTCGTCGGATCTCCGGGAACTTCTCGCCGAGAAAGAAAAAGAATTTGAAGAACTCCAGTCTCACGTTGAGTCTCTCGAGGCTTCTCTTTCCGATGCGTTTCATAAGCTTTCTCTCGCTGATGGTGAAAAGGTCCGACCCGACCCGGTTTTTGACTTTATTTGTTCTGTTTTGACCCGATTCATTTTTACTGATTTTGATCTAATTATCTTCTTCCAGGAGAATCTGATAAGAGAAAATGCTTCTTTGTCTAATACTGTCAAGAGACTTCAGAGAGATGTCTCAAAGGTAATTTTGACTCTGTTTCAAATTTGACGTCAGGTCTCTTTGTTTCTAAATTTGGAAGTAGCTGAGATTTTAGGGTTTTTGTTTCTAAATTTGTGTGCAGCTTGAGGGTTTTAGGAAGACGCTTATGATGTCTCTTCAAGATGATGACCAAAATGTATGAAACTTATACTCTTCATGTTCTCTAATTTGCTTTGAAGTAACAAATTCATGATCTTGAATTGATTGTGTTTGGTTTTGTAACAGGCAGGAACAACGCAAATCATCGCTAAGCCGACACCAAACGGTATAGTTCTTGTGAAGATTTTAGTGAAAACTTGTGTTCATATACCAAAATGGATGGTTCTTATTGTGGTTTATTGTCATTTTCAGATGATGATACTCCATTTCAACCTTCAAGACATTCATCAATCCAATCTCAACAAGCTTCTGAAGCCATTGAACCAGCTGCAACTGACAACGAAAACGATGGTATAGTACTTGCTTGCTCTCAACGCTTAAGCCACTAACCTTTTGTGTTTAATGCGTTAGTTTGTTTTGTGTTATATCGTAGCTCCTAAACCAAGTTTATCAGCTAGTCTTCCGTTAGTATCACAAACTACTACGCCACGGCTTACTCCTCCTGGTTCTCCACCAATCTTATCTGCTTCTGGTACACCGAAAACAACTTCGAGACCTATCTCTCCTCGACGCCATTCTGTATCGTTCGCTACCACTAGAGGCATGTTTGATGATACTAGATCTTCTATTTCAATCTCAGAGCCTGGTTCACAAACTGGTAAGTTCAAACCAAGATTTTCTTGTGGCGGGTTTTGGAACAACACCTTTATTTACGGTTTGTTTGTTATCTTCGTTTTCAGCGAGAACTCGGGTTGATGGAAAAGAGTTCTTTCGACAAGTCAGGAGCCGATTATCTTACGAGCAATTTGGTGCATTTCTTGGAAATGTGAAGGATCTTAACGCCCACAAGCAAACAAGAGAAGTAAGGAGAATCCTCTCTCAATCATCTTTACCCTCTTTCGATTCAAAACTTGGATTCTGATTCGACCTGCAATGTCTTTTCTTCTTTGTTTTCTAGGAAACACTTAGGAAAGCTGAAGAGATATTTGGAGGCGATAACAGAGATCTCTACGTCATATTCGAGGGCTTGATCACACGCAACGCTCACTAAGAGTTTGGCTTCTTCAGTTACACAAAGAACTTATATACTCGGAAACTCAGGATTCATCAGTCTGCAACATTCAATTTCTTTTGTTTCCTTGGCTGTCAAGTAAGACCAAGTAAAACTGACAATTTGATTGTATCATTTGTGCTCTCTCGTGTATCTATCTATCTCTCTCTTCTTGAATAAATTACATTTCATCATCTTCAAAACTAACCAATCAACATCCAAAATACTGTCTACTGTATTGTGTAAACATTGAAACAGAGCAAGGAAGAACAGAAAAGCGGAGTGTTGTTATAATTTCTGATACCAAAATCACATGTGCTCATCGACAAAAGCTTTGAGATGATTAAAGGAAGAGCCTCCTTCTCTCACAGCCTCCGCCGCTAAATCCTTCCACCTCGTGGCATTTCCTCTAAACTCCTCCGCCTTGTCTTCCATAACTTCCTCAATGCACCGCCGTATCTCCTCACTATCCACCACCACAACTCCTTCTTCTTCCTTCTTCTCCATCACTCTTACACCTGTTTTCCAACAATCTTCTAAAAGCTTCGCGTTCATCATCTGATCATTCCATTGCGGAAACGCCACCACCGGAACTCCTGAAACCAAGCTCTCCAGCGTAGAGTTCCACCCGCAATGCGTCACGAAACAACCTATCGATCTATGATTCAAAACCCTAAACTGATCACACCATGAAACCACCATTCCTATCTCATCGAGCTCTTCTCTGAAACTACTTATGCAATCTTCTTCCTTCTCTTGCTCATCTTCTTTATTTCTGTACGACTTATCCGTAATCACCCACAAGAATGGTCTCCGACTTTGTATCAACGCTTTACAAAGCTCCACAAGCTGTTTCTTGCTCAACACGGCAAGCGTCCCGAACGAAACATAAAGCACAGACGAATCCGCTTTAGTATCCAACCACTCTATGTATTCACCGCGACTCGAAAAATCCGTTCTCAACGTTAGTAACGGACCGACAGGGACAATCTTGAAATTATCTGGAACCGAGCTCATGGCTTCTGGCTCAAGCTCTTGGAAAGTGTTGATGAGGATCTTAGGGTTTATTTCTTCCTTCAGTGAATCAATCTGTTCTCGAAACGCGGGTAGAAGAAACGCGTAGACATTGGAAGAGACAATGAAAGAAGGAATATCACGGACAGTAAGCAGTGGCAGAGAAGGTAATTTAATAGAACTAGAGGGGGTATTAGCCATCTCTGAGATTGCATCTTCGTAGCCATTGAAGTAATGGTAAAAAATGGAGAAGACTGTTACTGGTTGGACCCAAAGAAGAGCAGAAGGAAGATGAAACTCACGCGCTAGCTCAGCGACCCAAGTGAGGAGAATCGTGTAAACCACGCAAGTAAAAGGCCTGTTTTGTTTCCGGTTATCTTCGATTAGTTCGGTTAGTGTCTCTTTGCCACGTCGTCTCATCTCAGACATGAAGTTTCCAGTGGCGTCTTGACGAGATTTGTCGGAGTAAGCAGAGGATTTGAAACCGTCGTCGTGGCCATCGGAGTAGGTAGCGAAGATTAGGGTTTCGGGGACGTTTTCTGTAGAGAACATGCGGCGGTTGTAGGCAGAGATTGAGGCGGCGAAGGTGACTCGAGCACCAGAGATTGTTCCGGCGAGGCGTTTGGCTAGCTCGAGAGATGGGTTGATGTGACCTTGGGCTGGAAATGTTACGAATAGAAAGTGTGGACCGGTGGGAGAGTTGGAATTGTTGTTGGCCATTTGTTTAATTATTGGTTGGTGTTGTTGTTACTAATGAAAGACAATAACACAAAAGTTTGGTTTTATAGAGAGTTTATACTGACAGACAAAATCTGATCTCAGTGAAAATAGGAAAGTAATAATATTAAACAAAGACAGAAACAGAGCAAACCCCACTAACTAAACATTGAACAACGCAATTTTGTGACGTTAGTGATGACGAAAAATCTATATGGATTCAGTGGATACGAGCACACGACCATTTGGCCTACCATACTTTTTTTGTTTTTTTTGAAGAAATCGATGCATGATATACACAAGTTTATCAGATGTGTATATAAGTGATAGTGATATTTAACGAATATATGTGTAAGTGATAAATAACGAACGAGAACATTCAACTATAAAGCCTTTTATCAGTAAAAAGAAAAGAAAAAGAACTTTCAACGTACGTGAAAAAGTAGAATTGTTTGACATTAATTTGAACGCATTAATGCAAAAGATAAAGACCGAATTGACTGAGACAGTCTTAAAAGCGGCGTTCATCGTGTTATTCATTCACCAAAGTCTACTGGTTTATATTTGTCTAGTCAAATCCAAAGTCTTAGAAAAATATGCTGAATTGTAGCTAGCTTGTAGGGATTGCACCATGTCAAACAACTTTCTTTGCTATATATGTTTTATCAAAAAAACTATCACTTATGTATATTTTGGGTTTGAAATTGAGCTATATCGATAATATCAGTACAAACTCTACCTAGTATAAAGATAAGATACGAATGGTATAGAGCCGTGCTTACTCTGTAATGAAAAGGGCAAATGCCCTAAGCCACATCTTATAGCCTAATTTTAGGATGCCACATTTTTAAGAAAATGTTAGTGTTGTTGGCAAAATTACCTCACTAACAGTCATTTTTCCAAAGATATCCAGCTACAATTCCACTAAAACTTTATTCATTTTTTTTTTTAATCACATGGGCTTTTGACATAAATCGGAAATATTTTTGTGTATATTTATGTTTCTATGGTAGTATTTTACTTATTCTCTACTAATGTTTGAAAAGTATTTAGTAATTTCTAGTTGTCCAATGGAAGTTTTAAAAAACAACAATAAAATAATAATCAAAATTAAATATTTTATACATATGAGTTTTTAGTTAATTTAAAAAGAGGCTATGTTTGTTAAATTTTTGCCGTAGGCCTCTTAATCATTGGCACGACACTAAGTTATTAGATTAATGATTAAAGGTGAAGTTTTTATGTTTTATAATATTCAAGAAGTTTGACTTCAATATTTACTCATGGAGAATTAATTTGATTTCATATGGATGAAGTAATTGATATCTCAATTAAAAAAAAATAATATCTTTTGATAGTGACGACATGTCATGCAAAAAGATTAAAGAATTATCCCAAAACTTGAAAGATAAACTTTCGATTTTTGTCCAAACAAGATCGGATAAAAAAAATTCTTAAAAAAGAAAGATATCGACTATGACAAGAAAACCTGATCGTCACGTATCTAGCCATTTTGTGCATCATCAGATCCATTATGTAATTAATCAATAAGAGGACTGCACAGTCGGCCCTAAAAAAATGTTATGAGTTAAACATTTCAAAACATGCTTGCAAATAAACTGTGATAGCAACATTTTATTAATTAGTTCGATAAAACAAGTGAATTTGGGTTCATATATAATTATGGTTCCATTATTTCCTTTTTAATCTCATTCTAACACAAATATACAGATATGTTTACACAAAGTTAGAACACAATAAGATTTTCTGTCTTAGACAGAAAGCTTGATAACAAATTATAAGAAACTAAAGACATTCATGTTATAAGAGTCTTGTGAGTTCTAGACAAAAAGGTTCAAGGTTTACAAAATAAAAAGTAGAACCTTTGAGAAAGACAGTAATTTCTCACGTTTTTTCGGAAAGTTCAGTCATCACTATCAACACACACATGAGTATACATGATATCTTTACAAAATAATTAGTTTCTTTATCTTGAACTTTGATGTAAATTGCAAATGATTCGAGATAAAATGAATTCTTGCCTAATTATCTTCGTGAGTTTAGAGAAATTTGTGATCAATTGAGCTCCATAGGTCCTACAGGCCCGACTTAACACATGTGTTAGGAGTGCTAGACGATATGGTCCAAAAAAAAATCTTTATTTAATTCATACAAAAAGTTCTACTTTTTTGAAAAACAAATAGCTACTAATTATGATTATATGTTTCTCATTTTTACATCCCTCGTTGTATAGCAGAAGCACAACATGCTGATTATTCTGGTACAAGTTAATAAAGCAAAGTTGTGTTGAAAAAAAAAAAAAAAA
>Ga0041059_1003752_pt1 | contig 10025 bp, 6 predicted proteins | sample AraColnosormetaG_FD_56232 | JGI IMG/M metagenome (GOLD analysis project Ga0041059, IMG submission 56232) | Arabidopsis roots microbial communities from North Carolina, USA - Col MF nosort | ecosystem: Host-associated > Plants > Roots > Unclassified | place: USA: North Carolina | collected 2013-09-02 | reverse complement strand
TCTCCATTATTTCTTGTTTTTTTTTTGTTTTTTTTTTTGGTTTTTTGTTTTTTGGTTGTTGTTTTGTATTTTTGGTTGTGATGCATTTGAAGGTGAAGGTGGGGAAGGAATATATACTATAATAAAATGTAGAGAGAGTTTCAAGCTCTGCCATTGATATGCAAAACAGGAGAATTCAAAGAATTTTCTATTTTTTTTTACTAAATTTAGGAATAAATTCATGGCAATAATAAACTAGAGCTGTAATTTTTCTGATAAGTTTGAATTGGTCTCAGAATAAAATAGAAAGAATCTTTTTATTTTTGGCAAAAGGATTTTTGGTCCACAGATCACATGGTCTTCTAAAAGAAAAAGACTAAATTGTGATGAGAAACAAATAAGCACTTTGTGTAGTATTTGCCCAATATTATTATTTGAAAAAAATATAGATTTAGAGTGACATTTGTTATAAATTATGTGAAAACTCTAGTTTACTAAAGAGATTATTCCTTTTGAATTAAAATGAATAGTCAGATTGTTTACAGATTTCAGTCTTTACAGATACAAAGAGACTACTTCACTCCAGAGACTGATTTATCTCTTTGGGGGAGGCAATTATTGCACATGACATCATTAAACTTACAAGCTCATTGTCTCAGGCAAACTCAGCTCCAGAAAGTAAAGACTGCAAAAAAGAGAAAGAAAAAACATAGACAAACACATCATAATCTACGCCACGGATTAGATACATTTTCACCACTACAATTTTCTCGTCTATTATGTTGATGAATGGTTAAGGTAAACCAATAATTTCTAACTACTAGGTTGAATCCTAGGATGCAAGTACTATTTCAAGGCCTCAATTATGTTTTACAGCAAGTAGATTTATGAATATGGGTTCTCAGGTTTGCATTTTTACCTCGCAGACATACATGCCATGCCAAAAAACACAGCTTTCACAGCTTGTTTCTGTCCCGCATAATCAAATGCCAAAGGAAGCATTTCGTGCAATGTTAGGAAAGCCATGATTCCACCAACTGCATCATACAAACAACAGTTTTGCATCAATTCGTTTTCCATCCAATGATTTTAGTTTAAAGTATCGATTTGCTGCAGAATTCCTACTTACCTGCTCCCAACAAACCTTCAAGGATTTCTGGACTTAAGCTTCTCGGGAATAGATAGGCTGCATCGTAAGGAAGATGGATCAAAGCAGAATTTATAATACTCTTTTTAGAACTCTTAAGAGAACAGGGACTCGTATATAAGAAGCAACTTGAGCAAAGAAAACCAATGCAACTTACCCACGATAATTACACCTAGAGGCTCAGCTAAACCAGAGAGTGTTGCCAACTTAAATGCCTGCCATTTGCTGTTACATGCATAAAATTGATTTGGAATGAATACAACCACGGAGTATAATGAACTGCATAAATCCTATCCTAATATACAAGGTGGATAGAGAAATAAATGTAAATCCACATGCAATCATGTTCTTACCTCTCTGTTGCAAAATAAATAGGAAGTGCAACTGCAACACCCTGAAAATATCACACCGGAGCAGCAAGAGAAGCATGTCAAATCAGAAATATGAACAATCTAGGTGTTTAATCCTCTTTAATATTAGTTTATAGTGGAAAATAGACAGTCAAACAGGAAACACGCAAGAAAAATAAGACATGTTATTCTTTCTAGGTATCTTTTATAATGGTTACAGAATTTCTACCTCGGGAATGTTGTGTAAAGCGATGGCCAAAGCCAGATTAACACCAACTCGCATGCCCTGTGAAGTAGAATCCAACAAGCAAATATTGATATTAATACGTAGATGACACAGGTTATCAAATAGTATAGAGATATATTGTTAGAATGCATGCATGCTCCCTGAAATTTTCTGTTTTTCATGTTTTTTAATCCTCACCTTTATTGATCCGAGAAATACAGCCATCCCTTCTGGAAAATTGTGCAAGCTTATGCCTATAGTTCAAAGCCAAAATGATAAGAAATACATGAAGAGTTTAGAAAAACATTTATTTTGTATTTAAGCTATAACATTAACATCAAAATCAAAGAAAATTTTATATAATTCCAAAAAACATGAAACTTCCCAGTTGAACAAACACACAGATCATTAGGTCTTTCACACATATAATCTTATTGTTGTGTAATATATTGACTAGTTAGCTAAATATAAAGAGTTTAAAGTTGCAAGTCAACACCAGACGTTTGTGCAAACGAATAAAGTTCAAGTACATTGGATGTAATGGTTTGTAGGAGTCATTGTCGAAACATCTAGCCAACAAATTACAGATTAAAATATGCACCCAAGTCTCGGACAACAGATGATTAATAAAAGAAAGGGATGGTAGTGAAAGTTAGTATACCTATAGCTGTTATAAGTCCACTATATAAGACTTGCTTGCGATGCTTCTTCATCATGTCTTTACCTCCCTCGTCTCCATTTTTCTGTTATCAACAATATGCCAAAGTTACATGATGCTACAGAACCAGAAAGCCTTTGATAACAATTCGTAAAAAAAGAAAAAAAAAACACTCTTGCCTTTCTTCTTTTGCCGTCAGTAGAAGGACCAAGTGTTGGTTCGGGTATGAATTTGGTAATACACGCAAAGAATATCACACCACCGAAAAACTGCATCACTAGAAAACTATATTACTTTCAGTGTGAAATAAATAAACATATTATTTGAATAACAAAAACCACTGAAGTACAAGATGGACAGAAGTACTAACCCAGAGGTTGGCTTTAAAGAACCCAATAGAGTTTATAGCATTATGAGCCAAATCCAAGAACGATATGCTCAACATCAGACCTGAAGCAAAACCCTGTAAAAAGGAGTTGAAAATATCAGTTAAACAACCTACAAGATGGATCAAATTTTCCCAAGTGAAAAGTTTCGTACAAAAGAATGTTGGTACAAGAACACAAATTCTCGTCACTAGCACCCTACAAAACATGACGACAAGAGAATATAGCAATGATGCAATATTAAAAAGAGAATGTAGCAATGAAACTCCACCAATGGCTTCTACAAGACTACAATTACGGGAACCCTGTTGTACCAGAAATTGACCAATATTGGAAAACTAGACGTAGCATCGTCACCTGTAGAAGTCCAAGCATCTTCATATTGGGAGTCTCACTAAGAACTACAAAAAGCGCACCTACGAAAAAGTAACATGAAACTTAATTAAATTGAAGAAACAATCTAACTTGAAGCTTCATATCTCGAAACTAGCAATGTATTGAACACTCAAGCATTGTACAAATCTTATCATTAACCCAAGCAATTGCTGATCCTACAAGTAGCTTTTTGACAATTTCTTGAACGAAAACAATTCACCAAAGATAGTAAAACAAAGGCAGAGTGTTGTGGATCATCAAAAGAACCATCAATCATCATTTAAAACAATCGAACAACAATGAATCATGATTCTAAGATCATACACTTATCTGCCACATCTAAAATTCAGCAACACTTGCAAAATACAGAATTTTTTTTTTTTAAGTAGAAGGAAGCTAACATTGACCAACCTAAAGAGGTACTTAATCCCCCAACAAGGGATAGTCCAAGCGCCACGAGCATCTGAGAATCCATTGATTAATCTGAATAGAATTGAAGCTAGCCTTAACAAAATCACAAACGAAATATCTCCTGAGTCAAATTCGTAAGTCGACTTTGAGAAATGATATATAGACGGAGACGAAGAGAATATCTAAACCCGAAGGTAAGAGATACTTTGTTCTGTGGGTTAATCGATTGAAAGAGGAAACTGAAAAACCCTAATCCATGGTTTTCGCTTCTACAAATTCTTAGGCTAGTGAGAGAGCATATTATGCCTGACCCTTGCCTCTCGTTTTCTTCTACCTACTATCTTCTTCTTTCTCGTGTCTCTGTCCCCTGGTTTGTGTTGACCCGAATTTTTCTCGGGTCGGTTTAACCCGGTGCACCATCTACAACCGGGTTAACCAATTTTTAATTTGCATAAATTACCAAAACTTCATCAATGTTTACCTGAATATATGAAAAAGGATTTAAACTTTCCATTCGTACATTCAAGTCCATTAGGATTCTTGACATAGTATTTTTTTTATTAATTTTGTTTTATTCTAATCATCAATCACGTTTGCAAGCTCATGCTATACTTGCTAGTTATCAATTGGTTGTAAATGCATATCGTAAATTAAGTAGGTGTATTTAAGAATCTGTCTGCGAGCTTGATCATGAGATCTTGTAAAAATGAGATGTATATGTATTGTCAATGATCACAAAATTCAGAATTCATAAACTCGATGAAATAAGCATCCTTCTAGACCTATTACTGTTGAGAAAGCCTAGTAGTAGACTCTTATTACTTGCAATTCAAACACTCGTAGAGAATACAACTCTCTCTTTTTTCTCTTCTTTATGATTTTCTTTAGATATCTACGTAATTTATATTACTAAAAAGACTGCTTTCCAAAATTTTGGTAAATAGGATTATACTTCAAGATACTAAAATTTTGGTATATTTTCACCAAAGTTCTCTATTCTCTAATTTACTCTACTCTAAATTCTAGTGTACTCATGGAAATGTGTCCCTTATACGTGTAGGAATAGAACTCGGAATAAAGATTGTTAGATTGATATTTGATAACATGCAAATCAAATTTAGTAATTATATCAAATAAGACACATTCTAAAAACTTTTTTTAGGATACGTTCTAACATTTGTTAACAAAGACCTCAATAGTCAATTAATACAGTAAATTTAAAGCTTCTGCTATTCCCATTAATAATTATACTAATCCCTAAAAAAAGCAAAGACGACGAAGAAGAAATCACAAGCATAAAGCATACAATTAATTAATGCTCGAAACAACAACAACACTAAACACGATCATTCTTGCTGCTCGACATCAGAAGCAGCCTCCTCTTCCTCATGATCAATTCCACAACAAGGGACATGACCATTCCCAAAGGCCTTAACGTGGTCTTTAAGTGACCTCTTGTGCTTAAAATCCGACCCACATGAGCAATACCATAGCTTCCCACAGTTCTTCTCGTGAGTCCTCCAATCTCCTTTGACCGCAAATGCCTTCCCACACCTACGACAAGCAAAGGGCCTCACACCGTGCTTCCGCTTGTAATGTGTCTGAAGCGTACGGAAGTCCTTGAGCGGCCTAGCCCTTGGGTGGTCTATGTTGTTCTTGCAGCCCGGTGCACAGCAGTAGCAAGGCAGCTTCAGCATCGCCGTTGGTTGTGTCCCTCTCAGCGACTCCGGTCCTTTTCTGTATTGTGAACCATGTCCCCACATGTGCATCTAATAACATTTCATCACAATACATTAGACCATATCTAAAGAACTTTCAGATTAAATTCCAAACTAATCTTGAAACATGTTAATGGAAATTTCAGTTTTCAGATTTCACACTGTAAATTTCGTTTTTTTCTTCTATATTGTTGATCCTCGGAAATATTCTGAAGATATAAAGTTAATGGAAAAGTTTTAGACGTTACGACAAGAAAGATCTAGAGCTGAATGATTGTTTAGGGTTAATTAATATAAACAATCATAAAATATATATATGTTATAATGTGAAGATATAAAGAGGTACAACACAATCTGCTAGACATTTATCATCCTCTTTTTCTTTTACTTTTTAGGGTAGTGAGTGTTGTGTAGTGGAACTGCGCAAAAATCAAGAGAGACAATAAAAATGGAAAAGGACGACTGATCACATTTTAGGGTTAGAAACAGTCAGTATGAAAAAAAGACTTTTGGTTAAAGAAGATCTTCTTGATCTTAAACCTATTGATTGATTTTAGTTGATCTTTTCCTAGCCATCAATCCATCGTACAGCTGATGACTTGTACCATCAAATTAAAAGTTATTTCTCGAGTTATAATAGTAATAATTATTATGAAAAGTCGTAGTGTGTACTAGGGGTTTTATCATGATGAAGATTTGAAAAATAAATAAATAACAAGAATTATTATGTAGATACAAATAAGAAAACTAATCTATTTTCAAGAACAAAAAGTCAAAACTTGAAAATCATTTTATGGAAAATAGCAACTAATTAGAGTTAGGTTTATTGAATGAATATATCCTTACTTGCATGTTGTTGTATCTGTTGAAAGTCTTGAAGCATAGAGGACAAGAGAACTGTGTTGGACCCATCAGAATCTGAGAAGGAGTCGGGATCCAAAAGTGATGAAGATGATTACCCCTTTGTAAGCCACCATGTTCATCATCATGGTCAGAAGCCATAGTAACTTCAAGTCCTTGATCTTGATGATGATCATGGTGACCCTCTTGGTGGTCGGTGGAATCAAGGACCACATCGCTGCTGCTGCTTCCACCATCACCGAGGTTTGGTAACCCTAGATGAAGATCCACGGTTACATCATGACGATAACTGTCTTGGCATTGATCAAGAAAGTTTGAATTAGAGGAAGTTTCTGTCGTCTCCATGAAATAGTACTCATGGTGGTTAGCAGTAGGTTCTTGATGCTTATGAATGGGGCTTAAGCTAAGGAGAGGGAGGGCTTCTCTAAGTGGAGGAGAGTCAGGTGAAGTCAAATTAGGGTTTTCGTTGATGTTTGGGTTTGTCGTCTGGTGAGGATAATAAAAGCTGTCATGAGAGTTGTAGATGCGTGAGAGGGAAGTGGCATAGTTGAAGCTATAGTTATAGTAGTCTACATATCCATTTCTGAAGATACAATCTGGATCAGCCATTAACTTTAGGAGAGAAGATAGTGAGAAAAAAAGAAGAAGAAGGCAAGATATCTCTAGATGATGGAGTTGTGTTAAGAAACCAGTGAAAGCTAGATATGCATGTATATGTGGGTGTGTGTATGAGTGTATGAGTGTATTAGGACATGTGAGTATATATAAGGTGCGATGTGACAAAACAGTGGAAAATAGCATATGTTAATTGATAGAAAAGGGTACGGAGAAGATAGTAGGTAGAAAAGAAACAATGAGAAAGTTTGAAGAAGGGAAAAAGAAACTTGCTATCTTGGGACTCGAAGTGCACGCATGTATTTACTAAATTAAAGTCAATTACTAATTACTAAATCTTTATGAAACAACCATATAACGTTATAAACTAGCATGAGTATTACTAGGACGTGTGTAAATCTTTATTGTCACTAAGTGTAGTAGATATGTAAGATGTTCTACCGGACGTGTGTAAATTGGTGTACCAGGAGGTTTTGCTATTGGAAATAAACCTATTGACATGTTTTGGTCCATGGCCCAAATTAAGAAGTAGCCAATGGCAAAAAACCTATGGGTAGTCCAAAAAATGAGGGATAAATTATTCATCTAAATATATTTAATCATTATATGTAAACTGTGTTATACATCTACATCTCATAGTCTTTTGAATCTATTGATTAAGATCATCGATCGATTTTAATATATTACTGATTAGGTTAAATGTTGTATAGTTAATATGTGTTGTTGGTTTGATTAGTATGATTTTTGATACCAATAACAGCTTTAAATCTCTGGGCAAATGAGAGTCCATTAGACAAAACATAGTATGGAAAGGATCAAATAAATGGACAAGATCGGCAATCAAGGATAAAAGTTTGTCTCCTTTAATGTCTAACGGTGAATTACAAAATGTATGTAGAGAGAGATAGAGTGATGAAGCATAGAATCAAGATGATAAACATTTTGGTTTTGTGGGGAGATTGATCGCGTTGGAAAAAGAGATGGTCGTGATCCAGGACAGCACTTGCGTTGGTGGCCTCATCTCTATGTCGGCTCGGCTTCAGAAACATATTACTTGGGAACCCCAAATCTTTATTTAATTAATTGAACTAACGTATAGTTAACTAATGGATTTTTACAAGAAATAGTAATAATTGACGAAAATAAATATTATGATGTTGCCATCTTGGATGTTTAATTTTTATGTTCATGTAATGTTACTTGTTTACTTCATGCATCCCTAGCTATGTGCAAATTCTTATTCTTGCCTTTAATAGGTGCTTACCATGATAAAGTGACTGAGAAATTAATAAATTTATCGTAAATTTAAATAATTTTTTTTTAAAAACAGTATAAGTTTTATAAATAAAAATAGTCTATTTGTTTGATGTTAAAAAAAAATAGTCTAGTTTAAAAGATGGAATATCATCATCACTTTCTTTTTTTTCTTCCAATTATCCAAAAATAAGATTGCTCGTTTTTTTTTTCTTTTTTAAAACAATGTATTTCTTGGATGTAAAATATACACCTGAAAGATGGCCTGGTACTTGGCTTATTTTTTGGGTATAAACAAATTATATGAGTGATTCAAAAGAATGGAAAAGACCCTTTATTGTTCACTAATTAAATTAAATATCCTTTTGCTACTTCTCCTATCTTTGTAGATGTTATACTTTTGAGTAGGAAGAAAACCCAAACTAAGTCTACAACCACTTGATTGATAAGATGGCCTCATCATTGTTGGGGTCTATAGAGTACTTTCCGGGTATACCATTTGCACATGTGAATGGCCAATGTTATAAGAAAAAATTACAGTAGTATATAATTATACATTTTTTTAAAGCTAATTTTTTTTTATAAAGTTAAGTCTATCTACGGGTTATATTTAGTACTAAAAGTTTGAATGGTGACGACGGTTGGGATGGACAAATCCTTATGATCAGTTTATGTTTGTTAATTATTTCGTAAATACTGGCGGTGCATGGTTTCTATAATTTTGGATTGTGGTTACGAATATTTAGTTATTAAAAAAAAAATAGTTTTATGACCAAGTAACTATGTTTTTATAAGAGTTAGAATTGAGAAAAACAAAAATTTCTTATGACATTTTGGTATATTTCATACAAACCAAGGTTAAGAATTTCAAATGTTGTCGTAGTAAAATGCGACATTGTAAGATCAAGGGGGTCAAAATTAGTGGGTTTTGATCAGAAAGTGCATTGGTCGCAATGTGTGAACTCGGAAAGATTGGGCCAGAAAGTCAAATAATTTAGAGAACATGTTGATTTGCTATTAATTAGTTCGTATTAGATTATATTAGTATAAATAAAACAGGAGATGTTCCCAAGCAAGCACGAGTGTGTGTTTGTGTGGATGGATTTTTGTATTTGAAGCTTTTTTGTAAGTTCTTAAGTGCGTTCTTTAATCTCTCTAGCGTGTCTTTTGTGTATACTTTGTTCTCTCTTCTCAAACATTTTTATCTATATATGCACCTTTGTGTTAATTTCCTTTTAAAAATGTTATTATTTATTCTTTAATGTAAAGTCTTTGGATGTGTGTTTGTATTTATGTGGATGTCTGTATGTGTTTAGTATATCTGTTCTTCCAATCTATTTGCTTTGGGATTCGCCATGATGTTATTTTTATATTTAAAACCTTTTTTTAGATTTCTAAAGTAATTATTTGAATGATTTACAGTGCAAGATGTTTTCACATATTATTTTGTTTTTTTTCACCATTTTCACATATTGATCATGGAAAAATCCTTTGGATACTTACTTTATCTTATGTCGTAAAATGATAAAAGAAAAATAATTTACTCGTTTATCTATCATATTCATATGTTTATTAGTTCTCACGACGATAGAATCTAAATCATCATTAGTATAGAAAATCATATCTTGAAGACCAAAGTATATCTACATATACATTTTTGCAGCCATTTTGTGAAATAAATCATGGAGTTGTAACTTATTTACAATGGCTGCCACTAGCTTATTCAATGCAAAAATTAACTACAAAATCAAAGCAAATCTTATTCAAAGGAATATGCTCTTATTCTATGGCCTAATTATTTTTGCCAAAATAGTTAAAATATTTAAAAATTAAATAATCATTTTAAAAGAAAACTTTAAATTGATTTAAATTATAAATCTTTTAATAAAAATATTATTACAAAAATAAAAAATTAATTTCACCGAACATGATTAGATAGTAGGACTAGATGGTAGGACGTGTTTATAATATTATAATATATAAACTTTACAACAATTAAATAACCATTTGAAAGAAAACTTTTAAATTGATTTGAATTAAATATT
>Ga0041059_1003751_pt1 | contig 10025 bp, 4 predicted proteins | sample AraColnosormetaG_FD_56232 | JGI IMG/M metagenome (GOLD analysis project Ga0041059, IMG submission 56232) | Arabidopsis roots microbial communities from North Carolina, USA - Col MF nosort | ecosystem: Host-associated > Plants > Roots > Unclassified | place: USA: North Carolina | collected 2013-09-02 | reverse complement strand
CAAAAAAAAAAAAAAAAACTATCATCTTATTATACTGTTTAGTTTATATACAGTAAATGAAATAACCCAAGCATTTGGAGAGTTTTACATCACAAGCTATGAACTCCGACTACAATGTGTCAATTTCCCTATCGAACGACGAGGCCCGGCTCAAAAGAGTGGGCAGAAATGTATAGACGGCCCATTACCATTAACACTAATGAGTTTGTTTGCCTCTCTATTCTAAATGGAATGTGAGTGTACTCCTAGGCTAAACTGGCCTATCTTATGCAATTTAGAAGAGATATGTTTGATTAATTTAGAATACGTTAATAAATGAAATTGACGTTGAGAAAACCATAAATGTAATTATGAATAAATTCATTATAAATAGATGAAACTATAACCCAAAAGTAAAAATAAAGGGAAGATACATAAGTTGTGAATTATTGTTGGGTCATATAAAATATAAAAATGTCTACATTTGCGAATTAGCATATCTAGGACTTGAGTCCCACTGAACTGCATCCTGATATTTGTTGGATCGATTTTGTTGCAAATGGTTAGAGCCGGTATTGGAGGAATTTGAGGATGCACCAAGAAAGCTCAAGGCTGTAATAACGTCACTCATTAGTGGTCTAACCGTTGGTTCTTCATGCAGGCACATTGCCGCTACAGCTATAGCTTGGTTCAAACTCTTTTCCGGATAGTCGCCTCGAAGCAATGGATCAGCTAGCTGCCAATATCTAGTCGGATCTCTAAAAATCGGTAGTGCCTAAACCAAAGTTGTAAATTGTTAAATAGTGTCTACATTGATAAGCCGTTAGTAAAATCATATAAGTTAATAAAGTATACTCACCCAAGTAACGAGATTTTGTTCATGACTAGGTCTCATTGTGTCGATGACTCGTCTTCCGGATATAAGTTCCAACAACACAACTCCAAAGCTGTAGACATCTGATTTATTTGTTAGATAGCCAGTTCTTTGATATTCAGGAGCACAATAACCATAAGTTCCCATAACTCGGGAAGACACATGTAGTGTGTCTCCAACAGGACCTAGCTTTGCTAAACCGAAATCCGATAATTTCGCAACGTATTCTGGGTCAAGTAATATATTTGACGATTTAAGATCTCGGTAAATCACTGGAGGATCAGCCTCATCATGGAGATACTCAATTCCTTTTGCTGCTCCTAAAGCAATCTTAATACGAGTGTTCCAGTCTAGTGGTTTTTGTCCCGGTTCAAGATCTGTTTTAATTTAAATGATCACCAAACCGGGTCTTGTTATCTTTTTTTCTTAAAAAAACATTGAAATGTTGATTGAGAAATAATGATTTACCGAGGAGATGATCTTCTAGAGATCCAAGAGGCATATACTCGTAAACAAGAAGTCTTTGGTCTCCATCAGCGCAATAACCGATAAGATTCACAAGATTCCTATGATGTAGAAGACTAAGCATTAAGACCTCGACCAAGAACTCTCTTTGTCCTTGTAATCCATTCCTATCAAGTTGTTTCACTGCCACGACCTGATCATCATACCCCAAACAAAATAAACAAATGAGTTTGAATCTATTTTCTATTGTAAGACAAAAACATTTTTTTTTTAATATATAACCGTTAAATACTATATCGAAATTTAGATTAATCGAAAAATATTGGTCCACAAGTGTCTAGATTTTACCTGAGCTGGATTTTCAAGCTTTCCTTTGTAAACCCTCCCGAACCCACCTTCACCAATGAGGCACTCTTGTCTAAAATTCTTTGTCGCGGTGGCTAGCTCACGGAACGTGAAAATACGTGCCCCCATATTGTTTGATGGTCCGTTTGCGTTCTTAGCCACCACTTCTCCTGTTGTTCTCTCTGTAAGAGAAATACATAAACATAAATTTTCTTAAAAGAAATTCTATAATAAATCAAAAGATGTAGACAAAATAACAAACGTGCACATTTCCAAGAATATTGACGAGAGCTTACTAGGTGAGTTTGGTTGCTTATAAGGAGCAGGCATCGAAGAACCTTCATTGTCCAGAACTTTTGAAGAGAAGCACGAGAAACAACTCATTTTATGAAGATTTTCTTTTTCTTCGTCTGAAAACCTCTCTTACTAGCAAATAATATAGGAAAATATCTCTCAAAACTTTTGATGAGTTTTATACGAAGAACATAGAAAATACCCAACAGTCCTATAAAAACCAGAAACAGATTAAGTTTGCTGTTTTATGTAGAGTTTAATAGGTTATAACAGAAAGAAAATAAGAGAGAGAGAGGTATTAAGAAAGAAACAATATTGAGAAAGACAAACTCAAACAGAAACAAATTTGACAGGATTGTTGGCTATCTCCTTTTCCATTTATAAACAAAATATTATTTGGCCAATTTAAGAAAAAATTAAAGAAAAACATATAATTTTAGTTACCATTTATGTTGATGACCTGTCCACAGAAAAATCATGTTTCTTTGTACATTTGTTTCCTATCTGGTTCTTCTTTTGTGTTTATGAGGTGGCTTATATAAAGACATAAATCTGATAGATAGCTAAATCATAAATAATTCATACCTGGTCAAATTTGACAGTGGATAAGTGCATGTAACTAAAATTTAATTTTGGATTTAGTCCTATTATTCATAAAAAAAATTCAGTACTGTTTTACCCAAGACAGCTAAGATAACGGTTTTGGATACATTAATTGAATTTAGGAAGATATAAGATACCTTCATCTTATTTAAAAATGTACCTTCTACCTTCGTTTTATTTAATGTTTTAAGTTTAAATTCAAAATTATTATTATTAGTTTTGTTTGTTTTTGATCTTTGTAATGTGCGATATGTTTTCTTATTAGTTGAATAAGTTTAATTAGAGAAAAATTAATGATTAAAATTTGAGATTATGAAAATTGAATATTGGGTTTACAAAATTTAATTTCACTGAGTGACTCAGTCTGAGTCCATGTATTATTATTAACAATCTTTTATTTTTACCAATATTACAAGTTTTTTTATTTACTTTATTTTTAACAGAGGGACAAAGAAAAAGGGCTATGGATTTATAAGTTCAAATAAATAAACTTGCTAAACCAAAAAAAAAAAACATTTACTTTGTGACAAAAAAAGTTTTTCCTCCATCAGTTAAACCATGAGATTCTGCTCGGTTTAGTTGGTTTACTTGCCCACTTTGGTTACAAAACTTTTACAAGAATTATCATTCGAAGCTTGTAAGATAGAAAAAAAATAATATATATATATATATATGGGGCCAAATACATATACTGAAATAAATAAATGTAATTCAAAGTTTCATTTTATTCAAAGATTCAACCAAATGTTACAAAGCTCACAAAATCTCTATAGTTTTCAATCAATTACAACAAGCGACTTATACTCATCTCTAGCTATAGCAGCCTCCATGATCATTACGGGATCAATCTCTCCATCGTAATCCAAGAACATTTTTTGGAAAACCCACTTACCAAAGCCACTCCTTTCTTGTTTCCAAGCACAGGCGTTGACCTCGAATCCCTCAGATTCCAAAACACAATCTCCGGCACAGCCTCTCCGTACCCTTTCTCTCTATACTTTCTCACAATCACCTTGTAATCCGTTTGCCAAGCATCATTCTCTTCATCTTCATCATCCTCTGAATATGATAGCGTATCCCATCTATTACTCGGAGTCGGAGGTGAACTTCTCCATTTATTAAACGAAGAAGTCGAAGTCGACGCTTCATCAAACTCCATGTCACTGAACACAAACACCCTCTTGATCATGTCTTGCGGCTTAAGCTTGCTTTCCACGGCCACTTTAAGAATCAAATCAAACACTTTCTGAAAATCAGTGTTCATATCCCATTGCATGCTCTCCACAAACTCTGTTTTTGATCTCAAATCGTCTCCTTTCACCAAATGCAGTTCAGGACTTTGTCTGAATGTTATAAGCTTTCCTTTCCATGGCTCTTCTGATAGCTCAGAGACTAGCAATCCAAGGGCGACTGAAACCTCCATTGGCTCACCATTCATAGATCCCGAAACGTCACATATAGCCATGCAGTTGGTCAAAGAACCTTTCTCTTTAAGGTCGTCAACCATTCGTTTCCATTGCAGCTCAGCGACTTTGCCACCGTCTCCGCCGTTTAACTCTCTGATTATCTCGTGAGGTAACACAGCACCGGCGGCTATCTTCGTTTTCCCCGTCTTGGCATCGTTAAGATATTGCTGAAACCTCTTTTCGTCACGATACAAGAAAACCTCCTTGTATGACTTCATCGCCACTGATGCAACACGGTTATAAGGGAGAGATTGCCAAGCTCTAGCTCCCATGTATACTTCAGGGAGTTGCAGAGTCTTCCGGAGAGGAACAAGGACTTGTTTCCTTAGCCGGTCACGAACTCTGTACGCATAGTGAGCATCTTCCACGCCTTCGTATTCCGGGAATGATTCTTGGGGAAAGATCTTCCTAGCTATGCTCTCGCAGATAAGAGTTGCTTTGTCGAACGAAGAATCAAGGGATGGACACCATTTAGCCGCTAGAGAGATTTTGTTTGGTTGGCCGGATGTCAAAAACTCAAGGTCTCTCTTTAGTTGATTTGCGAATAGTTCAGAGACACGTTCGTGGAGAAACCTATAGTTTGGATCGTTAGAATACTTTGTAGATGCAGCCTTCGCCATTGAAACCTTCTTTTGCTTGCGCTTCAAGCTTGCTCTGGCTTTCTCCTCTTGGTTCTTCCTCTCCGCGTTCGCTACCCTTAGCTCCCTCGTGGCTGCCGACCTTTTTAAAAAATGACGACCCCTACTACGACCACCACCAAAACCACGACCACCTCTAGAGAAACGGGATCTTCTACGTAGAGATGCTGCGGCTATTGTATCGTACCTTTGCGTTTTCTGTATACTGCGGATTTCAGGTCCTTGTAGAATCCGGTAAAGAATCTCCGGAAAATCTTTAAAATAGCCAAATTTGGAGAGAGACTCGAGGTTACAAGCTAGGGTTTTGGGATGGCGACCATGGAGCCACAACGCCGCCGTGTAAAACCCTTCCTTGTCAGATTTTCCAGTGCCACGGACTCCACGAAGGTTACAGATAAGCTTGAGAGTGGTTAAAGAATCATGGTCCCAAGCCTCCTCTAGCCGCTGCTCCAGAGATTTCTTGGGCGTGGAAGGAACAATGTGAAAGAAGAAGTCGAGGCAGGGGTTACCTGAGGAGAGGTAGGTGGCGGATCTATTCTCAGTGTAGCCCATCGCAGGTGAAGATTTGTTTAAATCTACTCTTCGCCGTCTAACAGGTCTAACCGGTCTAACAGGTCTAACCGGTCTAATAGGTCGAACCGGTCTAACAGGTCTAACAGGATTGACGTTGACTTTAGTTGATTTCTTGATGTTTGAGACCTTTGGGACGCTGGGACGACAAGTGTTGATGTTCTTGAGGAGAGCGGCGAGGTACGTGTGGGGTCTTTCCTCGGTCTGTCCCATCGGAGGTGAAGTATTGACTGGATTGGTGGGACCAGAAGATGTGAGGGGAGCGTTGGAGTCTTGGATCTCGGATGGACCAGGGAACTGAGAAGCCATGGTTATTTTAAAATATAAAAAGCACAAGAGACGGTCGAAAATGGAGAACACAAATCTATCGAGAGAAAATTAAAGTGTTGAAAATTGGAATTGAGAAACAAGGAGCGATATTGAATCAAGGAGCAATACACCTAATATTTATACAAATACATATGCACCGACTAACCTAGCTAGAGTTTCCTAAAGTTGTTACAAAATATAAGGTGGTTTCTATTTAACAAAGATACGAGGTTGTTTAGATCTTTGTGCAAAAAACTTGAGTCAGTAGCTTGGGGTTCAAGTTTAGAAAGACGATCATTAAAGTCTCATATATAGTATAATCAATAAATAGTTATTTAAAATCTTTTTAAAATGGTGAATAATGTTTATTTGATATCTTATACTGTATATTTTATCTTAAAATAATCCTTAAAAATAAATAAAATTCATTGTAAATAGTTTATATATATATATATGTATATATATAGTAGACTAAAAAATGAAATCAATTATATCATTATAATGTTTACAAATTAATGAAATCAAAATTTTAATTTTTTTTTTTGGTTCACTAATAATATTTTAAATAATTATTAACATAAATTAAATTCAAATTAAAAAGTAAGGAGAAAAATATTTTATAATCTGTAACTAATAAAAGGAACAATTTGGAGCTTTTAAAGTTGACTACATCAGCTTAAATCAAGTTTCTTTTAAGCTTGCCACGTGTCATTGATACTACCAATAATAATGTTCTTACATGGTTAAAAAAGTTCAAACCCAATTCCGAATTACGCCGTGAAAAAGATTGTCTGAAGGTTAATTAATTAGAGCAAGCATACAACCTACAAGACCGGCACTAACAAGTAACAAGCAACCAAGTAAGAAATTTTGTAGTAATTCATGATGTTCTTTTTTTTTTATAGTATCTTGACCAGAGCTTGCGCGGATAGCCTCAAACCTTACTGTATTTATTTTATTGACATTTTAAAAATAAAAAATCAACTTGGCTAAGTTCACTCGCTTATCGCTCGTAACGATTCCAAGCACCACCTCTTCTCTTTTGTGGCATTGTTGTGCATATACGCTCCCGAAGCGTTGAAAATCATATATTCTCTAAATGTAACAAGTTGTGATCGTATTACTTCGATATATGTACGATCAGTTCATTTCTTTATCAAGCTAATATATTTTATTTTATTTTGTAAATTTCAAAAACAGATCGACGATAGTACAGACGGTAGTGTTTGATATTCAATCAAAATTGTAGCTTGTAGAGATATACAGAAACCAAATATACATAAGAAAACCAAGGCCGTTATAACAAAAATACAATATACACGAATAAAGAAAGAAAGAGAAGAAAAGTGGAACATCATAAAGCAAATGATTGATGGCATATAATTCAACAACAAGGAAATGATACGATTATTATTATCAAATCATCACTTTTTCTTATTTAGCTTTTGGGTTTTTCTACGACACTATGCTTTGATAAGACAAAAAGCTATGTGAGGAAGCGATTCTTGTCTAATAATTTTCTTTCTTCTCCCCTACAGTCTCTTGTCGATCGTTCAACCCAACGAAAGAAAAAGCTTATCCATATTTTTCTGATATAGTTTGATTAATAGTGAAAAAACAATTCATAGATAGAAATTAAATTGCAGTCTTCTCAAATGTGTGTCGAATCGTATAACCTATGGTTGGGTATGAATATATTAGAGGGTACATTGTAACATGAATTATATTATTTAAAGATAATTACTACTTTTTCCGGTAGAAAAGAAAACTACTTTAGATAATTGATATCGGATATAGCTGGTTTGCATTTTCTTTTCAAAATTATATTCAGAAAGGAGACAATTTTGACCGGACAAAACTAGATCGAACAATTATTTGTGAAATGCCTCGAGATCTTCAATGTTATTCACTTAGTTACAAATAGAGTATTTTGGTTAATTAATTAATGGTCTACATTTTATACCAATAATTAAACAATCATTAGACAAATCTAACAATTATAAAAGATTCTATATCCCAAATACTTTGTGAAGGAAATGCAGAGGTGGCTACATATACACACAGTCACATGTGAATAAATAAAGAGTATATATCTCTTCTTTACACTTCTAACTTCAAAACTTAATAGATGGAGAAAACAATATTAGAACGAACAAAAGATTTTAAGGAGATGGAATGGTACCAAATTGATCGATCCAAAGAAATATATACCAAATTCTTGATAATTCATATCCAAAAAAAGTCCATAATAATGAAGCTTCTCTCTGATCTCCATCGATCAGAAGCTTCTCAAATATACATATAATATTGATCTATAATAACTTATCTTTCAAACTCACCGGTAAAAAACCAGATGTGCCAACTCACCTAGTTGGAAATAGGGTTTGGACCACTAGGAACCTCATGAGCATCATTTCCAAACTCTCTCCTTCTAGAAGTGCGGCTGCGTCGTGTGCTAGCCTTTGGACGTAGATCCATTGTTGATGAAGCTGGAACTGAAGATTCGAGGAGAACCCTCTTGAAGGGAGCAACCATAGATGTGGACTGATGACGAGTCATGGGGATTGTAAGGCTACTGAAGAGAAGGAGGGATAAGAAGATGAAGAGAAGGAGAAGAGTACGAGAATGTGATGATTTAGTATTGGTTTGGTCATTTGATGTTGCCATGCAATTTCGAAAAGGAAATAACCACCCCCCCAAGATCCCAAGAGGGTTCAATATCCATTAACCAGAAACGAACAACTTGAGAGCTGGTCAGAGCCGCGAGATAAGCGAAACTAAAGAAGAGAAGAGAAAAATAAGAAGAAAGAAAGAGAGATCTAGTTATTAAGAAGAAGAATGAGCTTGAGATAAAGAGAAAAAAAGGGAAAATGAGAAAGAGAGAGGTTTTCAATTTTTCACACTCGTTAATTTGATTAATAAAGTAAACAAAACAACGTATGTTAAAGATGTGTATACAAAAAAAAGTCACAAGTTATAAAATTACCAAAAGTACCCTTTTATGCAAGCATCGCCTGGAGAGAATGGACATATATAGTGCATTCAGACTAGGGTTTGAATAACGCGTGACAAAACAATTTCCTAATTTTCTTTGGAATAGAGTTACTACTTAGCCCCTGAAAAGACTTGGAATTGTCGGTAGGCATGCCACTGTGGAACGAACAATCTCAATGGAAAGAACAAAGCATGTAATGGTAATTGGGTCATTATACGATTATCAACGAATCTTAAAAGCTTAGACAAAAAGCAAAGGTGATAAAATAAATCAAAGGAGGGGAGGTGGAAGAAAGCAGGGTTCTTGCTTACTTTTCTCTTTAATTTTCCATTTCTTTTCATATTCTCTTTTTTACAAGAAAATATTTGTTTGACTAAGGTGACAAACACCAATTGCATATTAACGTGTATCAAATACTAGTCAAAGAGGAAAAATGCTTATTTGCTCATTGTGTATGGAAGTCAAATGATATACCGGCCGGTTTGATTATACTATGATATACCTGAATTTATTACTTCAATGAATGCCACATCAAATTATGGAGAGTGCTACATATATAGACTTCGGGTATGTCTGGGAAAAACCGCCGAAATTAGGATGTAATGAATTGACACAATAAGAAAAAAATGACGACAGTAATATAGGAGAATAAAACAATCTTTGGTTTTCAAAATAGAAAAAAGTAATATTGAAGTAATAAAACCCGATATATTATTTGGTCTATATCACAGTTTTTCTGATGGATAGAAACAAAATGGATCCTTAATTAATTAGTCTAATGACTTTTTTGCATGGTGTTACACTGTTACGACTTACATAACATATTACATATATACACATGTATGCTGTTTTAAAAAGTAAAGAATCATATATACATAGATTTGTATTGTGTACACTGTACATTTTGGTAAAAGTGTATTCTCATACATCACATGAAAACATATAATATTCACGTATATATGAGTCTGAAAAAGAGCGGTGATGCACATTAGTGTATGGAAGAAGCAATCCGGTGATTTCTTTCGTTCTATCACTAAAATGAACAATATAATATTCGATTTGGTAGACAAAACAATAATATTCGATTACCGAAGAGAAGAGACTGTGCATGTCTCCGTTACGTGGATTGCATGGGGTCCCTCACTTTCTTGGAATGATATCAACGAGAACGATTGTACGTCGTGGTCATTTTCGTCATTTGATGCCTCCTTTTGTTTGTTATATATATATTTATTTATTATATTTTCTTACTTGTTGTTTTTGTTTTTTTTTCCACATTTTATTACTTGATAATTGTTGTTGTTATGCCATTCAGTCATTCACATTGACAACTGAGATACCAGTATACACTGTATACTCAGATACCAATATATAACCATTTTAGCAAATAAAGCTTCGGTCTTGAACTATGCTCCTATTAAGTATTAACATCGTTAGTTAATTTTTTGTTTAACAAAAATAAAACCTTATATATATATATATATATA
>Ga0041059_1003750_pt1 | contig 10027 bp, 5 predicted proteins | sample AraColnosormetaG_FD_56232 | JGI IMG/M metagenome (GOLD analysis project Ga0041059, IMG submission 56232) | Arabidopsis roots microbial communities from North Carolina, USA - Col MF nosort | ecosystem: Host-associated > Plants > Roots > Unclassified | place: USA: North Carolina | collected 2013-09-02 | reverse complement strand
GAGATTAACGGAATTCGGAAAAAAAAAAAAAAAACTTTCTGGGAAAATAAAAGAGAGCAGAGATGGGCGGAGAGAACAAGAGATGAGAGGCAGAGGAGGCAGACGATCCCGGCTCTAAATACTTATATATATTTTTATTTGTTTGTTCGAAAAATATTTAATCAATTTTGGACCCACCCTTCTTCGTTAACACCAATGTTTTTTTCTTTCTTTTCATTTCATCTCTTAATTTCAAGATCCGATCTACAAATATAATCCTTGTTAAGTATGCTCAACATAATTTATTTTCTTCTTTAACTCGAATTGGTTAATCAATAGTGGAATCATCAAATTAACAAAATGATCTGAACAAATTCAGGTGAATAACCATAAAATTCTAACCATTTAGAAATATGGCTTTTCAATTGAGTTTTAAGAATAGATCCGTTTTCTTTAAGATTTGTATATAATCCCATAAATCTTTTGTTATCAGGTAGAGCTATAGATGCAACTACTTTTGACTCTAAAAGAAAGAAAATTGAATTTAAAACCTAATTCCTACCGTTACTACTAAATTATTATGAAACATATTTAATCCTCTAAACAACATTTTTTGGTTTTCCTATTTCTCTTACGAAAAATCCCATTACTTTTTTATCGTATTTATCCTTATCTCAATTTCATCAAATGGAATGTATGACAATAGACGTACAAATGTTATGAAGACGCTGCTGGGTAAGAAGAAGAACAAACACTAACATGTTCCGATAATAAAGGCATTGGGCCGGCCTAACATTACTGCAAAAGCCAATTTTATTAAAGACCTATATTTGATGACAATTCTAAATATTGTATGACCGGATTTAACATTTATGGTTTGACGTTTTCGAAATTAAAGACCTATATTTGATGAACGAAGACTTGGTAGAAAATAAACAAAATCAATTCTAACAAAAGCCCGAGCCGATTGGTTTGCTAGGAAACTTGAGTTATACAACATACGCATCATAAACCAACTAATAGTCCTTTAGCCAGATCAAACAAGTAATAATAACTCATACGACAAAATATAGTCTCCAATATCCAACTACAAAGAAGAAAGACAAGTGACTGCGTTTAGTCAAACAAACCGAAACCCAAATCTCCGTCACTCTCTTCTGCTGGCTCATCCTGCAATACCAAAATGAGATCAATTTTATATCACTTATTAGTTAGAAGAATGATTTCGTCTATCGTTGCTATTTCATTTACCTTCTTCTTCTCCTCAGCAGCAGGAGCAGCTGCCGCACCACCGCCAGCAGCTGGAGCAGCAGCTGCAACCGGAGCACCACCTCCACCACCAGCACCAACGTTCATGATGAGATCAGTCACGTTACGTTTCTCAGCCATCTTGGCGAATAGCATTGGCCAGTATGACTCAATACTAACACCAGCAGCTTTCACCAAGGTCGCGATTTTGTCAGCCTATCAACGACATAAACAAACACAAGTAAAGATCTTTACCCAATTCAAAACACATTTAGACAGATACATAAAATACTTGTTCAATTCCTGACCAAATAATACTATACCAAATCCTTATCACTCCATAAGAATCATTTTCACTAAGTTTCTAACTATCAAGTCAAAAGAAACGGTTCCAAAACCCTACTGACTAAAGCAAAGAGACCAATCAAGATTTAGAAATAGACAAGCAGGAGTCAAAGGAAAGATACCGTGATAGCGATACCCTCGTCCTCGAGGATCATAACAGCGTAGCTGCAAGCAAGCTCTCCAACTGTCGACATTTTTTTATCCTGAAACGATTCAAAAACAGTAACAATAGATTAATTGCTTATTCACAAAAAAACAAACTTTAAATCCGTTTTAAACCAAAATTAGAGTAAGTCGAACAACCCAGACGATGATGAAATGCCAATAACAAGTATAAACGGATCAAATGGAGAATCATAGACTACCTAAGAGTAAGATCGAAAATGCTTTTCGCAAGGCGGCGAGAGAGACAAAATTTCTAGGGTTTGGATGCGGAGACGGGAGATGCAGAGTTTATAAAGCTTTTATCCAATTATTTGATGGGCCGCATAAATATTCGCTAGGCCCATTTTTTAATTTTACATATATTTGTTTTCAGTATTGGGCCTTCAAACCTAATAGCCGTGAATAAATAAAAGATAAGAGCCCAAATTAAGAGATTTGACTTTGACCAGAAATTGTTGGTTGGTTTCTAGGGAACGACCACCGTGGTCCATCATGCATGTGACAGCACGAGCTTGGTCAAGCAATACTTGATGGATGTCCTTTTCGCACTAGTAACATAATTCTTCATTTGACATATTTATAGTCTTCAATAAACATATCATATGCGATCCAATATATTTTCATTTTTTCTTGTACATTCGTCTTGGTCCAAAAATCACGAGTTTGATTAGTTCTTTAACCCCAAACTTCACAAAATCATGTAGTTGTAGACACCAAGTTTGATTATATTTGTCAATTAATAAAAAAAATGATTTATACAATTTGTTTAGAATCTCGATAAATACTTGTTCATCCTACTACCATTCCAACCAACTTTATATAATAGTAGTAAAAATTACGCATGCGCTAAGCCAAATATTGGCATTTAGTAGAATAACAGAAAAAAAATAAATAAAAATGTAGATTATGGAGCTAAAACAACGTGCAATCTCTCTCCTTATCTAGTCTACGTATATTGTCCCGCACGGTATATAATCAATATGGACCCAAAAACGAATATATTCATGTTAATATCGATGCCAACAAAATAAATTAATAATACTATGTATTTGGTGAAAAGATAAAATTTATTAAAGAGAAAGAAACACAGTTATTGGTGTCGTGGTTGCAGTAAAAGAGGTGGTCAGACTCAGAGCAACTTCTTACAAAGCAACCAAAGGTTATCTGTACTTTCTGTTTCTCTCTCACTCCTTATTTCTGAAAAAAAAATCTACAGCTAAATACCTAAATCTCAACTTCACGGAACACCGATACATAAAGACAATAGAGTGGTAATAATTTGTTGAGACCAAAAGTAATTAAACACATTACACATGGGGAAAAAGAACGGCTCTTCTTCTTGGCTCACCGCTGTAAAGCGAGCTTTCCGATCTCCGACGAAGAAAGATCATAGTAATGACGTCGAAGAAGATGAAGAAAAGGTTTCTTATTCTTAGATCTTATTATTTGCTTACTATATTCAAAGTATGATTATTGGTTTTCATTTTTCTCTGTTTTTTTAAAAAAAGAAGAGAGAGAAGAGACGGTGGTTTAGAAAACCGGCGACTCAAGAATCTCCGGTGAAGTCTTCCGGTATCTCTCCACCAGCACCTCAGGAAGATTCACTTAACGTAAACTCAAAACCCTCTCCGGAGACAGCACCGAGTTACGCAACTACGACGCCGCCATCCAACGCCGGTAAACCCCCGTCCGCCGTAGTCCCCATCGCCACGTCAGCATCTAAGACACTCGCACCGAGGCGGATTTATTACGCAAGAGAAAATTACGCTGCTGTTGTCATCCAGACTTCTTTCAGAGGATATTTGGTGAGCAATTATTAATGACCTATATTTTTACTTTCATTTTTTTAACCAACTTGACTTCTAGACCACTTTTTAGTGACAATGATGTGTGTCTATGTCTATAAAATTAACATTGCTTATACAAGATCTACCATTTAAAAGATTGGGATTTCATTTAGATAATTTTTTTTTGGGTCTTGATATAAGTTTTGTTCTTTCTAATTTGGTAAGGCAAGAAGAGCATTAAGAGCATTAAAAGGGTTAGTGAAGCTACAAGCATTGGTGAGGGGACATAATGTGAGAAAGCAAGCTAAAATGACATTAAGGTGTATGCAAGCTCTGGTTCGAGTCCAGTCTCGTGTGCTTGACCAACGCAAACGCTTGTCTCATGACGGTAGTCGCAAATCCGCGTTCAGTGACTCTCACGCTGTTTTTGAATCTCGCTATCTTCAAGATTTGTCAGATCGACAATCCATGGTTAGTATAGCCTCCTAGGCCTTGCCTAAACTATAGCATAATCAATTGATATGTTTTTTAGTTATAGACATGTTTTGCTTTTTAGTTTATTCATAAGGTTAAGCTGTTTTTAGCATGCCTATCTAGTTCAAATGGTGCATTCACATAGGTGTGCCTTGATTATTTCTTTACTCTTAGGTATACATATTTTGTATATTTTTCAATCTTTAAGCAATTCTGTTTTTGTTAATTGTAAATTGCGTTTGTAATTTCATATGGTGGCTAACGTCTTTTGGAATTATGGTTATTTATTTGTTGTAGTCAAGAGAAGGAAGCAGCGCCGCGGAAGATTGGGATGACCGACCACACACGATAGACGCAGTGAAAGTGATGCTACAACGGAGACGGGACACAGCATTGAGACATGACAAGACTAATTTGTCACAAGCTTTCTCTCAAAAGGTAAAATTAATTAAACCGGCATATAGTCTGTTATATATATTGAGCTTGTTGATAACATCGTTTCGTTTCAATGGAAAGATGTGGAGGACGGTTGGTAACCAATCCACGGAAGGACACCACGAGGTAGAACTTGAAGAGGAAAGGCCAAAATGGCTTGACCGGTGGATGGCTACTAGACCGTGGGATAAACGAGCTAGTAGTAGAGCTTCGGTTGACCAAAGGGTTTCAGTTAAAACCGTTGAAATCGACACTTCTCAGCCTTACTCAAGAACAGGAGCAGGAAGCCCGAGTCGTGGCCAAAGACCTAGTTCCCCATCAAGAACTAGCCACCATTACCAATCCCGCAATAATTTCTCAGCCACTCCATCTCCGGCTAAGTCTAGACCAATACTTATTCGGTCAGCTAGTCCACGGTGCCAGAGAGACCCGAGGGAAGACCGTGACCGAGCAGCTTATAGTTATACATCAAACACACCAAGCTTGAGATCCAATTATAGTTTCACAGCTAGGAGTGGATGTAGCATTAGTACCACAATGGTTAATAATGCATCATTGTTGCCTAATTACATGGCGAGTACAGAGTCAGCTAAAGCGAGGATCCGGTCTCATAGTGCACCGAGGCAACGGCCCTCAACTCCCGAGAGGGACCGTGCGGGTTTGGTCAAGAAACGGCTCTCGTATCCGGTACCACCGCCAGCGGAGTATGAGGACAATAATAGCTTAAGGAGTCCAAGCTTTAAGAGTGTGGCTGGTTCACATTTTGGTGGAATGTTAGAGCAGCAATCGAATTACTCTTCATGTTGCACTGAGTCTAACGGTGTTGAGATCTCTCCAGCTTCTACTAGTGACTTTAGGAATTGGCTTAGATGATTGGTGGTGATGCCAAATCAACTGTCAAGATCTTTCATCATCCTCCAGGAAAAGAACGTTTTAAAATTTTATATTCCAGAAGAAAACAAACACTTTTATATTGTGTCGTTGAGGTTGAGTTGTGTTTGGAAGATAAGTTTATTGACCTATTGATCTGTAACTTCATAAGATTTTGAAACGTTAGAAGATTCAAAAGAATGTTTGTTTTGCATTTTTTTTAAAAAATATTGCAAAAGAATATATAGATTCTATTTTAGATAACTATCATCAAATAGTTTTAAAGAAAAAAACAAAAATTCTGTTTCTTGAATGAATGACTTTTAGATCTTATTTTTCGCCTTTTGCAGGATTGAAAAATACTAAAAGATAAAAAGATTTGAATCTTGCACTTTAGCCCCAGAATTACCGTTTTTGATGATTTTGATGCAAAAGTGAGACTACTAAACTTTTGAGAGTGAGCTTAAAAGGTAAAAAAGCTGCAACTTTGCTACTCGAAACACGAGCAGAGGACATCACCCTATGTGACATGATTCCCCAACAATACATCACAAGTCTTGTCTCTTGACGTTCACACTCAATTCCTTATCACTTTCACCTCTGATAAACATCTATTGTTTTCTATACAAACTTTTTTTTTTCTTTTGGAATAATAGCATTTGTAAATTCAAATTATATGATTTATATCTATTAGCCATGAAAACACAAAGTTTGAGATCCTTTAAGAAAAAAACAGAAAATCTGCTAACAAATCAACAAAACTTGAGCAAAGAAAATAAAAGAATAAAAATTAAACGTTTCTCCAATAAGAAATGAAAAGGGAGAAACTCCAAAACGGCATGTAGTTAGCTGGGGGTTGCGCGTTCTGGCCATTATGACCATTTATGGCCCATATTTAAATGGGCTTTCAGGAAAACAACGTTAATGGACCTAGACAGTGAACTTATGGGATTTAAATGTGTGTATGGTAAGAAGAGTTGAAGGGTGGCGTCATATCATGTGACCCCAGCACACCGTAATGGTCTTCTCATACGGCCCAGTGGGCATTAAAGAGATTTACCAAACACTGAACAGAAAAAAAACACAAGGAGCTGGCATGGTGAAGTACTAATCAGCCTCCTGGAAAAAGTGGAAAACGTGTTCATTTATTATGCTGAAAGGTCTAGTGCATTGAAGACTACTAGTAAAGATGCTAATGATGGGTTAAAACTCACTGGGTACCCAAAACCCACATAAAATTTTAAGCCCATAAATCTACTTTTTTTAGAAAAAAATACAGGTTTAAAATGGACTGGGTACCCAAATAAATAAAACCCATATGGGTTTACCTCATTGGGTTATGGGTACCCACGGTTTTTTTTTTAAGTCCTTTTTCAGGTGAATCAACATTTTCTTGTCAAAAAAGATTTCACATTTTTCTCCATAAACCGCGATTTAACAGTTTACCGCCAAAAAAGACATTCAACATTTTCCTGCCAAAAAGATTTCACATTTTCCTGTCAAAAACGCAATTTAACATTTTCCCGCCAAAAACGACATTCAATATTTTCCCGCCAAAAAGATTTCACATTTTCCACTCAAAAACGCAATTTAACATTTTCCCGCCAAAAATGATATTCAACATTTTTCCGCCAAAAACACAATTTAACATTTTCCCGCCAAAAACGACATTCAACATTTCTGGCCAAGAAAAAGATTTGACATTTTTCCCGCCAAAAAACGCAATTTAACATTTTTTCTCCAAAAAAACGCAATTTAACATTTTCCCGCCAAAAACGCAATTCAACCTTTTTCCCATCAAATATATATGTAATATAGAAAATAAATATAATTTAAAATATATTTATAAACAAAATATAGATACAACATACATATAATAGTATATTAACAGTTAAAAATAAACTCTAAGAAAACGATAAAAACCAAGTTGGGTACCCACGAGTAGTCTCGGAATAATCAGGTTTTTTCGGGTTTTACCCACTTATTCAAAAACCCATCTGGGTTTTTTAAAGTTGGATTTTTGGTGGACGGGTTTATTTTGGGTTCAGGTCGGGCTGAGCTTTTTTACCCACCACAACATCTCTAACTACTACAGACACTGACAAATCTGACTTGGCTTTTTATAAAACTTAATGTTTTTTGCATTTTTGGTTGTTATATGTTGGCAGCATGCAGCAGCCAACGAGTTATGTGTAGATGCTGGTTCAACCAACTCGACCTATATGGGTTATAGTTATACGAGTTGTTGACCGAATTTATGGTTCAAGACTTTCAAGAACCAAGAGAAATTGTAATGGAATTGTTTGTATATATTCTTTTATTCTTTAAATTGACTTTTTTTCATCACAGATTCTCTAATTGACTCTCTTCGTTACTTTTACAAAGGTACCAGAAGAAAAAAAACATTTTATAATATGAGGTCGAAATATAACATTTTATAATGGTGAAACCTTCAGAAGATGAAAAATTCAAAATAAAAACCTATGGAACAGTAGTGGATAACGTTTGGTCCAAAAAAAAATCAAATTGTTGAATGAATGAATAAATCTACACCACAAATTCGCAGAAAAATAAAAATAAAAAGGTGTATATCATAAATTAATTGGAGCCAGCGTAGACTATATAGTATTTGTTAGTATGCAAGGTTTGCTTTATCATTTATGGGTGTGTCATTCATTCATGTGTGTGAACGCAGACATAGTGGATTAGAATTTTGTTTGACTTGAGTTAAATTTTCAAATTCTGGTTTACCAAAAGTATGAATAATCAACTAACGTATACCAAACACACATCCATAAATTAATTAAATTATATGATTTTCAATCGACAACTTACATCAACAATTAAAAAATAAAATCAAGAAGAACACAATTACATATATGATTATCCGGTTCAACCAATCATTGCACAACTTTAACCGGATATTGATCAATCGAACCAGCCCAAGCATTACCGGTCATCTCCTCCGTCGAAACCGGTCGTAACGCTTTCCAAACCGCACTATTACACTTGAAACCCGATCCAAACGCAATCTGCCAAAGTCGGTCACCAGCTTTAACCCGACCCTTAGCTTCGGTATAAGCCATCTCATACCAAAGCGAGCTACTCGAAGTGTTACCAAATCTGTGCAAAGTCATTCTAGAAGGTTCCATGTGCCAATCTTTGAGATCAAGATTCTTCTGCACTTCGTCTAGAACCGCTCTACCTCCTGCGTGAATACAGAAATGCTCGAAAGCTAGCTTGAAATCCGGAATATACGGTTTAACTTTTAACTTGAACATCTTCCTTTTGACCAAGGAAATCAAGAACATCAACTGCTCTGACAATGGAAGAACCATCGGTCCTAAAGTCGTGATGTTTGTTTTCAGAGCGTCTCCGGCGACAGACATGAGCTCTCTAGCTAAAGAGACACCGATTGTTCCTCTCTCGTCTTCCTTCTGGTACACGCAATTGTAGTTCTTGTCGTCTGATCCTTTATGTGTTCGAACGACGTTGACCAGCGAGTACTTTGACTTCTTCCGGTCTTGACGGCGGTTAGAGAGGAGAATCGCAGCTCCGCCCATTCGGAAGATGCAGTTGCAGAGGAGCATTGACCGGTCATTTCCGAAGTACCAGTTTAGGGTTATGTTTTCCGTGCTTACCACGACAGCGTAAGAATTAGGGTTTGCTTTGAGGAGATTGTTAGCGAGATCGATTGAGATTAATCCGGCGGAGCAACCCATTCCTCCGAGGTTGTAACTTTTGATGTCTTCTCTCATCTTGTAATGGTTCACGATCATCGCTGATAGAGACGGCGTCGGATTGAATAAGCTGCAGTTTACTATCAAGATTCCGACTTCGGCCGGTTTAATTCCGGTTTTCTCGAAGAGGGAATCTAAGGCTCCAAACATAACGGCTTCAGCTTCGGCACGTGCCTCTGACATATTTAGCTTCGGGGGCGTTGAAGTTATGCCACGTGGCAGATACGTCTCGTCTCCCAAACCGGCCCGGTTCGAGATTCTTTGCTGGAACTGAACCGTGTCATCGGTGAATGATCCATTTTCCTCAGTCATCGTCAAGAACGAATCTACTGATATTTTACGCTCGTCTTCCGGTTTGTAGCAGGAGAAATCCACTAGGTAAACCGGTTTAGACCGGTTAGCCACGTAGAGGGTCAAAACGAAGGAGAGGAAAACCAAGCAGGTAAGTCTCGTCGCCGTGTCGAGTTGAACCGCCTGGTTAGACCAAAGCTCAGAGAACGTATCGAACGTTAGACCGGTTAGCTGAACCAGCACGGTTCCGGTTAAAGGAAGAATAATTAAGAAGAAGAGAATGGTGGTCACGTTGCAAGAGTTGTGAAGTCCAAGCTTCACGTATTTGAGCTTAACGGACGTTAATAAATCCGGCAAACGTCTTCGAATTCTTATAACGGCCGATGATGAATCTCGAAACGCCATCTCCGCCGTTAATCTCTCTCGATCCATCTCAATGCTGTTTGTTCTCTCCATCAGTATAGTTTTGGGTCGAAATATTTCAAACGTAAATCAAGGAAGGATTGAAGATAAAATGTAAAATCTTTAGGCAAATTTGGAGAAATAGAAAGAGAGAGAAAATGAGAATGGGAATTCTAAAATTGGTGAATTAGGAGGATTTTGGTGAAATGAGGGCAAGTAGGGATGGAGAGATATATAGAGTGCAAGAAAGATAAAAATATTTTAAAGATTAATAATAGTAATGACTTAACA
>Ga0041059_1003748_pt1 | contig 10031 bp, 9 predicted proteins | sample AraColnosormetaG_FD_56232 | JGI IMG/M metagenome (GOLD analysis project Ga0041059, IMG submission 56232) | Arabidopsis roots microbial communities from North Carolina, USA - Col MF nosort | ecosystem: Host-associated > Plants > Roots > Unclassified | place: USA: North Carolina | collected 2013-09-02 | reverse complement strand
GAAGAACTTCAGTAACCTAGGCACCTAATAATATAATAATGTTAAAAATATTAAGTTGATGTGATGTGACATAAAGGTAAAATCATAGAAAAGCGTAAGGGATAAAGATTAGTAGAAAAAATTGTGGAGACAGTTGACTGAGACTGTTCTTAGTGGGAAGATACCCCACAATAGTCCACGAATGTGAAGTGTATTGCATTTGCATACTTACAAAGCCACAACATAATTGTTGTCCCCTCTAAATATATAATGTCCCTCCCCATCCGTTGATAAGTGATTTTACCTCCACATAAAATATTTTACATAAAGATAAGAGTTATATATGGAATAAAAGGTAGTAAAAAGTTAAGTCTCCAAAAAACATACAAGTTCGGAATAAAAGTAGAGTCACTAAATATTAAAACAGACATAAATTCTAACATGGACATCAAACACGAAGAGCTTCAATAAACTCCTCATAGATGTCTACAGCAAATCTCATCCTGAGATCTTCAACGGACTCCTCAGTTATGGAGTCATGGCTAATGGCCTGAAAATGAAGCTCAATAAACTTCACAACAAGCGGGCCACTGTCATCTGCATGCTCAGTTTGGAAGACCTCAGGGAGACGATCATAAGCAAACTCAAGGGGCACTTCATTTGTCCTCAGGTCTTGGGGGACAAGCGACTTTATAATAAGCGGAATCAGGACAATAAAAGGTTTCATCAAAACCGTCCATCTGTTTGGCAGTCTTCGAGTCAGCGATAGGGTCTAGCACACCTATGGTACCCTCTTTCTGATTTATGACAATGGAAACGCAGTGACCGGCAGTGAGATGTAAAGGAGTGTACAAGATGTCGACATCAGCGAACCAAGCCTATCGGATGCTACGGCCAGGGACGATACCTTTCACATAGTCCCAGATCTTACTGTTCCACGACCAGTCAGATTTACTTTTGGCCTTCTTATAACGTGGATAGAGCTCAACAAAGTTAAGTGCGAACGAAGAATCTAGTATAACAGCCATACTCTGTACCAACTCATCGCCATACCTCCGCGCCAACAGGCTTAGCATAGCCTCGATGTATTGGATTACATAAAGACAACCAGTTAGATCTGAGTAAATTTTAACATATTCCCAGGTTTAGCATTGATTTGGTACATACCTCCTGGTGGACAGCAGCCTGAGGAGTGTGCATGTCCTTGAAAAATGTTTTAGGGACAACATGTCCCTCGATAACGTACTTCCTGACCATTCATTCATAATAATGATTAATAGATACGTAGAAGAATATTAGTTACCAAAACAATAATTCAGCGGAAAACTTAATTACCTTTGGCGATAAGCTTTGATAGTGGACAAAAAGCTTTTCCGAACCTCATCGTTTACTTTGGCAATTGGGTGCAAATCATCATGGGGCCCTTTGACTACTGAGACAGTAACTGTCTCACAAAAACGCTGGGGTTTTTTCTTGCCCTTCTGGGAGGAAGCATAGACTTAGAAGTATCCCCTTCTCCAACCTCTCTTTTTCTTTTAATCCTAGAGGGAAAAGTCTCTGAAATTGGGACACCAGCATGTGCATTACCCTATAAGACAAAGATTTATGTCAGATCCATAAAAGACAACAAAAGATTGAAAAAACATAGATTTATACCTCTTGATCGGATAGTTGTTCAGTATCAACTTTTGAGGATTGAAGAAGCTCTTCTGGATGTATAGCAACAGTAATAACAAAAGGTTTGCTAATCGCAATAAAAGATATAATAAGGATTAAATGAGGAATACTTCGTTCATGGTCTGATCATCTTGTTGATCACCGGAGTCAGACCTTCCTTCACTCTCATCATCACCCTCGTCCCCTTGTTTTGGATCTCCATCCCCTTGATGAGTATCATCACCCTCGTCCCCTCGTTGGGGATCTTTGTCCCCTGGATTAGTATCATCACCCTCGTCCTTTTATTTGGGATCTTCGTCCCCTTGAAGAGAATCATCACCCTCGTCCTCTTGGTTTGCTCCGTCATCAAAATCGTCTCCGGATTCAGAGTCACTAACTAAGACAGCCTCATCTTGAGGCGTTAGGAAATCGTTGGGCTACAAGTAAAAAGAAAGAATTAAAGGTAAATAAGATTCTCAAGACCAAAATAATTATTTATAAAAAAAAACACAACTATCTAGAAACTTACGTTGTGATCTTCAGTAATATTCACATTATCAGACTTCCCATCCATTTCCTATTTAAAAATGTTATGCAAACATTTACAATGTTATATGATACCAAAAAAGAAATAAAGGGACAATACTCACCTCGTCTCCAATAGCAGCGTCTCCAAGAGCAGCGTCCTGGTCTTCCGCTTCTGTGTCCTCTGGTATGGTCTGCAGCGGCGTTTGAAAGTCTTTTGGCTAAATAAGAAGTAAGCACAATTGGTTAAAGTAAAAGGAAATTCTAACGATAAGTAATAGATGCCAAACCATTAAACTTACATTGTGATCACTCGAGGATTTCGAGGACGATGGACCACCAGAAGGATCCGAACAAGTAGAACCAAACTTTCCAGCCTGCGGAGGACCAGAGGAAGATGCATGAGATTGGTTGATGTTCTTAATAACTTCAGACAATCCCCCATAATTAGACCAGGCTTGCTGCTGCAATGCATTCAAGAGTTGAGCATGAGTCTGTCCACTTGGGGCAGGGTTCTTGCTTGACGAATCAGCGATTCGCGAGGGCATATTACTTTGTCTCTCAGGGACAATCTTGGGGTCGAGGTTCTTCGCGGGGTCACTAATTTGTCCCTCATCTGCTATGTCCTTTTGGGACGCAGCCTTAGGGGGTGGAGTGACAATTCCATCACCACTAGTGGACTTTGGAGACTTTCCACCAGATTTGGGACTTGGAAACTTGTCACCATGGCGCAAATTGCTTATTATCTCGTCTAATAGTTCGTCCTTTAACAAAGAATTCTCTAAGATAAACATACCAGTAAGGTCCCCAAATAATTCAACCTTCAGTTCATCCTTCAATTCACGAAATTTAGAATTAACCTGTTCCATGATCAGACCATGGAGAATATCATGTCCATCAGTCCTCGGTGGTGGAGTACTGAACTCTTCATGCACCTTCCCTTTACCTTTAGCAGAGGGCCCTTTTGGGGACCAGATGGACCAGCCTGGAAAGAATCAGGGATATCCGATGGTCTGTGTGGAGGCACCTTCTTTGCCTTTCGAGCATTGTCTTCTTTAGGATGGTTCTCATCAACGACGATCTTTGGCCAGGTTCGACAACCACCTCTCCAGTCAGATTGTTGGAACTTGTATCGGCTACCAATGACCCTTTCCATATAGTCAAGCGTCGGGTCTTCAACTTCATCGATCCAGTAGTCGTTGATATTTGGGTATGGTGGATCATCAATGGGCAACAACGGAGAAATACTCAACTACATTGAAGCCGAAACAATTTATCAACTAAACAAATCATCAAAGGCAAACTAGTGAGAGACTAATAAGAATCTAATAAAATTAGGTCCACAGATTACCCTAGGAATTAGCTCTGTCTCCATTATGTTGGAGTTGTGGTAAGTCTTCAACGGAGGCAAACTGGTGAGAGACGTCTCACTGATAGTCTGCGTATCATCGGGGTTTGGAAGGTATCTTTCCAATTCAGGGATAACGTTAAAGACAAAAAGTTGGAAGACAAGAGGGAATCCATGTGTTGAATTGTTAGACTGATTGAACTTCGTGATTAGTCCTGGGAGATTGCTGACCTTGGATCTAACTTTGTGAGAAGGAAGGACTCTCGTCCCCAGGGATACGCCTCAAAAGCCTCCAAGTCCTTCACCATTTCAACGACTTATTTAGAAACTTTTACAGGTTGGGAACTACAGATCAAGATCCCCTCAACAATAACTATAACAGCGAGACAAAGCCTTCTCCAAGGTTCCATCCTCTCTTCTTTAGGCTTCAGCTTATCTGTCTTCAACCATTTGAATATATCCTTGATGAGGACGACTTTGTGTTCCTTACCTATTAGGACATTCCAGTAAGGATGTCTCAGATTTATGGGTTGCTGCGACTTCAATATGTCTCTCCGAGAGGGGTAAGGACCACAATTCAAACCACTAAGAATGGCAAACTCCCTTAACAAAAACCGGAAGGGCTGACCGGCAAAAACAAACCAAATCTCGTGTTTTTTCCTTGTGTAGAGGCCTCTACACAACATCTGGTGGACCAGTTTCCCGGAGAAAGAACATTTACGGACTTCAAATTGAAAAAAGGGACTAAAACAAGGGGCGCAAATGTAGTTTAACTCCTTCGTCCCATCTAGAATATCGACGAGATAAAGAAGGTACTTAGGCTTAGAGTATGTATTTATACGCCCATTCAGCGGATAGCAGTCAGTTGCGTAAAGTCTCTTGGGAAGTCTTTCCCGATTGAATTCAGGGATGCGAGGAATTATTGGCGGATCAGAGCTCTGCTCAGCGGTTGATTTGGCAGAGAGAAATGGATCGTCGTCGTCTTCAAAGGACACCGACCGCCTGGCACCGCCAAGCGCTGACTTCTGTTTCGCTTTGCTGGTGGAAGACCTCATCTGCGTTGGGGTAAAATCAAACAATTATCAAATCAGTTATTCGATGTGATAAAATAATTAAACACACAGGAGGACGAAAAACCCTAAAAGCTGTAATGGGGGACATTTCGATTAATCGGAACAAACTCAATCAACCGGCTTAATTGCTAAAGGTTTTCGAACTTTCTGGGTAAATGAATCGCACAGGAGAGGACGAACTATCTAAAATCATAATGGGAGACAAACTCGATTTTTCATAACAGACCAGTAACAAGGGATTTGCTAAAGATTTTCCAAAAATACTTCACTGAATAAAATATGAAGACATGATTGAAGATAGCAACATGCAGAAACTTGAAATGACCTTACCGGAGACATAATCCGATGAAAGTTATCGGTGAAGGAAAGGGAAAGTATGAGAGAGATAGACGAAAGAGAGAGAGTTAACTGTTGTTGTTTTTCCGCACGGTTTACAATGAAAAAGAGATAAAAGGTATTGTAAAAAGACGCAGTTGTTGAGCGCGAAAACTGCTCAGTAAACCGTGGGAACAAAATGGACATTTCACAACCAAATGTGGTATGAGTTGTAATGCCCGAAGAAATATGGCAGATTACATAACGATTGGGAAAAATATGGCAGATTTTATAATTTTCCTACATTTAATTCATATCAAACAACATTTGAACATTTAAAACCATATACATTTGAACATTTAAAACCATTCAACGAGAAATCATAATAAAGCCATCATCTGAACAGTGCCACCGAATTAGTGTTTCTACTTTATCCCCATCAACTCAATCCAATCATTCACTATGACAAATTTTGGATTCCGATTCTTAAAAGAAGAAAAAAAATCTAGGTTAAGTTTCGACGTGCCGCGCGTTAATGAACAGACAAGAAACAATTTAACATGTCAATCTTCACTAAAATTTACTTTCGGATTCGAGACAAACCTGAGAGAAGCGAAACAGATCAAAGCTTGCTCGGGAGGAATGGACGAGAGGTTGAAGAAGCGGTAGCGGCAGCGCAAATAAACGAAGAATTACAACAATCAACGTAGAACAAACAAGGACTTTCAGAAAAGGCTCATAAATAAACTTTTTAATGGACCATATTGTGTGGTAAGAAGATAAATATATCTTATCAAATAAAATATAAATTTACTAAAACATTATAACACAACTATACTTATTTATTTTATAGAAAAGAAATTAAAAGTAAAGAAAATAATTATAAAAAAAATGTATATATCTTATTAAATAAAAATAGGAATAAAGGTAGAGAAATTTGGATCTATAACCAAAAAAATTTAATAATTAAGAAACTAACCTAAAAAAAAAAGCTGTTGTGATATTTTTTGTATTTTGTATATTAAGACCACTTTACCCTTCTCACCTCTCACCTCTCACCTCTCACCTCTTATCTCTGGCATCTCATCTCTTTTTTTCTATATCGCCTTCATTAAAACAGAACAAAACTATAGTTTTCTATTTTACTTTCAATTTTGTTACATTCTATTTGCTAGAACTAAGGAAAACAAATACGAAGACTCACCAGATCTAATTGAATATTTTCTGGTTTGATCAATATCTCCTTAACACAAATTTAAACCCAAAATCGAATCGATTTCAATTCGATTTAAGAAAGGAGAAAAGAGATTAAGAGTATATAAACATGATTTTTTCAGACTTCTAAAAACTGAAACTTGAGATGATTTCATTTAGTTTAATTATTTTTGTTTGGGTTCATATAAAGTATCATCCTTAGGGTTTAATTTTTTTAAATCAATAGATGTTTGTAATTAGAATGGATTGAGATAAAAAAAAGTTAATTTTTCTGGAAATTTTTTATTGAATTGGGGAGAAGAGAAGAAGCAACGAAGAAGATGATGAAGGAAAAAGGTCTGTTAAATAAGAATAAAGTGGATATTTCCCAGTTCTCATATGTTAGTTTCTTAATTTCTAGAATTATAGTGCTATTTTCTTAATTTAGTGTTGAAAACTAGTTAGTTTTCCAATTCACCCATAAAAGTATTTTCAGAAAAAAAATATAGAAAAAAAGAAAAAAAGTATTAGTGTACTTGGAACCTAATATTATTCATTATCAATCATGGAATTTTTACTTTACACCGAAGTCGAAACTCTACTCTGGACGATAAAGTGTATGATTGGTGCCGACAACCAAGATGTAGCCTTTTTTATATACTGTTCAGACCTGGTGAAGATAGTTTTTTCCTCAACCGAATAGTCGGCGTTTTCAGCATATTTGGAGGATTTTCAGAGCGACAAGGAAGAATTCACAAGCTTCTCTTTATCTTTAATTTTTTGTAATGCAAATGTTAAAACGGACAATTTGGCACGAAAATTTGTACTAAATCGTTTTATGTCACTTATGTAAACAATATTCCGCAAGATTGATTCTTTTGAGCTCAAAACAAAACCGATGACAAAAAAAAAAAAAATCATGGAATTTCTAAGAACCGTAGACACTTACTTGGTCACCGTTGCCAACTACGACGAAATATTTATAACATTTCTAATATGCTACTTGACAAAACAAAAAAGGCTACTTGAAAATCGCTAATTTTTGTTTTTCTTCCTCACTAGTCAATATCACTTATGAAAAGTTATTTGTAAATTTGCAATTACTTTCCAAAGTAAGGTTTTGTGAGTAAAATGTATGTTTTGATAGGAATAAACATTCTCAATTTACTAAGCAGTTATGTATACTATAGTTGTTTTAAACGCACAAATGAAAACTTGTCAAATGGGATTGATAACAAACATATCATACTACTTTCTTTCTATCTTTTGTCAATATCGTATTACTTTATGTTAAATATATAGTAAAACTTCTCGATAAATTAATAACTATATAAATTAATAAATTCTTCCGTTCCGAGTTGAGATCAATGTAAAAATTGATACAAATCAATATATTAATAAGATAATAATTTTTTTGAAAATCTTATATAAATATATGGTCTCATTTACCTTTTAGATTAAATTTTTGTAAAAAGTTACAAAATTTGTAAAATCTCTCTATAATTTAAATTTATTAATTAATCGATAAATTAATACCTTTTTAAATTAATAAATTTTCTCGGTTTCAGTATTATTAATTTATAGAGGTTTTACCGTATTTCAATTATATCCTAACTATACAACGAAAACACATAAAATAATAAAATTTGAACATGAACATCTCTGTATACATATATGGACATGAGAACCTACGCGTATGTCCGAGTACTTTCCTAGTAGTAACAAAATCTGACCAATACACCATTTTGTCAAGTCAAGTAGTGTGTACTCGTTGTCTCAAGTCACCTTATAATATACAAAAGCTCTATAGTAATTGATTATCCTCGTAACAATAACGTATGATCAAAAAGATATGGGGAAATACTCTGTTTTGATGATCTTTATCGCTTCTTCTCTTCTTATTGTCCTTCAAAACGTGGAAATCGTTAACGCCGTCGGATGTACCGGAAGCTTCTTCAACGGTAATAGCAGCTACGCTCAGAATCGCCGCGATCTCTTCTCTACTCTTCCTAATAAAGTCGTCACCAACGGTGGATTCTACAACTCTTCACTCGGCAAAAGTCCCAACATAGTTCATGCTGTTGCTCTCTGCGGAAGAGGATACGAGCAACAAGCTTGTATCAGGTGTGTCGACAGTGCGATACAGGGTATACTAACGACAACGAGTTGTCTAAACCGCGTGGATTCATTCACGTGGGACAAAGACGAGGAAGACAATGTTTCTTGTCTTGTAAGTACCTCAAACCACTCAACTTTTGGGAACCTCGAGCTTAGACCTTCTGTTAGATACCAAAGTCCGAATAGTATCGAGCCATCGAAAAACATGACTCTTTTCGAACAAGAATGGAATGCAATGGCTAATCGGACCGTCGAGTCTGCCACAGAAGCTGAAACTTCCTCGGTACTTAAGTACTATAGTGCCGAAAAAGCCGAGTTCACAGAGTTTCCAAATGTTTACATGCTGATGCAATGCACACCCGACATAACTTCCCAAGATTGCAAAACATGTCTGGGAGAATGCGTGACGCTTTTCAAAGAACAGGTTTGGGGAAGACAAGGAGGCGAGGTTTATCGTCCGAGCTGTTTTTTCAGGTGGGATCTATATGCTTTCCATGGTGCTTTTGATAATGTAACAAGAGTTCCTGCGCCTCCTCGACCTCAAGCTCAGGGAAACGAGAGCTCTATAACAAAAAAGAAAGGTAAAACATTGATTTGAGTCTTATTTAAGTTTGTTAGTATGATAAAGATGTTCTTAGGCTAAAAGGGGTTTGATGATTTTTAGGAAGAAGCATTGGATATGGTGGAATTATTGCAATAGTTGTGGTTCTTACTTTCATTAATATTTTGGTGTTTATTGGCTATATCAAAGTCTATGGACGTAGGAAAGAATCATACAACAAAATCAATGGTAAGTGTACATTATTTCTTGCTTCAATCAACCACATGATGTAGAGAGTAAGTCTTATATCTTCTTGTTTTTTCTTTTAGTTGGAAGTGCAGAGTACTCTGATTCTGATGGTCAATTCATGTTACGGTTTGATCTTGGTATGGTCTTAGCGGCTACCGATGAATTCTCATCGGAAAATACGCTTGGCCAAGGTGGATTTGGTACGGTCTATAAGGTAGTACTAACATTTGTTTTACTAATTATGAGTTCTTGATTGATCTTGATCTTTGGTGAATAACAAATCTTGTGGACCGGTTTCAGGGGACATTACTAAACGGGCAAGAGGTAGCGGTGAAGAGGTTAACAAAAGGTTCAGGACAAGGAGATATAGAGTTCAAGAATGAGGTTTCGCTATTGACAAGACTCCAGCATAGGAATCTAGTTAAGCTTCTTGGATTTTGTAATGAAGGAGATGAACAGATTCTTGTTTACGAGTTCGTTCCCAATTCAAGTCTTGATCACTTTATCTTCGGTGAGACTTCGAAAGACAGCTGCCAATTTGGATGGTTTTAGAACTTTTAGCAAACTAAATGTTTCTTTGAACTTTGCAGATGATGAGAAGCGTTCACTTCTTACATGGGAGATGAGATACAGAATTATAGAAGGCATTGCTCGAGGTCTTCTTTATCTTCATGAAGACTCGCAGCTAAAGATTATTCACCGAGACTTGAAGGCAAGCAACATACTTTTAGACGCAGAGATGAACCCTAAAGTTGCAGATTTCGGGACAGCGAGGTTGTTCGACTCCGATGAGACTCGAGCTGAAACAAAAAGAATAGCTGGAACCCGGTAAGAAATATATCAAGGTATATTTAAATGCTCTGTTTTGAAAACAGAGTCCATGAATTAATGTTATTGGTTTGCATATATGCAGTGGATATATGGCTCCTGAATACTTGAATCATGGACAAATCTCAGCTAAATCTGACGTTTATAGCTTCGGTGTTATGCTTCTAGAGATGATTAGTGGTGAAAGAAACAATAGCTTCGAAGG
>Ga0041059_1003747_pt1 | contig 10033 bp, 10 predicted proteins | sample AraColnosormetaG_FD_56232 | JGI IMG/M metagenome (GOLD analysis project Ga0041059, IMG submission 56232) | Arabidopsis roots microbial communities from North Carolina, USA - Col MF nosort | ecosystem: Host-associated > Plants > Roots > Unclassified | place: USA: North Carolina | collected... | reverse complement strand
TACTACTACCATTCACCGCCCCCTCCCGTAAAGTCTCCTCCTCCTCCATACTACTATCACTCCCCACCTCCTCCGGTGAAGTCCCCACCACCACCATACTACTACCATTCACCTCCTCCTCCGGTGAAGTCTCCTCCTCCTCCATACTACTACCATTCACCGCCCCCTCCCGTAAAGTCTCCTCCTCCTCCATACTACTACCACTCCCCACCTCCTCCGGTGAAGTCCCCACCACCACCATACTACTACCATTCACCTCCTCCTCCGGTGAAGTCTCCTCCTCCTCCATACTATTACCATTCACCTCCTCCTCCGGTGAAGTCTCCTCCTCCTCCATATTACTACCATTCACCACCTCCTCCGGTGAAATCCCCACCACCACCATATTACTACCATTCACCACCTCCTCCGGTGAAATCCCCACCACCACCATACTACTACCATTCACCTCCTCCTCCTGTGAAATCTCCTCCTCCTCCATATTATTACCACTCCCCACCTCCTCCGGTGAAATCCCCACCACCACCATACCTTTACAGCTCTCCACCACCACCGGTAAAATCTCCCCCACCTCCTGTCTACATCTACGCTTCTCCCCCACCTCCCACACATTACTAGGCTCATCAAATTCAACAAAATTTCCCCATTATTCAAGTAAGTCCTATACTTATACCTTTACCTCATAATCCGTTTTAATAATTGTGCCCTAAATAAAATCGGAATTTCTTCTTTCACAGGTTTTCTTTTAAAAAATGAAATAAAGGAAGGGTCAAAGTCAAAGAGAAGAAGAAGTGAACCAAATAAGGATCGTGGCGTGGAAATCAGAAACAAAACATCTCTAACAACGATCCACATCACTTCCTCTTCTTCAATGTCGCTCATCTTCCACTTGTGCATCATTATCTTTGCGTCTTCGTCAAGTCAAATTGTTTCCAAGACCCTTTTAGATCGTATCATACTCCTCTTTGTTCCCTTTTGTTGTTAAGTGAAAAAATGGGTTTTGGTAATTTAATTGTTGTGCATACATTTTCTATTTTGTTATTCTTCCGTTAATGTAATGAAAGAGTTGTTAGCATATAAAACAAAGTTCAGTTTCTTCTTTCTTTGGATTATGCGATATACAGTCATAACATTTTCTATCTTAAAACATAGTTCCAACGACAAAAGTAGTTCCAATGACAAAGTTAAAAGACATATTCTTTTAGGTTGGGCACGACATTGTTTCGATCTGTTCGTCCAGAGAAAGTTATCATTGCTTCAAAAGGTGGGAAAGTGGAAGTAACACATCACTTTGATCTCATTGGATCATTAATAATTGTGTTTATGTAATACGTCAGAGACTCACTTTCATTCAACTAATTTCCACCTACTCTTTTTGTTTCAACCTTAAAAAAAAAAAATATTGAGCAATACTATATGCTTAATACAAAACCATTGACTAAAATTAAAGAATGTTGAAATGAATTAATATCAAAGTTATAGTTTATATTCTTCTATTTAATCGAAACATGGAACCAAACAAAAGCAAATGAAAAGCAGCAAGTGCTGAAGAATTGGTTCGAAATAAGTGGAGTGGTTGTACTTTGGGCTTTGGGATAGCATTAGCTGATTTTGAGGCCCATTGGCTAAACGTATTTGGTAATTTGCCTCCAATTTTTTTGTCACCGTCATTTTGTTTGTTGTTTGGCAACGACACCTTCCAAACTTTATCGTTATGCTTAAGTTGATTTTGATAAATTAATTTGATAATGATGAAGTGAAATTCAATGAAGCTAATAAACACAATTTTGATAAATTAATTTGATTTCAACAGTACTGAAATATATAGTATTAGGTCTAGTAGCTTCCAACTCCACTAGACATAAAGCAATTTTGTCCCAACAAAAGTTTTGGAATAAAGCATATTGTATCTTCTCATTTCCAAACTGTATATGAGAATAGAAACTTTATAAAACTGGTTAGACCAAAGTAATAATTATGTTGTTCTCAATTAAACAGCTGTGATTTTTCAAATCCAAACATTATATTGATTTGGAGCGCCTTAATAATATTCTCCGTGTTTAGTTGCGCTGTCTTATTTGTATTATTCTTTTTTTTTTTCACTATTTCATTTTTATTTATTTATTTTATCTGTTGAATTTTTTCTTTTGGCTGCTGTTTTTCTTCTGGCTGCTGTTTTCCTCTCTCTCTCTCTCTAAACTCGAGAATTTTTGTAGAGAGAGGAGGCAAAGTGCGAAAGCTAAACGCAGATCCACGATCAATCTCCTCCACCTTCAAAAGCCTTCAAAAGTGTTTCTTCTTCGTCTTCTTCCTTTTATTATCTGTGCCTTGACAGATCCACGATCCGATTCTGGTCAAATTTTACATTTCTGCAGGTACGATCTTAGCTCTTTTTGTTCTTTCATGTTCATTATTCTTTTTCTGGATCTATTGTTTCCATTTTTAAATTTCCGGTTGATTTTTTTATCTTGTTCGATGTGATTCTATTTTGTGGAGGGATGTTATTAGCTTTAAGATCTGTGTGAGCTGCGTTTTTGAATGTGAATCTTCCTTTTTATTCGATTTTGATTGTTACCGTTTGAATTTTTAGTCTGCTTAGGAGTCGGATTTTGTTGATTTTGACTTCTTCTTTATATCCTTTAATTGTTGCAAAATTCGGAAATTTTGTTACGAGCTGGGGATTTTTTCCACTTCCTTGAGATTGTTTTAGGGTGAATCTGAACAAAGACAAATTCGATCATTGCTGATTGCTTTGTTGCCGTTCCTCAATTCCATGTATCTGGCTCTTACGATTGTGTAATTGAAATGAGATTATGATGAAGAATGATTCGTTTGTTTCTTTTTGTTCTATCTATACATTTGTGGTGATATATATATATATCTTTGTTTGAAACGTTAATAGATAAGCTGCTCATACTAGTTATACAACAGACTCCATAGAAGGTGACATTTGTTTAAGATACTCTTGTTCCTGGAACACATACGAAGATGAAGAAAGTCTTCGGACAAACTGTTAGAGACCTGTAAGTATTTTCGTACCCGAAATTTAATGATATTCTCAATCTGTGTGTGGTTTATTTCTTTTTTCATTGACGGGATGCTTCATTTTATGTTCCATTTATTCAGTAAGAGAGAGGTCAACAAGAAAGTGCTCAAAGTTCCTGGAGTAGAACAGAAGGTAATGGATGCTCTTAGCTTCTTCTCTCTTTTTCTTCTTATCAGAAATTCTTCCGCAGCAGAGATTTAGATACTGTTTTCCATTTTTATGCTTGAGTTTATCAATTTCTTTATTTGTTTCTAAAAGGCTTTTATAAATAGAGAGCTTATCTTGGTTGCATTCATCGTCTTGCTAAACAATGTAAAGCGAGATATCCAACTTTCTCTTATCTTGTTTTGTCTGTGCTTTCTCTTATTCAGGTTCTAGATGCTACTAGTAATGAGCCATGGGGTCCACATGGATCACTTCTTGCTGATCTTGCGCAAGCTTCCAGAAATTAGTAACTACGACCACCTTCCAACTTGCTATATTTTGCTGCGATTTTGGACATTGCACAGGAATTATAAAAACATGTTACTTCTATTTCAGTCATGAATATCAGCTGATCATGGTGGTCATATGGAAACGCCTTAGCGACACCGGAAAAAACTGGCGGCATGTCTATAAGGTAAACAATATTATTGTCTTGCTGGCTTAATTTGTGTTGAATTTCTGTAGCAGTGACTAAAGTATTTCATGCTGTTTACCTCTTCTCTCTCCCCTTCAGGCTTTGACAGTTTTGGAGTACATGGTAGGCCATGGATCAGAACGTGTTATAGACGAGATTAGAGAACGTGCATATCAAATTTCGGTAATGACTACCTTGAGTACATTATTTTGGAAGTATTCAACATCAAGAGAATCCTTTAGTGCTATATCTCAGTAGTTGACTATCTTACTTGTATATATGTCTATTTTCCTTGTGGCAGACATTGTCCGATTTTCAGTATATTGATTCCGGTGGTAGAGATCAAGGAAGCAATGTTAGGAAGAAATCACAGAGCCTGGTGGCTTTGGTGAATGACAAGGAAAGAATAGCTGAAGTCAGACAGAAGGCTGCTGCTAATAGAGATAAGTAAGTTTGCTTGTCATTGTATCTTTCTGGAACTGGTGGATAGTTTTCTCTCTGTGTGAGTCTCGGTGGACACTCGTTTGATTTCTTGTTGCTAGTGGCTTACAATTGTTATTATGCTTCTCGGTAGTCTATTAATTGGTAGTACTGGCACTTTAACTGTATTAGCTTCTGAATTTTGAAAGTTTTTATCTCGAGAAAAAAAAATGACATGTCTTTTGGTTCATTCAAAATATGCTGAACATATCAACCTACATTATTTTACAACAGGTATCGCAGCTCAGCACCAGGTGGGATGTATAAGCCTTCAGGCGGATATGGGGATAAATATGATTACGGAAGCCGGGATGAAGAGCGAAGTAGTTATGGAAGAGAAAGAGAATATGGTTACAGAGATGATGATAGAAATAGTCGTGATGGAGATCGTCATTCCAGGGACTCTGAAGACCGGTATGGGAGAGATGGTAATAGGGATGATGATTACAGGGGAAGGAGCAGAAGTGTTGATAACTATGGGTCACGAGGTAGGAGTTCGGAAAGAGAGCGGGAGGATGATGGCCATTCTTCATCACGGTATGTTAAATTTCAAGTCGCCTAAATCCTGAAATAAAAAAGGAAGGGGAAAATTTTGAAGATTATCAACTCCATTTGGATAGAATATTTTTATTTTGAATACTAGCGTAGATGTCCTTGATTTTAAAAATCATTTCGAACCGCAATCTTCTTAGTCTAGTTCCATTTTCAAATTTTAAATGGATACACTCCTTTTTGTCCTGTAGGGGCAGTGGTGCTCGAGCTGATGATAATTCTCAGGATGGGAGGTAATTTCTGATAAATTTCTACTGAAGTTTAGGCATTCTTTTATTGTATGACAACTCATCTCACCTTCTTTCGGGATTATAATGGTAGAGGGGGGCTCCAGAGGAAGTTTTCTGAACAAAATATTGGCGCTCCACCCAGTTATGAAGAAGCTGTCAGTGATTCACGCAGCCCTGTATATAGTGAAAGGTGATCATTTTCTGCTTTGAAAATTGAAAGCTACCTTGGTTTTTATTGGTGCTGATGAATCTTTCTATGCCAGGGATGGTGGGGAGACCCCACAAGTTACCGCTCCAGGAGCTGCTTCTCCTCCTCCCCCACAAGTTGCTGCTCCAGAGGCTGCTTCTCCTCCAACTGGAACCAACACAGCCAATACAACTGCTACTTTTGTTAATGAATCACCTTCTCAGAAAGTTGAGACTTTCGATGAATTTGATCCACGCAGTGCGTTTTCAGGTACAGAATACTCAAACTCTTGCAATTCTTTAGTTGTATCTTGAGATATTTTCTTAGTTTTTCAAACTCCTCGGCAGCATAGAGATTACATGAAAATCTTTAATCAATAACTATAACTAATTCAGTAAATGTTTCAAGGCTTAGTTGGAGGGTGTATGATTGTATTCTCATGTCTGTATGGTATATTTCTATCCCATTAAACTCTGCTTGTTCTGAGTGTGGCCGTTGTGTTCCTTTACTTTTCCAGCTGGCCCTCCAGCATATGCATCTACAGATGGTGTTACAGCTCCTCCAACTGTGACTTCTATGTCTGCCCCTACCACCTCAAACAGTGTTGAGATGGACTTGCTTGGTTCCCTTGCAGACGTATTTTCATCAAACGCATTGGCCATTGTACCAGCTGATTCTATCTATGTTGAAACCAATGGACAAGCAAACGCTGGTCCAGCTCCATCGTTTTCTACATCTCAGCCATCAACTCAGGTATATACACTGAGCTTGGAGTATGAAGATTATGATGGTTTCCTATGATTATTGATGACTGTTGTTTGGATTATGCAGTCATTTGATGACCCATTTGGTGACTCTCCTTTCAAGGCCTTCACTTCTACTGACACCGACTCAACCCCACAGCAGAATTTTGGAGCTTCTTTCCAGCCACCACCTCCAGCCTTCACTTCAGAGGTCTCACATCCTGATACTGCTCATAACTTTGGCTTTGGGGACTCATTTTCCGCCGTTGCCAATCCTGATCCTGCTTCTCAGAATGTGCAACCTCCATCGAACTCACCAGGTTTTCCTCAAGAGCAATTTGCTACATCTCAGAGTGGTATTGATATCCTCGCTGGCATTCTCCCACCATCTGGACCTCCAGTACAATCGGGTCCCTCAATACCAACATCTCAATTTCCTCCCAGTGGAAACAACATGTACGAGGGATTTCATTCTCAGCCGCCGGTATCTACAGCTCCAAACCTGCCTGGACAAACTCCATTTGGACAAGCTGTTCAACCATATAACATGGTTCCTCATTCTCAAAATATGACTGGAGCCATGCCATTTAATAGTGGAGGCTTCATGCACCAGCCGGGCTCACAAACTCCTTACTCTACCCCAAGTGGACCAGCTGGTCAGTTCATGGCACACCAAGGTCATGGAATGCCGCCATCCCATGGTCCACAACGAACTCAATCCGGACCTGTTACTCTGCAAGGGAACAACAATGTCATGGGAGACATGTTCTCGCAAGCTACGCCCAACTCCTTGACGTCATCATCATCTCATCCAGATCTCACACCTTTAACAGGAGCAATTGAGATTGTTCCTCCGCCTCAGAAAAAGTTTGAGCCAAAATCATCAGTCTGGGCAGACACGTTGAGCAGGGGGCTTGTTAACTTTAACATATCTGGATGTAAGATAGATTTCACCATACCATTTAAGGAAAAAAAAACGTCTTTAGCAAACTTTCTAACATTGTTTTTGTTTTTCTACTTATCGCAGCTAAAACAAATCCATTGGCAGACATAGGAGTTGACTTCGAGGCGATCAACAGGAGAGAGAAACGGCTGGAGAAACAAACAAACACACCAGCAACATCGACTATCAATATGGGTAAAGCCATGGGATCAGGCACTGGCTTAGGGCGTTCTGGTGCAACTGCTATGAGACCTCCACCTAATCCAATGACAGGCTCTGGCATGCCCATGGGCGGAGGAATGGGTGTTGGTAGCTACGGAGGTATGAACCAGAACCAACCCATGGGTATGGGTATGGGGGCCGGAATGAACCAAAACCAACCGATGGGTATGGGAATGGGACCCGGCATGAACATGAACATGAACATGGGAGGATATGGCCAAGGCTATCCGATGCAACCACAAAACCCAGGGATGGTACCTAGCCCAAACATGCCTGGCAATAACTACAATCCGATGATGGGTCAAGGTGGTTACAACCCTCAACAATCCTATGGTGGTGGATACCGGTAAGATCAAGCCAAACATGATGCACTTGACTTCATTCGTGTAATCAAGAATACGCTCGCCTGTGCTTTTTCTTTACTCTGGGATATGTAATATCAGTCGATAAAAGTACTCAGGTTACATTATTCATCCAGGCAACACGGCTCCACGAATTTTCTTCTCTGTTTGTTCTTGCCTTACTCGTCACTCATCATTCATTTTTATTTTTTTCTGGTTTGGACCAAATTGAGAGCTTGTTGTGAAATTTGTACCAGTGTGAGAGTGGCAAACCTTGCTCGGGTCTGCCCTTTTTTTGTTATATGCATATAATTTGATATATACACATTCACTTCTATTTCTTTATTTTGAAGATGTGTAATACATTTCTCATTCACGGAACAAATAAAATCTTTACATTTTTGTATTCTCTTTTTAAATGTTTCCCGGCTGTATTTACTTTTTCTTCACTAGGTGTGTGTCATTCTAGAAAGACTTGGATTCTGTCACCTGCAGTGTCTTTAAAATCTAACAAAATTTTCCCTCCGACCTCATCTGCTGCATCGTCCATCAATTGCTTCAAGTTCACGCCTCCTAAAGCTGCGAATTTTTTGAGGATCTGTCAATAACTATGCCTAAGAAAACTGAAACAGAATAAGAGAGACTTAGGAGTTTTTGAATACCTGGAACAATGTTTGTGACACCTTCCAAGAATCCGGCCTGTTCCAACCATAAGACAAGTTTTGCATCAGCTCAGATAAAACACGAAAAATGGCCCTCGAAAGTGGACTTACCGGAATTCTGACATCGAGTTTCTCAAACCCATCGCGTCCGATGATTTTGATCCTCAAAGATCGTGACCAGATCCGCGAAAAGGGGTTTCTTGGTTCATTATAAACCTCAGGTGTTATGACTTCAACAATCAGGTCCTCTCTCTGTTCTGGATCATCTTTAGCCACCCGTTGATTACGATAGACGCTACTGCTGCTCACTTCTTGAAAAGGATAAAACATATATTTAGTTATTGATTTGACATTTCCCAAAGATGTTACAACTGAAAACTTCCATGTCTCACCTCTATCTGATGACGAGGTAGCGTACCGCTTCTCTTCTTCCTCGTAAGTGTCAAAACCAAGAATCTCTCCAATTTCTTCTAAAGACGCCATGCTTCCTGGTGGAGGAATTCGCCCACCCTTGATTGCCAATAGAGCGTCCTGCAAGTGTTCCACATAGTTCTTAAGTCTCTTTGCCACCACAGTGAAGTCAACACATTATTGGCAGAAACAGAAAGATTGTGACCTGCATTGCTTGAATAGATACTCCAATCAATGAAATTGGATACGCCACTAGCTTATATCCAATCTCTTCTAGCTCCAGCGGGTTTAGAATTGGAATTTTTCCTCCGCTTTCAAGCATATTAGCCTACACAGACCACAAAAATGTATCTTCGTATCTCCAGGGAATATATCAAGATACAGAAAGAGTAGTTTCCGGCGCAAAGTGAAGTTACCAATTTAGGAACTAGTGGATAGACATTGCAGAATGCTTTCATCTCTTCTCTAGAAACAAGAGAATCAACGGAGAGAACATCAGCTCCAGCATCTGTAAAAGCTCTTGCCCTAATGAGTGATTCCTCCAGAGATATCGCTTCACGGGAATCAGTTTGAGCTACAATTACAATGTCCGAATCACACTCTCTACGTGCATCAACCGCAGCTTTAACACGCATCACTGCTTCCTCTCTAGAAACCACTCTTCTCTCACTCTTAGTATTTTCACAACAAACTTCATCATTGATGATAATTCCTGCAAAGCCAGCTTTAATATATCCTTTGACGGTTCTCTTAACATTCATGGCATTACCGTATCCATTGCCACCGTCTCCAATCACCGGAATTGATACAGATTGAGTAATTTGTTGACCTTGATCAACCATTTCTCCATAAGAAATTAGACCCTTATCCGGTAAACCAAGCCGAGACGCTGAAATCGAGAACCCTATTTGCATAAACAGATTCGAGTAAGTAATCATAGCAAAACATACTCCTTATCAGATTCAGTGAAGCTAAAAAACTGTAAAGTCTTCAACTTTATGGAGAACACAATCAACAACAGTAGACGATCAAATTCACAATAACCAGATACAAATTGTGAAGAATTGGTTTAGCAAAAATTAATCAGTGATGGATTTATAAATCATTACCAGAGGTGATACAGTAAGGAAACCCAGCTCGTTCGATGAGTTTGGCACTAAGAGCATCGAAGCAACATGGACCCTGAAGAACACCAGGGGATTGCATAATATTCCTTAGCTTCTTCGCCGGAGAAGATGGAAGTTTCGCGTTTCCCGATTCATCGGAAACTACGGTGGAGTTAACGGCGCCACGAAATCGTCTTGAGACAGAGAAGGGGTTCGCAAATAATTCTCCGACGGTTTGTGTGAAAGAAGAAGAGGCAGAAGAAGGGAAAAAACTCGATTTGGATTGTTTATGAAGAATTCGAGGAGGAGAAGAGCTGCAAAAGCTAAGTGCCGCCATTGAAGCCTTGAAGGATTCACTTCTGTTCGGTAAAAGAAAGAAACAGAAATTGATCAAAAGAAAGAAGTTGGACAAACCGAAACAACAAGAACCAGACCGAACCAGATTTAATAATTAAAAAAAAAAAAAACCATGTCACGTGAGCTTTTTTAGG
>Ga0041059_1003746_pt1 | contig 10037 bp, 9 predicted proteins | sample AraColnosormetaG_FD_56232 | JGI IMG/M metagenome (GOLD analysis project Ga0041059, IMG submission 56232) | Arabidopsis roots microbial communities from North Carolina, USA - Col MF nosort | ecosystem: Host-associated > Plants > Roots > Unclassified | place: USA: North Carolina | collected 2013-09-02 | reverse complement strand
AAAAAAAAAAAAAACAATAGTGAATTTGCGACGTCGAAATTATTCTTCATACAACAATTTATTTCATCAGACTCAATCAAAATGTCTTACGTAAAAAGATGTCATCATCCAAAATATCAAAACGATTACAACATTTAACAAAATATGAGCCAAAAATGTTCTTTTGATAAATGTTGTAAAACCTAAAAGTTTTATTAGAGTTCTTTGTAGTTATGTATTTAAATTGAATTATTTGCTTTGGTAATTTTAAAACTCAAGAAATTTAAATTATTAACAATAAGTAGACATACTAAACATATATCTCAAATTTTCAGTAAATATTTTTAGTTACACAAAAAATCATTAAAAGTTTTAAAAATAGACCCACGCGTGGCGTGGATTTATAACCTAGTATTTAATTAAAGTTTGTAGTGCTATTTGTGAAATTTTTCAAAAGAAATGCTATTTTTGTCAATCTCCCTGGAAATTATCATAATCTAAAATTTTTTAAATAGTAATATAATTATTTCATATATTTAGACTTTTTGTTTTTATATATAATAATCTTTACAAAATTAAAAATTTACATTAGGATTATTTTAATATTCTGTTTTTATTAACATAAGATTATAATTAGGAATATTTACATATTTTTAAATATTTATTTCCATATTTTTAAATATTTATTTATGGCTTTTTCCGTAAAAAAAATAATATAGAAAATTATCATAACCTAACAAATGTTAAATAGTGAGATGGCCAACCGCGATTAGTCGTTTACATTAGGATTATTTTTATATTATGTTTTTATTAACATAAGATAATAATTAGGAATATTTGCATATTTTTAAATATTTATTTATGAATTTTTTTTCTTTTTACTAAAATTTTAATATAAAAAACTATCAGAACCTAAAAAATGTTAAATAGTAAGATGGCTAACCGCGATTACTCGATTACAATCTTATGTGTACGTTTTTAGAAGCTTATATAGCTTCGACTCTTTTTATAGTAATGATTAGAAAAAAAATAAGAAACAAGATCTGATTTGTAATTGGAAGCAACCAAGGTGAACCGGAAATAAGTTGGTTTGCCACATTGAACCGAACCAGATATAGCATTTATCATCCCAACACAAAGAAAAACCTTACCAAGAGCAATTTTGTCACAATAGATTTGTAATTCTACACTATTGTTAGAGAGTTTTTTTTATAATCTTGTTGATTAGTTTTTCATAATCTTGTAAAGTTTTTTAAATAATCTCTCTATTTTGATAATACTTTTTATGACTTTATTTTGTGAAGAAAAATATAGAAAGTCATGAACCTCAATAACATAATAATTTAAATAATTAATAATCAGAGATTCTTTTGTTTTATTATTGAATAATACAAAACTTTTATTGACTTGATAAGAGTATGAATCCAATAACCCAAATTTATAAAGATTTTAGATTACTTTTTACAAATCTTAAATGAATAACACAAAACTTTAACCTACTTTAAAAAAATCTTGATTGAATAACAACAGATTGTACATGATAATTTAAGTCATTAAAGCTCTTCTGAAATCATAAACCAATAGCACCATCTAAGTATTGTATACAATTTTTCTTTTATGTCCCGGAGAGAAAGCTTGAAAGTTCAACCTTTAGGGTTTTTGGGTTTAAACTGAACCTTGAAGCGTTGACCCTTAGGGTATACTGTCTTAAACTCTGTCTCTATGGATTGCGTGGTTTCAATGGATTGTCTTCCAGATGATCTCCTTGTCCAAATCTTATATTTACTTCCCACGAAAGAGGCTGTTTCAACCTCTGTTCTCTCCAAGAGATGGAGGACTCTGTTTACTCGCAGTGATAATCTTGACTTTCACGATCCCATCTCCGGGCGCCCCGAAGATATCCTAAAGAGTTTCAATGATTTCGTGGACAGTTCATTAGCTTTTCAAGGTGGTAAACATATAAAAAAGTTCTCACTTCATACTAAAATTAAAACATTTGAATATCACGTACTTGACCGCTGGATTTGTAATGCCCTGGAACACGGTGTCTCTGAACTTCATCTACACCTAATGCATGAATCGTGGCCGTGGTTGTTTTCTATCCCATCTAAAGTTTTCAACAGCTCAACACTGGTTAAGCTGTCATTGGGATCGAGACTATACTGCCCAAGTTTTCCTCCGGATACATCTCTCCCAGCACTAAAGGTTCTGCTCCTTGATTCAATCTTGTTTCGGGATGATCAATTATCTAATGTGTTTCTCGCTGCATGCCCTGCACTTGAGGACTTAACCATACATCACACGTATCACCCATGCGTCATATCCAGCAAAAGCATTAAGAAACTTTCACTTAGCGTTAACAGTGGTTATTATGGTGCTGGTTATATTCTTACACTTGACACGCCAAGTGTTGTCGACCTCTACTACTCTGATTCCCCTCGGCATAACGCTCCACTTTTTCATTTAGATTCACTTGCGAAAGTTACATTGGACCTTCATTTCATAGAAAATAACAATCGCGAGGTGCAAAATGACGCTGATGTGAAAAATCTCATTAGGGAGATATGCAACGTCAAGACCCTTCACTTGACTTGTTCTACAGTCGAGGTAAGTTCTTAATGTATCGTCTCTCATGATTCTTTCTGTTAAAAAGCTGTCCAAGTTCAAACATTCTTTGTGTGTGTGTTATCAGGTGATTTCCGTATACTGCAAAGGTGGACTACCAATGTTCAACAACCTTGTTGAGTTAGTGTTTTCGAGTAAAAAGGAAGGTTGGAGAGTGCTTCTGCCTCTTCTGCTAGAGAATTCTCCAAACCTTGAAACTCTGGTTCTCTCGGTATGAAGAAAACCCTGAACAAATCTTCATTTATATGTATGATTGTGACATGTGATTAAAGTAGTATCTTCTCTTGATGCTTCAGGATCTGCATCGTTACACATTTGGACGAAGACATCGGTTTGTAGGGATTCCAATTCCCCCGAATAACCAAATAAAGGTACTGCGTATCATGCAGTACCAAGGAAGTGCAACTGTACTGAAACACATTAGTCATTTCTTACTGAATATGGATTGTCTTGAAGTTATGAAAGTCAACGTTGCAGCTGCATTGGATGACCCCAAAAAGATGCAGCTCACAGAGGATCTGTTAAAGCTTCCCACAGCTTCATGCAAGCTCAAGATTCAAGTCCTGTGATCATCCTCATCCATAACCAAGTTATTACATATTTCAGAAATTTAATAGTAACTTCTTTTCTTTTTTTTCTTTTTTTCTGTTTTAGTGATTTATGGTTAACGAAAAATATTTCGTACACAGCAATCAGAGTCTCTAACGTGAACTATCAGTGAGAAACTTCAAGCAACCTCGAGGCTTCGTGAACTAAACTCAAAACATTTTCTACTTCTTCTTCAATCTTGCCTGATACGCTATTGTTTTGATTCTCCAGTGTCTTCAACGCATTCTCGACTCTCTCGATCATATTCGTGTGCACATCTTTGGCTCTAAGCTCCTCTGCAATAAGCTCTTCTCTTATAATCATCGCCTCTTCTTTTCTCAGATCCGATTCAAAGACAAGCTGATGAATCTCGATTATCATGTTTTGTATTTCAGACATCCCTTGTTCTTCCATCTCCTGAATAGTTTGCTTCTCTTGAATTGTGTTCTCCAATTCCATTTCTGATTCGGTTCTAGTCTTTGAGCTCTTCTCTATCTCTGTTTCCATGGTTTTGATCTCTTTCTCCAGTTTCAAAGACTTCTTAGTCATGTCGTCAACTTCTTTTCTAACCGAAGCAAGCTTCTCCCGAGAAAGCTTCATCTCCGATTGGAGCTTTGTTTTTTCTTCCTGGGATTTCAGCAAATCTGTGGCTTTTCCTGTACGCAGAATGTTATCTATCGTGCAAAGAACACCCTCTTCCTCATGCCTCTTGTTCTCTTCATCCACTTTTATTTTCAGCATTACAATGTTACTCTTCAGCTCTGCCTCAGATTGTTGGATCTTACCCATAGCAGCATCGATTTCTCTTTTGTGAGAACGGATAACATCGAGTTCTTCATTTTTCTGGTTTAGATAACCGGAAAATGAGTTTACATGCGCCCTTGCTCGTTCTTCTCGCTGTTGAAAGTAAACTGCTGATGATGCAAAGTTTGATAGTGAGCATCTGAGAGCGGCCAATTTTTTCTCTGCAACTTCCTTTCTTGCATTAGTTTGATCAGAAACAGTTTTGATAGATCCTAGCTCAGACTGGTGCTCCTTAACTTTTTCTTCGGTCTCTTTGCTTTCCTTTGACAGCTTGATGATGTCCAAAATATTCTCTTCAAGCGAAGAGAACACTCCAATAGTTTTCGCAGATATTGAAAGCTTTTCCTGCGCCAGTTCAAGTTTCAGCTTTGCTGAGTTTAAATCTTCTGTGGACTTTTCAGAAGAAATGTTACACAGCTCCATTTCAGTATCGGAATTAGCTTCAATAGGCTTCTTTTGGTCAGGAGAAGAGAGAAGTCTTTTCAATTCATCCTTTTCCTTCATCGCATTTTCGTACAGACTCATTAGCTTCTCGTTCTCATCGTGCATCTCGGTTAGCTGATTCTCCAGGTTTCCTATCATTTTCTTCTGTTCTTCAGCTGCACTTTTTTCAACCTCTAAAGCAATTTCAGCACTGTTCTGAGCGTCCGCATTATTACTTGACGAATCTGTCTCGATCTTTCCCCAAGCTCTGGAACTGTTTTCTTCGGCTACTTGTTCATACAGCTCTATAAGCTTGTTGTTGTCCTCAATCAAGACCTTTATTTTCTGGCGCAAATCATCATTTTCTTTCGACAATTTGATTGCTGTCTCGTGAGCTTCAGCTTCTCTTTGACTAACACATGCAATGGCTTGAACCATTGTTTTAACCTCCATCTGATCATCATCACCAACCATGCCTGAGGATCTTATTTTTCCCTCAAGTTCATTAGACAAATTGTCGACAAGCCTGCAAGAGAAATCCAAAGAGATGAGCTGAGGCTTAATAATTGACCCTGAAAATGAAATGTATAGTGTGTGCAGTGAATTACTTTTGCAATCTCTCTTTCTCGTCAAGTGAAAAACTTAAGGACTTCTGAAGAGATTCCATTTCTGCCCGGTTTTGAATAGCCTTCATTTTACAAAACGAATCAAGAAAGTTAGACAACTTAATGGCATAAACCTTGACTGAATAGTCAGACTCAATGCAAGACTAACCTGCATCCGGAGAAATTCATTCTCATCTTGGATAGACGAAAGTTTCTTTGATTCCTGATTCTGCAAAAAACAACAAGAACAAGTGTCAGAACGCGAAAAAACAACTTATTCGCTTGCCAGAAATTAACAGACTTTGTGAGGCAACATCAGCTCAGATGAAAGAGAATCAAGCCCTTACCTGGTTTGAGCAGAACATATTGCTGATGTTACCATCTTCTTTAACCATGGAGGAATCTGACTCGTGCATGAGTTTCCAGTCAAGAGCTTCTAGCAACTGTACATAGATTCAAGTTACACATACTAATAAAAATCGTAAACAAACTTCTGAGGTCTCGAAATGACAGAATATATTACTCACCTTGGCTTGTAACGCTTGAATCTGTTGATTTAAGATATCCCGTTCCCCTTCCTCACCTTGTGATTTCAATCTGTGTAGCAAGTGAAAGTTAGAAAAGATGTATATAGCTGAGGGTCCACAAATAGGAAATCTTCAGAGAGTCTTCTTGCCTGCGGATCTCTTCTTTCAATCGCAAATTCTCCGTGGCAAATTTGGTAACTTCCTGATTTCTGTCAACTTGAGCACGTAGCACCTCTATCTCCTTCATAAGGTCACCCTTTTCTTTTTGCAGATGAGCTTCAACAGGGATCTTTCCTGAAGTTACACCTTGTAAACTCTTGATTGCTGAATCTCGGAGCTTTAACATCATTTTCAGCCCTCGTATTTCATCCTCTCTTTTCTTTTCCTGTTTGGAGACAAAAAAAAAAGTTGATCAACTCATGATGAAAGATTTTCGACAGTATGTGAATCTCAAAAGTGAGGAATCTATTTCTAACGTACCAACTTCATTGAGGCCTCATTTTCAGCAGTCAAAGCCTGTAAAGCAACGTCCTTTTCCCTCTCTCTCCTGAAAGCACCCACAAGTGCAACTTCGTAGTCTTTTACCTACAAAAGCCATACAAGTGAAAATGTTTAAAAACAAACCAAATGCTGAACAATGAGGATCAGATTCCTAAGAAAAAGAAATAGCTTAGCCGATAGAAACTCCCTATCAGGGAAAATCCAATTACAAACCTTAGACATCCTTTTGTGAGTTGTCAGAGGAGTGAATGATCCATTGAACCCATCCCACTTGAGAGACATTGGAGAGGCAGGGCAACCCATTGAGATAGTGTCCATGTCCTGATTGTCTACTCCACCCATTCCTCTTAAGCGGGTTACTTCTTTCTGTAAATTATGACTTCAGACACTTAATAACATGTTCATATGAGAGAAAAAGCAACAGTCTTTGCTAAAACACTACCTTGAGTTGTTGAATTTGAAGCCGCATAGCAATAACATCTCCAGACGCATCTTCGTTGACAATTGCCTGTTGGATTTAATATAATTAATACAACTAAACTTTCCAACTATGTCAGATCCATGACTTAGTAAACAATGGCAAGGAATAATTTCATTACATTGTTCTTAATAAGCTTGGCACGCTGTGCAAACTTCAAGGTACTTAGGGTCTCCAATGAGCAACTGAATAATAGAAAAGACAGAAACATGAGATACAGTCCAATGAATGTTTCAGGCAGAAAGGTCATGGAATGATAAACAAACAAGTATCAGTTTACCTGCTAGATGGACTAATATTCGCAATTATAATTGTCTTTGAATTCCCTCCAAGAGAATCCTGTAGATATATAAGAGTGACGGTCAATGATCGGGGCAATTAGGGTGCGAGAACCACAATACAGGAATCCATGCTTCACATCATTTAAGAAGTTTTTTACCTGAAGCAGAAATGTGAGCTTCGAATCTCGATAAGGAACATGAACTGATTTTCCATTGGAAACGCTTACGAGATTCATGATTACAAGCCTGCAAAGTCAGTGTAGCCACAAATCATTAAAAAACTATATAACAAACACCAAACTAGAAAAGCTTCTGCAAGATGTATTCGTACCCCAATGTAGAAAGAGACTTGTTGATGTTGGTAGCTTCTTTGAGGCGTTCACCTTCAGCTCCTGAACTCTTTTGCCTATATTCCAGATGTTAGCAGAATATCTTGAACAGAGAAAGGGTAGTATGTTTGAAACTTATAGCTGCCATTACCTTTCAGATCCAGCTAAATCAACAAGATTAAGCCGTGCAAAACGATGATGAGTTACACCTTGAGATACCCACTAATAGAAAACACAGATCAGGATAACTTTTACTTTGAGAAATTGATAAGCTATACATCATCATAACGATTTCAGAAATAAAGCCTGAGAACTCAAGTAGCAAGTTGAATGCAATTAATTACCTTGCTTTCGATGATACATGTAAATACACTGTGGGATCGACTACTTGCACGATTCATATTAGTAGCGGCTACTTTCCTGTTTGCAGCACCCTACACATAAAAGATGTGGAAGTTGCATGAGAAAGCTATTATGAAATAAATGAATGACATGAGCAAATTGTCAACTACTTCTTGCATTATCTTTCTGACTATGGAAGGAAAGAGCATCTAGCATGCAAAGTAGTTAGTAGATGCAAAAGAAAAGATGAAAGTTCAAGAAAATAGTGTCATTAAAGCTTCTCCATGGAAACTGAATAATTTGACATAACAGGTTATTTTGAGAAATTTAATCTTACATAGGATCAAACTTTTATACTTAGGAAAAGTAGTACGGGAGCAGGTCAGAGTCAGAAAAACCAAGAAGAACAGACAAAGTGCACCTAATATCAAATAGCTAAGAGAATAAAAATAAATTACCTGCATCAATTGTTGAATCACGTCTCTGGCACTTGAAACTTCAATCTCCTTTAGATTCTCAACATGAATACCTTTTTTGTGGTCTTCCCTTAGCTGCAAAAGAGGATATTTGGTTAATCCCACATAAGATACGAAATTCAGATCACAAGTTGCCATGATACAATTGGTATGTATACCTGTAAATTATAAGACGATGGATCTAATAAATCAAGGATTTGCTCGTTGTAAATCTCCAGAAATGAGCATCTACATGTGAAATGTAGCTTTTCCTCTTTGCGAACCTCTTTTTCCTGGTAAAGAAAAGACAGATAAGTTAGAACACAGCATTTCACAGCTAAAGCATATGCATACAGAAAGACAAACACACCAAACCTTTTGGATCCTTGAGAACAAATACTCAAAAACTCTAGGTGTCATCCCGCAGTTGACACTATGTCTACGTGTTCCTCCCTCGATATCTCCAAGCATAGTATGAGTTTTCCCACTTCCAGTCTACAAATTAAGACTACCATCAGTCATCAGACTGGAAACACTAGAAAGCAAATACAGATAAAACTCACAGTCAGAAAACTCACCTGGCCATATGCAAACATACAGCTATTGTAACCAGCCACAACATTCTCTACCATAGGTACTCCAGCCACTTTAAACATCTGCTCCTGTAAGAACAAATAAAAGCAAGCAGACTCAGGAACATTCTAGAGCTTCGAAAAAAAGATGCATAAACAATCGGCAATACCTGGCTAACATTCTCATCAGCAACGAGATCAAATGTGAACCGAGACTCTGGATTCCCAATCCAAGTAATTGCCTGACCATTGTCTTGCCTTACACATTTGTTGTTGCCTTGTACAGAAATCTCTGAACTACTAAGTGGACGAGTTCTTATGATAACCTATTTTCAACATTCCAAGAAACGATAGAACAAACTTAGTTTTCTTTTATCCAGAAAAATCAACAAAACCCTAAAATGTTCTCAAAATCAATTCATTAATGTGTTAAAACCACAAAATCCGAAAATTATTTCGTCATTAAGATTCTTCAAGAGCAACCAATTCAATTGAACCAAAAACTAGGCATTGTGACTACTACACAGAAGCTAGGCGAAATCAAATCTACACGAATCAATCACCAAAACCGCTCAATACCTGAACATTGTGATCTTTCCAAAAAGCGGGATCTTCATTGAACTCAAAGCTTTGAGACCTCGATATCTGAGCAGATCCAGCGCAAATCGCACCATCTTCGTCCAATTCAGGCATGCTTCGAACGGCGGAAGAGAAAAGCAAAGACTGATGAGTGTGATTATCTCTCGAGACGGTGTTAGCTTCTGGCGTGCAAGGTACAGAGCGGAGAGATTCCGACGGAGCGGGACGGTCGTTGAATCCGAACCGGCGCTTGATGGCACTAGCAGTCTCGGAGATAAACGGCATGCTTGATTTGGTTGGGTGATGAGAGAAGATGAGAATTCACTGAGTCAGTGAGAGAGAGAAGAGAGAAATTTGAAATTTGGGTCTCAAGGGGGAAGAGATGGAGAGAGAGAGTAAAGGAAACGTTGTGAAGAAGACGAGATGTGATCGGAGGGTGAAAGGAGCGTGTTAATGAACGGCTGAGATTTATTTCAGTTTTTTGAAATTAATCGGAACGTTGGGGCTTTTTGATTTCTGAAACGTTGCGCTTCTTCTATTTTTTAATTCATTAAATATATGATTGCATCGGTTATGATTACACCAAACCGGGGATAGTTGAACCGGATATTTTGTATTGATTCATGAGAATATTGACTAAGTAGCCAAATTTTTGAAGATAAATCATAATAATTAACAAAAGAGTGAGTTTGGAAAGTAATCACATTTTAAAACATAATTTAAAAAATAGTAAATTTTGTTATAAACAGAGAAAGAGATAGAGGAAATGAGTGTGTTATTCCATTGAGATAAAGGGTTCTTTATATAGGAGTATAAGGAAATGGTAAAACCCTAAAAACATGTAGATTATGGGCTTAGATGATGGGCCTTATAATGGGCATCCATCTTTATTCATAACACTCCCCCTGATGACCATTATAGTATCATAACTCGTAAAGTATTTGAAATG
>Ga0041059_1003745_pt1 | contig 10041 bp, 7 predicted proteins | sample AraColnosormetaG_FD_56232 | JGI IMG/M metagenome (GOLD analysis project Ga0041059, IMG submission 56232) | Arabidopsis roots microbial communities from North Carolina, USA - Col MF nosort | ecosystem: Host-associated > Plants > Roots > Unclassified | place: USA: North Carolina | collected 2013-09-02 | reverse complement strand
AAGAGCAAAGTTGGAACTGCAAAATACACACACACACACACACAAAAAAAAAAAAAGTAATCAATCTCATGATTATATCTTCATATAAAACAAAGCTCGATAACCTAATAAAGATTCCGTTGAAACCGAAGTTCCACTAAAACCAAATCCCAACCTCACATTTCTGATTTCAAATTGAAACAAAATGTTGAGAATCAGTAGTCACCGATACATAAGTATAGAATCACAGCTCAAAGTACATGCTCACTCGAGCTAACATCGGGTCTTTAGCTCAGTAGTAACATAATCAAATGTAGCGGAAAAGCAAACCTGTATTCCCAGGTCTGAAATCCGGACTTGTAGAGAATATAATGAAGAGGCTCCCAGTAATTGAACACTTCATCGCAGTCATGAATGATATTAGAAGTCGCGCTCATGTAACGAAGATAACAAAGCGCTATAAACGGCAAGAACCATCGGAGACCACCATCCTCCGCATCACCGCCATTAGATCGGCCAGGTTTATCGGTCTTCGAGTAAGATTTCGTAGAAGACGAAGAAGAAGAGTCAGATATAAGTGGACGCCTCTGACGCGTCGTCGTTAGATCCATCGAGCTTAGAGAATCTCAGCACGAAAATGGAGGTCGTGAAATTGCAAATGGAAGTTTTATTAGTTCACTTCATTGTTCATTCTCTTCTCGACGAAGCAATGAAGAAAAAGATTTGTGAAAAGTATCTCATCGAATTAGAGGCTTATTACATAGATAAAAAGGCCTTTATTAAGTCGTACATATAATGGGCTTATTAGTACTTTAAGCCCATTATGTTTTTTGCCTTTTCTACACGTTACTGATCACACATTAGGAGTTTTGATATAAGCCACTTTTCTGGAATCAGACACTTTGACTAAAGTCCCAAGCTCATAACTAATCCAACACTTAAAGCTACTTTTATCGAAAAAATACCCCAAACATTTACAGTCTCCACTACACAAACCCCGACACTTGCTCTCTCCAAGCGCAAGACCAACGTTATACTTAGTCATGAAATGCTCAACACCTCCAAGTCTATAATAATGAAAACTCTTCGGATCACAACTCTTCACCTTCTTAGGCTTACAAGCCTTACTCCAGCCCATTAAGCCCACTCCCAACGGACAAGCCACACATTGATTGTCCTCACAAATCCCAAACGCTCCACACTTGGACGGTAACCAACACTCGTTGTTGTTGTCGTGGTTGAAAAGCTCGAACGTTACTTCCCATGCAAGAAACGTGACCTTGGAATCGAAAGAGTAAATCCTAAGATTTCCATCAGCGTCGAGCCTAAGGAAACTTTGTGAGGCGTTGAATCTAGGCCTTGCGAGAAAATGTTTATATGGAAACTCAGGCCTGAGCCCCGGCGTGGCTAGGCCCAATTGAGTCGTGGTCCCTTGGTCTTTAGCCGAGTATAGAGTGGCGCTTGGAATAAACCGACCCTCTATAATGTGATACACAAGGGATTTGTTGTTGCTACGAGGGATTAAACGGTTTAGAACGAGTCGGTCGGGCTCTAAGATAAGACTATAAGACCCATTGTTGCGGCTTACGAGCTTGTTCTTCGACCCATCGAGTGTTAAAGACTGACCGACCAAGAGTGTATCCGTTGGGAATTCAAAGCTCTGCCACACGGGCCATCCTCCATCATCAAACAACACAAGATTTCCATTTTCGTTCATGGTCAAGCCTATAACACCTTTATTTTCTGTCATGGTCTGCCATACGACTCTGCCATCTGGCTGGGCGAGGACAAGGTTTCCCTCCGGTCCAAACGAAAGAGAAGCCTCTTCTTGAACTGGTTTTTGTGGGTTAGCTTGCCAAACCCAACGAATGATTGAATCAGAACTTCCTGTCCCCATCCCGATAGCGAGTGTGAATGCGTTTGGCGTGGTGTTGAAGAAACATAGACGAAATTGGTTACGTATTACACCTAAATCTCTGTAACTTGCACCGTACTCCACCGTGGATTCTCCAAAGTCGCCGTTGTTAAGGAACCGGAATTGCTCCATTGGAGGAACTTGTGGTCGGACGAGGGAAATCAGAAGAAAAAGAGAAAGAAGAATAAGAATATGTGATGCTAATGCCATTTTTTCAAGGTCTTGATAGAAACAAATAAAGGGATCAAACAGATGTGTATATAATGCAAAATTTAGAATAAGAAATAAAGAAGTCAAAACGGATTAATTAATTTATAGTTAATTCTAAATTAATGTTTATATTCTATATGAAAATTTGTATGCTCGTGTAAATTTCTTAAGCCGTACTATACGACGTCGCACATGTGGTTGGGGATACGATTTTAAAGATCGTTTTCATCGTATGATGATGATTTTGAGATTGCGGAGACATTACAAATTATAGGCTGTCATTGGTTGCACTGCGCTTAAATATAACAAATATGGTTATGGTTCGAACCCAAGTCTTACCATTCAAGTTTAACTAGGCAAACAAATAACTGTCGCTTGCATGTATGTGATCTCATTCTATAATCCTTACAAAAAATAGTCTGCCTTCACTCTATAATCAGTATCTCAGTTCTTTGCCGCTTAAGGTTTTCTTAGGGCAGTAAGAGATTCACAGGCAAAGGGCCAGAGGAGTTTGTATAAGAAGAAGAAGAAGAAAAGGAATCTTATGAATGGTACGGGTACTAGTACTAGTTCAAATTATTTAAAGTTAATTCCATCACCTTTATGATCCATAGTTATTAATTCTTGAGATCTTGGTTGCTACCCATTTATCTTTACATTAAAAAAACACACATCTATATATATATGTAGAGTGTATACGTATTGACTCGGATTTAATTTTGATTGATATATGTAGTTATTGAGTTACTATCATCATTACCTATTTAATCAATATCTAAGAGAAAGTGTGTAGAGTGCTATTACGAAATTAGGACTTCATTTTTGCCTTTTTGGCATATATGAGTCTAACTTGAATTCTTGTGAAGTATATGAAAAATCTTTTTCGTATAACAACGTGAGAATAAACCCTAGAATATAAAGTATGTATATATTTATACAAATTTCCAAACGCTATGACGTTCTTAAAAATCTAATTAGGCTATTATGAAGGTGCTTTCTTTAGAGTTCAGAGCAATAACGCATTGTCAAAACTATCAATTTGAACGATCTCGTGCTATGCGTTCACATTGCATAACTTTCTGCGTAAATAATTTAGGGATGCGGAAGTCAACAATCTAATTAACGAACCAAATTGATTTGGGACTTTTAAGAGAAGCAATTATCAAAACGACAACACCAAAACTCAAAACGTGAAGATGTTTTGGTAATGGGCCAAAAAGTCAGTGAAGCCCAATTAAAACTCAACAAAATCACAGTCCAGCAAATGACAACGGTCAGCTGCAAATGAAGCCAAAAGCAAAGGATATGCAGAGCCAGTCCTTATCCTCATGTCGTACGGTACGGAGGCGCAAATAAAAAACTGTCGTTTTGACACCCTCTTGATTTTGTGCTGATGTGATATGCTGGACAGCTCAGCTGCGCCCAAGTAGGTTAAACCATTGTAAGCTCAATCTATATAAAGAGCCGAGACATTGTAAGTTGAAAGGGAATAATAATAAAAAAAAGGTAGAAACTTTCTCCATCGTCTCTGGTTCTGAAGGTTTTTCTTTCAGAAATGACGAGTACAAACACGAGAAACAAAGGCAAATGCATAGTAGAAGGACCACCACCGACTCTAAGCCGTTATGAGTCACAAAAAAGCCGCGACTGGAACACGTTTTGCCAGTATCTCATGACCAAGATGCCACCAGTTCACGTATGGGAGTGTGAATCAAACCACATCCTCGATTTCCTCCAAAGTCGTGACCAGTTTGGTAAAACAAAAGTTCATATCCAAGGATGCGTTTTCTTCGGACAGAAAGAGCCACCAGGAGAGTGTAACTGCCCGTTGAAACAGGCGTGGGGAAGCTTAGATGCTTTGATCGGACGGCTGAGAGCAGCTTACGAGGAGAACGGTGGCTTAACGGAGAAAAACCCGTTTGCCCGGGGAGGGATTAGGATTTTTCTGAGGGAAGTGAGAGGTTCACAGGCGAAGGCGAGAGGAGTTTTGTACAAAAAAAAGAAGCGTCTTGTAGTTGTTGGTACGGGAACTAGTACTACTTGGACTTAATTTGCCTAATTAAATCACCTTGGAATCATCATAGTTTAATGATTATTGACTTGTTCTTGTTACCTATCTATTTATATATAAATGATACAGAGATTATAATTTAGTGTGTTTTGACTCATCCAATTTTTATTGACAGAGTTACTATAATCCACTATTTTGTTTTTATCAATATCTAGATCAAGTGTATTATAGAATGAGCCTTAGTTGATGGAATTCTTGTGAGGTATATATACGAATCTTGTTTCATATAACTAGGTGAGTACAAACTGTAGAAAGTATGTAAATATTTACATACCAAACGCTATGACGTTCTTCAAATTTTAGTGAGGCCAAGCAAGGTGAGATGATATATATTTAAGGTATATATGGTTTATACGCAAAAGTAGTGGGGCTAAAATGGAACAAATGCTGCAGAACAAGTAGTGGAGAGTACTAAAATTGCAATCAAATTAGGCATTTCCCCCATTAGAGGGTTAATGGGCCCTATGGAATTGGGTTCATTGGGCTGTTTGAAAAGACGAAGAAGACGAGCAGATCTCACGACCGGTGCCTGAACGATTTCTCCAGATAATTGGTAATCGATCAACCGGAACTCACTCACTTGGATTTGGTAATGGTGATTGTTGTTGATTACATCCACGGTCGGGAATTGCATTAAAATGCTCGAAAATGCTAAACCCGTAAGAGATTTTAAGCAGTGACTTATTGAAACCCTTTGATCAAATTGAGTTCAGAAAGCAGCAATCTTTAAATTAAGCACAAAGCCAGAAACCAATGAGTACGAGTATCAGATTTCTAGGGTTCATTAAAAAAAGATGCAAACTTTAGGTCAACGATACTAAAATCACAAGATCAAAACAAAATTACAAGAAAAGATGAAGAAGAGAGTGATCATCATTTCATAGCTTTCTGAACCGAATCTCTAGGCAATAAACCAACATCTCCTTGTTGATTCTTCTCCTGCTCCTGTTTCAGAAGCGAGTTTCTCTCCATCTCACGCCACTTATTGATCGCGAATGTACATAGAACTGCGAAATATTTTATATTTTATTGGAATGTTGGATTCAATCGAGATCAAAATAGAAAAAAATATGAAGCAGCATAAAGCGAACTTACATCCGGCGCCGACGAAGTAGACCATTCGAAGCATCTTTGGAGCTGGTGGTCCTTCCTCCATCATTTCTTCTTCTAATCGCTCGCTCGCTCGCTCGCTCCTATCTTCTTCTTCTTCTCTAAAGGAACGGCGTCGTTTGCAGTTTAGTGACAAAATGAGACCTAAACCCGACAACATAACGCAACCCGACCCGGTTCTGAAGTTGTGGTTTTGGATTTTGAAGATTACAAAGACAGAGGAAATTAGAATCAAAACTGGAGGACAAGGAGAGCGACGATCCAACTATCGAAGATGAACGTCGGCATTTTAGATCCAGATTCCTCTGCTTAACTGATGCATATTGAGCCTGGTTCACCAACAATTCTTGAAATAAAGTTAAATAAACATTATGTAGTGTATGGTCTAAAACTCATACAAATGTCGATAGTGTTACAAAACAAGGACATAATCAAACAATGGACCATGGGGGTTATAATTCTCTCTCAACAGTGAAAACAAAAAAAGGCTTCAATTTGAGCAGCACCCGAGTTTCTTCAGCGCAGAGACATCGTTTTTAACTTCGATTTTCTCACCTTTCGGGACAGAGGCGTTCCCATCTTCACCAGCTTCCACTTGCTTCTTGCTTGTGATGCGATAAATTTGTGTCAACACCTCTGCAAATGCGTCCTCCACATTGGTAGCTTCAAGGGCAGATGTTTCCATGAAGCAGAGCGATTCTTGTTCCGCATAGGACTTCCCGTCTTCTGTAGGAACAGCTAGCAAGTGGCGGAGATCAGATTTGTTACCAACCAGCATCACTACAATGTTTGGATCTGTGTGGTTCTTGAGCTCCTTTAACCACCGATCTACGTTCTCAAATGTTGCACGGCGAGTTACATCATATACTAGGAGTGCACCCACGGCTCCACGGTAATATGCACTAGTGATGGCACGGTACCTGAGACGAGAAGCAAAAGTGAGTCTTCAAATTGTGGCGAGAATCAGTGGTTGACAGAACAAAAGGTGTCAGAGAAGAAAATTCTTATAAGCTTTTTATGTTTTGCCAAAAGTGATAATTAAATTGGTAGGTCAAAGAAGGAAGTAAAACAATCGTCTCAATGGAGGCAACTCAACTAGCAAACAGAGCAAGTCCTTTGTAGCATTCTAACAATAGTCTATGCAAGTGTTCGTGATTCTAGTGATCATTAACCAGAAAAAATCGCATGCTCTTGTTCATCCATCCAATTCAGATTCCATCAAAGCAATCATGGTCATATTGAGTCAAAACCCAAAGACTTATTTCAGAAGAAGGGCACTTTTTTTAATCTACATTATTAGCTACCTCAAGATTCCATCCGTCAATGGTGGTCAAATGCAGTCAACTTCAGACAAACGAGCAATATTTGAGTACAAAAGTCAACGGAGAGACTCTCTAGTAAAAGGCTGCTGAACACAGAACACATTCACAACCAAAAAACTAAAAACAAGCACATAAGCCAGTGAATGAATCACACATTGAATAGTCACCACTCACCAACCTAGACCTAGAGAAGATAAGATCAGCTTCATGTTAAGCTCCCATTCACTCCAAAACTGTTTGATAGAACATATAGATTGGGCTAAAGAGCTCAATTCCAACACAGTAACATAAATTCAAATTAAGTCAAACAAACGAATCAAAAAGCTAGTGTCCGCTATCAAAGTCACCAAAACGATAGATCTATGGAAACTCGTTTAAAGCCACTGCTAGATCGAGAACCTAAGTATGGAAGCAAAGGAGCTTAGAGTGATCTCCGGGACAGTGGCTTCTATTTGCAATGTACTCGAGACCAATTGACCCAGGAATAAATCGAAAATACGCCACGAAACTCAATGTGAAATACCAAGATCTAGCATGAAGGCCGATTTTACATACAAATAAGAGACGAAGAACGAAATGAAGAGACGAGGAAGACGAAAAACGAACCTCTCCTGACCAGCAGTGTCCCAAATCTGAGCTTTAACGACTTTGCCATCGACTTTTAAGGTACGAGTGGCGAATTCGACGCCAATGGTGGATTTAGACTCTAGATTGAACTCGTTTTTAGTGAATCTGGAAAGGAGATTGGATTTGCCAACTCCAGAATCGCCTATAAGAACAACTTTGAAGAGGTAATCGTAGTCATCTTCCACTCTGTACCCTGCCATCTCCGCCGTCTCCAGGTGGTTGCTTCTTCTCAGCGATTAATCTGAGAAAGAAAGAGAGAGAGAGAGAGAGACGCAGCAGTGTGAAGGTGTAAACTGAGATTTGAAATAACGCTGAGAAGAAATTGGTGTATGTGTTAAAGTGACGGCTTGTGACAAGACAGTCTGTAACTGTAATCGAGATCTGGTCCGTTGATCTATTGGGCGCGTGTGTGACTGTTGTTATATCAAAAGGTTTTTACTTTTTACAGGTTTTCGCTGTATTAGCAGGGTGAAGACTAAAAATTTGATCATTAAATCACCATAAGATCACTAGATTAGTTAGCTCTAATAAAGTGGGAAGTACAACAATATAAACACAAACTTTTTCTTGAAATAGGACGTTTTAACTTTTAGTAATAATGTAATTTCATATCTCAAAAACTTAACTTCTCTTTGGTTATATTATTAATTGACTCACGCCATGACATACATTATTTTTCTAGCTAAAATTTGTAATCAATGTAAATATTAAAGATAGTAAAAAAAAACTACGTGATTAATGTCCTGAGTTGACTATTATTGTCTGCATCTTAGAGATGTCAAAGATGTCAACAAGCAAGCGAGACGATCTATGTTCCCTTTTCCCGGAAAATTGACGGTGCTTTCGTCTTATTCTTCCTCTCTCGCCGTTATCTCTTTGGGAATAAATAATACTTAAGTACTACAGGTAATTTCAGTATCGTTTGATTCTTTCTGGAGTTTATGAGTTGACTTTTTTAGCTAACAGATTCGTGATTCTTCAGTTTGTTATTTACATGATTCAGTCTCAAACTATATAGTTCAGAGTTTAAGGAAACGACATGGATGATGAAACCTCTGTTAAAGAGAAGCAAAGGAACTCCGATAGGATAAGCAATTTACCTGATTCCTTGTTATGTCAGATTCTCTCAGATCTCTCCACAAAAGAATCGGTTTGCACAAGCGTTTTATCAAAACGATGGAGAAATCTCTGGTTACATGTTCCTGTATTGGATTTGGATTCCAATAACTTCCCAGATGATGATGTTTTTGTGAGTTTCGTAAATAGGTTTCTGGGTTCTGAAAATGAGCAACACTTGGAGAGATTCAAGTTGATCTATGAGGTTAATGAGCACGATGCTTCTCGTTTCAAGTCTTGGATCAATGCTGTGATTAAGCGTAGAGTTTGTCATTTTAATGTTCATAATGAGGTGGATGATGATGACGAGTTAGTTAAGATGCCTTTATCTCTCTATTCATGTGAAAGATTGGTGAACTTACAGCTCTACCGCGTAGCCTTGGATCATCCGGAATCTGTTTCGCTGCCTTGTGTCAAGATTATGCATCTTGATATGGTCAAGTACGATGCTGATTCGACTCTGGAGATTCTAATATCAGGTTGTCCAGTTTTGGAAGAGTTAACCATAGTTCGTGATCCCAATGATTCTCTTGAAGTTGTGTGTGTGCGTTCCCAGTCTTTAAAAAGCTTCAAGATAGATTCTGAGCGCTACGAAAGTCAAAATCATGTTGTTACAATCGATGCTCCAAGACTTGAGTATATGAATCTTTGTGATCATCGATCTGACAGCTTCATAATACACAACATTGGCCCCTTTGCAAAGGTAGATATCGATGTTATCTTTAATGTCGAATATAATGATCCATTGGAACCAGATGATTCTTCCAAGATAGCTATGCTAGGTAAATTCCTCACTGGGTTATCTACGGTCAGCGAAATGGTCATATCTTCTGATACTCTACAGGTATATATATGCTCGATTCAATAACATTAAGCTTATACACTTCCTTTATGGCTTTATCACATTTTCTCAGTGAACCCATGTTTGTTTGTTTTTTTGGCTGCATAGGTTATTCATGATTACTGCAAAATGGAACAACTACCTCAATTCTCTAACTTGTCTCGCTTGCATGCTTACTTCGAAGATACTTGGTGGGAAATGTTGCCAACCTTCCTTGAGAGCTTCCCAAATCTACACTCACTCGTCATGGTGAGTTTTCATTTGCTTCTTCTACCCTCATGTAAATCACATTAAGATTTTTGATAACAAAAACTCAAACTTCCCTCGGTTATATATTATCAGGAATTTGATTGCTTTCCAGACACAGAGCAGATTGATCTTTCATATGTGCCACAATGTTTCCTATCATCTCTTGAGTTTGTTCATTTGAAGACTCCATACGTTGTTAACATGCAAAAGGAAGGGAGACCGCTCACAGGAACATCAAGTAAGAGGAAATTAGCAAAGTACTTTCTAGAGAATGGTGCAGCTCTCAAGAAACTGACAGTAAGTGCGAGTTTCTGTAACATCATCGACGAAATCAAAGCGATTCCAAGAAGCTCTACGAGTTGTCAAGTTGTCATGGATTAATTGAGCCACCTTACGAGGCCGTCTCTCATAAATCCAGTTTTGTATCCAATCCGATGATCTACAGATAAATCAAGGCTTGTTTTTTTTGTAACATGTTGGTGGATTAGTCTCTTCTTACAGAAGAGGTTTCTTTACCTACTATATATTAACACTCTCTGTTGGAGTTGTAAAACCAGATGGTATCTATGAATTTCCTTTTTTTTTTTTTTTTTTTTTTTTT
>Ga0041059_1003744_pt1 | contig 10043 bp, 6 predicted proteins | sample AraColnosormetaG_FD_56232 | JGI IMG/M metagenome (GOLD analysis project Ga0041059, IMG submission 56232) | Arabidopsis roots microbial communities from North Carolina, USA - Col MF nosort | ecosystem: Host-associated > Plants > Roots > Unclassified | place: USA: North Carolina | collected 2013-09-02 | reverse complement strand
TTTTAAAAAAAAAAAAAAAAAAAACACAGAAAAGAGATAAAGAAGAAGAAGAGTGATACTTTGACATTGTGGCTTCGATTTCATATGGTGATGCACCAAAGTAGGAGAAAAGTTCATGACGGCTACAAGGAAACCCATGAATCTTTCTGTCTGATAACAACAGGAACCTCAGAATCAGATATAGATGAAAAAGAGGATGGTTCTAGTTGTTTGCGAAAATGGCGAATTTGCCCTTCAAGTTGATGATAATAAAATAAAAAACGCTAGAAGGAGGGTTCGAACCTCCGACCTTGTGGTTAACAGCCACACGCTCTAACCAGCTGAGCTATTCCAGCTACTTGTTATGTTATGTGTATTTATGTTTTATATATTGTCTTATCATTTATTAAATTGAGTTATTGAATTTCTTTTTAGTCGAAACGGTGTTTTTTTTTAATTCACTTACAAAAAATAAGGATTGGTGCATGGGAAAGGCCGATTCATAACAAATTGTAGGCCCATTAAAACGAAGCCCATTATCAACCCTATATATAGTGCGGCGTCGGAGTTTTTATATTTTTCCAAACAGGAATTAAGAAACCCCTCTAGTCGACGATATCGAGATCGATCCAACCTTTACCAACGCTTTATATCTCTTCTAAGGTAAAATTTGTCGCTCCTTATCTCTCTCACTGTTTCTTAGAAAATTCATCTTAATTATTATATAGATAGAGAACCCTAAAAGTTCAAGGTTGTATTTGCGATCGAAACTATCAGCGGCCGTGTTCCGAACCAGTTTTGAATTTCAATTTTTTTTTTTGAAGGTTAAAAGTCTTTGATTCGTGAATGATGATGGATCCGCCGCCTACGAAGGAGTTTGCTTTGGCCCCAGTATATGTGTATTGGGACATGAAGAGGTGTCCGGTTCCAGATGACTATGATGCTCGTCGGGTTGGTCCGTGTATTAAACGGATTTTAAGGAAATCAGGCTACAATGGTCCTGTCACCATCACTGCTGTTGGCTCACTATCAAAGGTCCCTCGTGACATCCTTGAAGTGGTCTCTTCCACTGGAATCTCTCTTTATCACGAGGTCGCCAGTAAGCATCGATCTTCTCATCCTTATTCCCTTTTTATTTCCTTTATTAGAGAGAGAGAAAGAGTCTCTCTAAGTATTTAGTTTCTGAAACAGGTAGGAAATGCATGGTTTCGTGTTCCCTTGACCATGATGATTTTTAGCCACGTCCAGCTACTTTGATGTTCATATCCCGTCCACCACTGTGGATTCCTCCAGGCTTCTATTCTAATATTCTCATCCAACGTGAAAAAAAATACAACTCCATTTTCCCGTTTCCACTTGAGTCTCCTCGAGAAGCCTCCTCCACCCTCTGGAAAAACTTTCTTCTAGCTGATCCAGGGCCACTTGAGGAGGAGGAGGATAGCTGCAGTGAAACGCCTGGACCTGCCTCCTGGATTTGCTCTGTGTGCCGTCGTATTTGTGGCCCAGGTATTGCTGGCCAAGGCGTTGATAATTTCATCACGCATCTCTCTACTCGAGAACATGAACTCAAGGTAATTTAAGCATCCTTGCCACTTGTTTAACTATATTCTCTCTTTCTCAGTTGTTCTTTTCTTTGCCTAAATTTGACCCCGTCTGTCTTTTTCCTCGCAGCGTCAACGCTTTACTAACCCCAAAGGTGAGCCTCCTCTTGATTCTTGTCCGGAGAATGCTACTAGGGGTGGCAACCAAAGTTGATCATATTATGTTTTTGTATCTCTTTAAGGCCATTTAGCTAATTGATGGCTCCAAGTTTTTAATTCCATAATTGTCATTTTAAATCTCAATTTATGAAGGAGAAGACCTTTTCATTGTACCTTTTGTGCATTTGTTACTCGTAAATTGATTAATGAATAAACAAATGACCATCCAAAACTCAGATTTACGAGGAAGAATCAAAAACTTACAAAACAAACGTCATAACGAATGTACAATTATGGATGTGCTTATATAAATCTTAGTCCTCGATGTTTAGATGAAAGTACTCTTCAAGAACCCCTCTAGGTGTCCTACCAAATCCCTTGGCTACTTCTTCCATTTCTTTAAGCTTTGTGACTTCTTTTCTAATCTGATCCAATCTCTTCAGCACATTCGTCATCAAGCTATTCGCATCTGTACCTGATACTCGCCTCGACAGCTCTGACTTCTCCTTCTCGAGCTGCCTATACAGATCACTCAGACATTCTTTCTGAGCATGAAGTTTGCCTTCTGCAATTTGGTACTCAAATTCCTGAGCCTTTCTCAGCGCTCTTAGAACCTCGCCGATTTCTTCTTCGAGTTTGTGCATCTCAGCCTCATGGTTGAATGGTATGGGCCCAATTGGAGTCACGTCCTGTAAACTTTGCAATGTATCATTTTCTCTAGCTTCTCCACTGTCGGAGTAATCTACAACCAGAATGAAGATAATCTGTTATAATGAACAATAAATCAACTTCAATACATATTCAAGTCAAAGCAAAGGATCGTGATTAAGGGATATGTACCTGACCATATAGTTGGTGTATCATCATTCCAGAGATCTTCCAAGCTCGTGCCACATTTAAGCTGAAAAGAGTTGGCTTTAGTTTCAGGAACGTCCAGTAAACATTACATTTTACAAAGTATATTATACCTTGATGACTGTTGATTCGATACAATTTAATAGCTCCTTAGCATTGTCTCTTTGTGCTCCCCGCAAGATACAAATACCGAGATTCAGGATCTTCTCCACGTCGCCTTGATATTCTACAGTCTGACATATTTCTAGAAACTTGTTGACATGTGGAAACAAGTCCTTTTTGGCGTCACATCGCCTGCAGTAGTATTCAGTATCCAATCCCATGCTGCCTCCAATGGTTCCAGCCAGATAAGCTCGAAGAGCACAGTTCATATGAGCAACATGTCCACATATGTGACCCTCGGAAACCACAGCTTCACATTTGATATAGCTATAGCCTCCATGCTCCAAACTTATTAACTTGCAGCAAAGGATGCAACAGCAATCAACGCAGAACTTACGTTCACCGCAGCAAATGTCACAAGGCATAGCAGGTAAAGTCTCGGCTTCGCACTGTGGCATCAGGCTCCGGCATTTTTCATTACCAGCCTTACAGACCGCAGTATCAGATCCATCATCACGCATTGGATCTTCATCTGAGCTATACACTGGTAACTGAACCTGCTTCTGAGGCAAAACACCTGTCAAACAGAGAACAAATCACCATGCCAAGAAATCAGTAACTTGTTCAGAATGTTGAAACGTAATTCATATGGTTAAGAAGAACTAACAGAAACATGCGATGAGAGAAGCATAAGGAAAAACATAGTAAGTCTACTGGAATTGTATATATTTGAGTAAAGCATCATATAGAGTAAATTGAACCTTGACCATCTCTGCAGGGTATGCTCCAGCTGAAAGAAGCAAAGAACTTTTGAACATCCGCTTCAGGGAAGTGTACACGAATATATCGTTGGAGCGAGAGCCTGCTCCTAAACACCTTATTTTTCCGCAATATTTCAGTATCTAAACCGGGAAGATACTTAGGAGGATATAAGTATCTATCCACGAAGTAGCCTTTACCGCTAATTCTCGGTCCAACCTTCCAATGCCAAGTATCTCCAGGATTAGGCCAATTCTCAGGAGCATAAGGTAAACCTTCACCAGATTCCAATGGACTTACTGGTCTCAGCAGAAGGTGAGGCGATTCACCTATGTTACTTTGATCAATATCCATGGAGTCCATGTTATAAGACCTGCACTCAATCACAAAACCAATGGAAGCAGCTTCAATAAGAACAACATGAAGGAACATTAATCAAATATGCTAGATACACTACTGATATAGCTCAGTTCCTATACACACAAGAGAAAAGGCTCAGCTACAAAACTAATTTTCAATTTCTTAATCCAAACAGAACCAATATTGTCAAGAAAAAGACCCAAATTGAAACGCATGCATAATATTTGTTTAAGAGCAAAACGAGTTTCGATTTCACGGTGAAGCAGAAACTGCAAATCAGGCAAACGGAATCCATTAAAACCGACGAGGAAAGGAAGAAGAGAAACGTACAATCTCCAGAGACTTCAAGACTGATTAATTTCAGAAGATCTCAACGATAGTTACTTCTTTCTTGGCCATGAAAACCTGGAGCTTTAAAACGACAATGGTTGATGCTAGGGCCGAAGTAGGGGCCTTGGGAAGAACAAGAACTCGAAATTCGGAGGAACCAAAGTTTTATTGTAGGGTTTGAGCGAAGATCAAAAACATCAATGTATCAAACATTTCACATTTCAATCATTGGGCCTTCTTGGGCCTATCTTTAAAAAGCCCGGGTCGGGTCGGAGTAATAAACAGTAACCGGCTTGGTTCACAGGGATTGGTGGGTCCATGACAAAATTGTAACATTGCAATCAGGCAGTATTTTGGAGAGTTTGAAAACGATATTGAATGTGACAGTGTCTTATGACAAGAGATATCTACAATGGAGTTTTATGTGAGTCTGATGTTCACACTCGAAAACTTTCACAAGTTGAAGAATCATGTGATTTTGTATCTTGATGTCAATGTTTCCCATTCATGGAGCTTTTGTCGACAAGTTTTGACATGTCCCTACAATATAGCAACAACACTTGTGTGACATAGATATTGAAAGAGAGATAGATATACCCATTCGCATTTTTATAAGATTCCTCTTGTGATAAATCCAATGAAACTATATGATGATTTCAAAATAATACAAAAATAGAAATTGATCTCAATGTACCTTCCAAAGAAAAATGACAACGTGTGGGGCTAAAAATTGCTGTACCATCATATCTGACACCTTGATTCCATTTTTTTTTTATACACCAAACAATGAGTAGAGCATAAAGGCCTTTCGTATTACAAGCATTTATTACTTACCATATTTAAAATAAAAAAACTTACCATATTATTGTCGATCTAGTATATATATATATATAGATCGATATTTCTACGTATAAATAGGGCGATGTTGTGTGACATGTCTCTCAGTCACCACTTTTGGCGGGTTCTCGTCGACAGAGATTGATCAAATCTAATTATTATTGTTGATGATAGAAAGTTGTCATGCATAGATTTCTCAAGCGAGAATATTCATTAATATAGGATTCTCATTTTTTAATTCTTCGCTCTGAAGTTGTAACCTAGTAGCTTGTACTAGGTACATGCCATGTTGTAACATTGGTTAGATATTTGTAAATTTTAGAGGCTTTAAATGCAAAAGATTATATTCGGACTACTCGATCATAAATTTTGGTCTAGTAATCTGCTTGAACATTGATTTTGCGGAGCAATTCTTGATGAGAAGCAATTTTATGATTTTATCCCAAAACTAATCGCGACATGATCATTCGGTGAATTTGTTGCTAGGAGAAACAATGGTCTAAGATAAACTGAAAAAGGGAAGAGAACAAATATTAGTTAAGATTGATCAATGAGAAGTGAAGTGAGTCAGTGTACTTTGCACAAACATCGATCTTTCGTCTTTGAGTCATGAGATGGCCAGTTTAGGTTAGTCCAAACATTGCCTCCTCGTGAGTTCTTGCTGTATATATTTGCAAGGACAATAATTCCTCTTATTTGGCGTTAATTTATTTATTATGTCTAGAGTTCGTAAATGAATTGAAGAAAATTATTTACTAAACAATAAAGGTTTTGCTCTCCCCGCAGAATTTTTGCCTATGACATTAAGAAAAAAAAAGCGTGAAAATATAAAGATAAACAGTACAATTTTGGATTATATTGTTGAAGTTTACTCATATAATTTGTATATGTTGATAATGGAGAAAACATATAAATATTTGCATGTCCGTATATAACCTTATTTCCCTTCTATCAAATCTAAGAAAAAAAACAAATACTTTACGCGTAGGCGCTTTTTCATGTTTAAAGTTTCGATTACCATCAAGATTTGCTTTTTGAGTCATTTTACCTTATACTATATACGACAAAAACTCGTAAATTACCCTCTTATTGTATTTAATTAATTGAAATTTCTAATTCACATTTAAGATATTAATATTTTAATTTATTTTATCAAGATTGTATATTAATAATAAAATAGAAATTTTCATTGTCAACAATAAATATGAATTTTATATCAAATATGTTAAAAATTTAGTTTTAAGTGATATATAACCATTTTCAAGAAAACAAATCTATAAAAAAAAAAGTGTATGAATTACTGAAAGTTGGTATAACTTAAAACCTTCAAACGAACAGACAAAAAACTAAGATGACCGTTAATAATAAGATACTTTTGTAGATCTGTATATTATACAAACAAAATAAGTAAAAATAAGAATTAAAATTATTTTGGTCTTAAGATTCACAGCAAAGCACGATGCATTGTGTAAATATAATACATTATACAAATACATGGTGGTACGTATATAATATAAATATTTGTACATATAAATACAAGCATGATACAATAATAGTATCAAAACAAATTAAGACAACCTAGCTAAATCCACATGCTCAATACATATTCTCTCACTCTCTTTCTCACAAAAACAAAAACAATGCCAAGAGTCATGTGGAAAAACTTCCATCTTTGCTTCCCATCAAATCTCACCAAGCCCTCTTCATCTCCGTCCGGTGCCACCTCCGACGATCCCAACCGTCCATCCATTCTTCTCATCAACAACTTTAACCTCCTATATGACGACTCCTCCGCCGCCCACCGCCGCCTATCCAAGCCTCTTATCCACGACGTTGAACCCTCTTCCACCTTCACCGCCTCCACCTCCACCGCAGCTAACTCTTCTTCCTCCTCTGCCTCTTATGATGATTCCGATAATTACGGTTTTGCCCCTGACGACGACTCTCCCCCTCCTGACTTAACCGCCGTTTTAGCCTCCCGCCGCTTCTTCTTCTCTTCTCCTGGCTGCTCAAACTCAATCACTGACTCGCCAGATCTCCGCTGCCGGGATAATTACGATACTGCCACTAGGCTTCTTACCGGAGGAACCGCCGTGAAACACTACGTGCAATCTCCTGATCCGTACAACGACTTCCGACGATCAATGCAGGAGATGATCGACGCCGTTACAAACGCCGGAGATCTTCGCCGTTACGAGTTCTTGCATGAGCTGTTACTCAGTTACCTCTCTTTAAATGCCGCCGATACACACAAGTTCATTATCAGAGCTTTCGCCGACATTCTCGTCTCTCTCCTATCGGACGGTCACCGGATCAGCTGAGCTGACGTGGCATATATATATTTATTCTCTCTTCATGTTATGTAAAAAGTAACACATGTTATTTATTTTTGTAATGCGTTACTTAGGACAAATAATCAGAACTAAAGTTAATGTAATTATTTTGTAATGATACGATTGAGAAAGTCGAGAGAGGCGTGGGTTTTTGTCTCGATCGCATGCAGTTAGATTCTTCTTTTAATTTGTTTCTATTTTTGTCTTTTTACCCTTTTAAATTAAATAAATTAAATGTTCTGGAGTATATATGGTGAAACTTAAATCATTGATTGGGAAGTTATAGTTCAATTTAACATATTGATGATAAAAAATAGACTTAATTTATACTTTCCGAAATGCATCTCTAGAAGTATATATTAAGAGACGGAAACCCATGGCTTCATTATAAACTTAAAAGTGAAAATTTATTTTGGTTTAAATCATTAAATACACGAACGAAACTTATGAGTTGAAGAAAATTTGTAATGGGTAAAAGCTGAATTGTGATAACTAACAACATTACAATTTTGCTGATTAATTACCAACAAAATAATAATTGTCTAATTGGTATGATGTATGATTGTTAAAAGTTTGTCTTTTGGAGAAACTACCAAGAAAACGCTCGGATTAGTGCCATGACAAACAATGAAAAAGCTACGTCGACTGACAATTGGTACTATTTCTTCTTCTTTCGTAACGTCTCAAATTATGTTTGACATGTATATCGAAGATTGACTTTCTTCTGCTTTTCTTGATGTTCTCACTTTACATCCATATCAAAACAAATTATTTAATCGAAAAACTGTATATGATAAAATTTACATCGATTTATATAGTTTTATTCAGATATTTTAGCCAATGCCATGATTTCTTTTATACGTTGGGGTTTATGCTATTTGGCCAAGATTCATATAGCGTATTAGTTATCTAAAACGCAAGAAGCGCATTAAAATATTGCCAAGTTAGGGAATGGTGCATGATAGACTAAATATATTAACAATAGGTATTCAAATTTAGCTAATGTTGAGATCTATTGTTGTAGGTGATTCTTTCCATGAGATATTTCACATAACACAAGGTGAGACAAAAACAAAATAGGAGAATCCTAAGAGACGGATGTTGGCCGAAGCCTCAACCAATATTATAACAAAGCTATTTTCATCATTAATATTATATATAACATTTTGCTCACATCCCTGATTCATATTCGCAGGACACGACCAACAACAATAAATAGTGTATGAAATAGGGACTGAGACAGTTAATCATTTACTACACTAGAGATTAGAAATCTCAAGGTTTTCAGATAGATATTAAAACAGGCCTTTGATTGCTTCTTCACTCACCATGGCAGCAGCATTCTCCGGATAAGAATCAAGGAGAGCTTCAACATTGGGGATTAAACCGCCTCATCGTCTTTGTCCACGGCTACAATATCATTGGGGGTAATAAAGCGTTGAAGCTGCTTGAAAAATAAACTGACACACAGAGATAGAGAGAGATAGAGGAACACGGTCGCCAAATCGTTTCGATCGCAAATACAACTCTTTCAGTATCATAGATAATTGTGGCCAAATATATAACTTTTGGGTTCTACGCAAAGAGTTAGATGAATTTTAAGGAAACAGTGAGAGATAAAGAACGAGAAATTTACGTAAGAGAAATAATAAGCAGAGTTGGTTGGATGATCTCGATAATCGACTAGGGGTTTCTAAATCACTTATTGAATACATACGCCGATGTTTCCCGCCCGCAAAGAAATTTATATTATTAGGTGGGGCTGAGAATGGGCTTCGCTTTAATGCGCTTAGATTTAAAGGCCTTTGCAGTTTCTATGAATCGGCCTTCTCTGTGCACCAATCCTACTTTTTTTGTTTTTTTGTTTTTTTTGGGGGGCATAATCCTACCTTTTTAATTTTTAAATACCAGTTATACTGAAAATTTGGTTATTTTATACCCAAAATAATAATATAACTAGATTTATTATTGTTGTCGATTTTATTATTTTTTTCATAATTCATTGTTGATTTGTTGGGTAATTATTTAATTTGTTTTTAAGTTTGGTTAAATTATAAATATATGGATTAAGTTGCAAATACATGTTGTTATGTAGTTGCAAATATGTGGGATAAATGATAAAGTTTTATTATCGAATTGCTAATATTTAAAAGTATCAAAACTTATTTAAAACCATCTCAATATATGATCTTAACAACTCCATTTAACTACTCACAATATTAACTTTGTGTTGATTAAAAAATGTAAGTAACCTATAAATAGAGAATATAATTTTTTAAACAAAAGATTAAGATTTTAACAATGGATATTTTGTACGTATAATGTAAACTTTTTATTCTTGTTTTCGATGAACAACGTTTACCGATTAAAGAAGTAAACACAAAGTAAACTATTGAAGATCGTACATGGGTTCTCCTTAAAAATTCTTAAAAATAACTATCTGAATGTCGAGTTTATCGTTGCTCCTTACGAGGTTAATGCACAACTTGTATATTTGGCGAATAATAAAGATAAAGACATTTGTATGTGGTTCTCATTACTGATACTTACCTCGTACCATTTAGATGTCCAAGAGTAAGTTCTCTAATACACTTATCAATTATTATTTTTAATAGCTTGAAAATAAATTTAATGGTCAAAAGATACCTATAATATATTTTTAACTGAAAAATAAAGAGAAATTTATGAAATCTGTTAGTTTTATGTTTTTAATAAGCAAAATAAAATATTTTAATAAGCAAAATAAAAGATTTATGTTTTAAATTATCTAAAAGGTTTTTTTTTTTTT
>Ga0041059_1003743_pt1 | contig 10044 bp, 9 predicted proteins | sample AraColnosormetaG_FD_56232 | JGI IMG/M metagenome (GOLD analysis project Ga0041059, IMG submission 56232) | Arabidopsis roots microbial communities from North Carolina, USA - Col MF nosort | ecosystem: Host-associated > Plants > Roots > Unclassified | place: USA: North Carolina | collected 2013-09-02 | reverse complement strand
GGTCCAATTTTCTCTCAAAAAGATGGCAAAGTGCTCACTCTCTCATAAGTGTCTCAAAAAGAATAATATTATCAAAAAGTGCCTAAACGTGTCACAATCCCTTTGTTATTTTATATAGATGATGTATTTAATTGGATTTTTTTTTTTTAGTTATTTTCTAATTCATCCTAATTTTAATATGTAGAAAAAATAACTAAAATATTTATGTATTTATGTATTTATCTGTGTAGTTGATGTGAAGGGATACTTGAGACAAGAGAGAGGACTAGAGGAGCTTGAACGTGGAGGTTCGATTCTTTACGAGAAATTTGTCAAATCTGTTGTCTGTTGAATGATGTTTATTTTTCTTTTCCTAAGGATCTTTTGTGTATTATTTTCGATTGAGAGAGAACATGTTATAGTTTTCTGATGAAAGCAGCTGTTTTTGTTTTGAAGTTTGTAATTGTTAAGTTCTCTAGTTGCTGCACCAGAAAGGTTATATGTTCTATACTTTGTTGCTAAATCAACCGTGATCCCAAGACTAATTTCAGAATGTTCCTTGTTTTAAATCCGGTTACGACGATCATTTTCTGATAAGAGAGCTCACATGTGGGAGATCATGAGTCATGTATGAGGAACAAAAGAGAAGCAGAGTATTGAATAGATAGAAGAGTATAGAAGAAGTTATGCTTGTATTGATGTGTGTGTAAGAAAAGTATGGTTTCTTAGAGGAGAGTTAGGAGATTTCTTGAACAAAAGTTCATTGTTAGGGCTTGATGCTTTGGAAGAGTTTCATATATTAGTTTCCCAGTGGGATGGTAATAGTAGTTTAAATTTCAAGAAATTAACAATGATACTTGGGATGTTACCAAAAACCTGCAAGAAAACCTTGATTGCTGATTTTGAATTCCAAGGAATCAGTGTCACAGTCCCAAAGGAACAAGTTTGTTTCCTTGAGACTGATGAGTGTCTAACTTTTCTGATAAAATGTGAATTATATTACCCAAAGGAACAAGTTTATTTACAAAAGCTTGGGGGCAGGAGCTTCTAGGGCCAAAAAAATATTAAACATCCGTAGATAAACTATTACATAGAAACATAGAAACTTGAAAGCATGGGAGAATCATTGGGAGAGCAGCCTAATCGGAAACGCCTTGCTAGAAGAATGTCTTTGATGTTTCTCTCGATCTGATTGAAGACCACCGCAAAAGTAACTGAGACATAATCATGATACCTGATGTTTCTTTCTTTCCATATCAAGTAGATTGTTGCTTGAACAGCAATTCGCTTCAAGGTTGAAGAGAGAGTAGGAGTCGTTAACAACAAGCAGAAGATAAGGGTCTAACTTTGTGATTCTATAATTGTTTCAGAAAGACAACTTGACAGAAAGAGAACTAATTAGCAGAGCTACCTCGCCAGCTTGAAATCCCCGAAAGAAACCCAGTTCACCTCTTGTGGGTATACAATACACGGAACAGAAGAAAGATGAAAGTGAGACTAAAATTATTCTCTGTGGACAACGATTATGACAGGATGAGCAAATAGGTCGAGATATACCCATAAAGTTAGGCAGAATCAATAGCGATCCCCTAGAGATAGACCATGATGAACGAGGCTTCAAGTATAAGTCCTTCCCAAGCATACATGTAATGTGTAGGTGGACACAACAATACTCATCACACTTATAAAACCCTTCTTCAGGATTTATTTTCCCCTCACAAGCTTCACACCAATAGGTCATGCTACTTGTCTTCTTCCCATAAAAAAGAGGGAGTATGTGTTTATCATGCTTATACCTCACTTTTTGAGGTAAAGTAGCACATTTGAAACACAAAGCAAAGTCACACTCTTCCTCAATGCAATTGAAGGTTTCCTTGGTGTAATAACCTCGCGCTTCGGCGCAAACCGAACAGTTTCTTTCCTCATCTGGTTTGGATGTTAGGAATAAAGGATGCATATGACTTGGATGAAGTAAAGGCTCCGAAATTCTGGCGCACTGCACATGTAGCCTAAAATCGCAATTTCTTTCACTGCACTCATAGAAGAAACCAGCTATACACAACGAAGGACAAGCTGAACAAATATCACGATCAGAATTAATCGAATACCCGACAGGTCTGAGAGGGTTATCTGTTACTAAAGTGAGTTGATGTGGATGTATCGGGTGATCTAATCTGCGAGAAAGTTTTGCACATTCTTCATGTAGAATGAAATCACATTGCAAGCAAGAGTAGGAGTTACCAAAATAAATAGGCATGATGCATGCTTGACACAGCTTATTCTCGTCGTAATCTTTGCTGGTGTTCTCATCAAGTGTCAAATGATGATGTTCATGACTGAAATGTTGTATGATTCCATCGCTTATCGTCACGAATGGCTCAAGTTCTTCCACTTCTTCTTCTGACTCTCCTTCACGTCCTATACCATCCCAAACATTTGTTTGAGTGGCGCATTTTGAATGAACCGCATAAAAACAACCGTTCTTGATGCAATGATACCCCCCGTAATCATTGTTAATCTTCCGGCGGCAAACACCACAAATACCATCTCCTTTTGGGAAAGAATGGGTAAAAGAGATACAATGGAGGTGGCGAGAAATCCGTATGACATGAGGTAAGCTAAAACAGCTTTGATGAACGATAAAGTCGCAAGGGGGACATATATAGAAAACCAAATTTGAATGTTTGAAGGCGCATAGGCTGCAAGTTTGGGGATCCTGACTTGGAAACACAGCAAGTGTATGCTCATGCCACTTGGGTTGGTCGATAGACAAGACTGGTGATTTCTTGGCACATGTAAATTTGAGCCCAAAATCGCAAGGAGAACAAAAATAAAACATACTTGTGGTATCGTCATGGAGAACTTCGTGACAGCAATAGCATTGCCTAAAAAAATGATTATGAATTCGAAAAGAATATAGAAACTAACTATGGCTGAATAGTACCTGTCGGAAATATACTTTAAATGACTATAGACTCCTTACAATAGGTTTTTGGTTCAGGGGACAAATAGCTTCATAGGCATATCATTTCAAATTTTGAAATTTGAAATCACCCGGAGCCCAAAGTTGGTTTGAAGACGCAACCGATATAGACTATAATTTCAAGAAAATGAATAATTTTCATTTATATCAGAAAATATGCTCTAAACAGAAAACCCTAGCGCCTATTCCGTTTCTCTCTCTGTTGAAGAACATACCTGCAGAAAAAAAAAACCACATGCGACATCAAAATCCCGTTTAAAATCTGTCGATTCGTGTGTTTGTGCTACATACGGGGTCGAATCCATCAATCCCGAAGGTAAATATTGTTAGATCTGGATTTTAAAGCACACAATTAGTATATTTCACAAGGGATTTAGTTTAGTAACTGTTGATAAGCAAATAAAGTTCTCGTCGTCGCAGGTGAAATCTGTATACGCTAATACTGTTTCTAGATGGCGAACCACCCTCTTCCTCGTCGGTTGTTTCGGGCTGGATCTGAACCAAACGGTGAAAGAGTCCAGTCTTACAATGAGTTATCTTTAATCGATGACATCGCCAACGCTCTAGATGAAGACGACATGAAGATTCTACGGAAATCGCAGTTTGGAAAATTATTTGATATCCCGGAGGGAGCCGCGTATTCTGGGAAGCTTATTCACTTTCTTCTAACGAGGCAGCTAGTTGTTAGCAAGGAAAATGAAATCTGGGTAATATTCTCTGGTTCCCCAATTCGGTTTTCGATATCTGAGTTTGAAAGAGTAACTGGGCTCAACTACAACAAACTCCCTCATGTCAAAGAGAGAAAGGGGAAACGAAAATTACTTCCTGGCAAGTATTGGTACAACTTATTTGACTGGAGTGATGTATCTGTTGAGTGGGTTGTTGGTAGGCTGAAGAAACGAATGGTTGAAGATCAAGGAATTCGTCTACGGTACGCTACTCTAGCCCTCATTGATGGCGTCTTGTGCCCGACGTCGGATAGAAGCAAAATATCTCCGGTACATGCGGACATGGCAGAAAATCTGGATAAGTTTCTTAATCATCCGTGGGGAACTACATCTTTTTTATTGACGTTGAAGAGTGTTACAGCAAGGGGTGCTGATAAGCTTATGCAGAAATATGTCACGGTTCAGGGATTCCCACACGCAATCCAACTATTGTTCCTTGAAAGTGTGCCTCGAATTAGGGAATTGCAATTCCCTGAGGTTGACGAAGATGATGACTCAGATATGGAGGAAACACAGAAGGAAATAGAGCGTCTATGGAGCTTGAAGTTGGATATTGTCTGGAAAGTCGATAGGCAGTCCCAAGTAATCGTTGCATTTCGTCCTTTTATAAAATACATACTATTATACTTTATATCATGTTATATAAAACTTTAGTTAATGTACTTCTACATAACATGATTTTAAATTGTCTAGCATGTATTAACTTAAAATAGCGTACTTATTGGGATTGCAGTATGTGAAGGGTAATTTTAGAGATTTAATACAATTAGTCTACGTTATTTGAGGGTGTATTATGATTTATTGATAAATCACATCCTTTAAATATATGTAACATGTTTTAATTTAATCAACCGTGTTATGTTTGGTCTGGAGTTGGGTTTTAATCTAGTTGTTCTATGGGATACCGTAATAATGTATTGACTACTTTACATAAGTTTTGTATTGCATTACGTTAAGGGTAATGTTAGAGATTTATTAAAATTAGTCTACATTATGTCGCTTTTAATATGATTTATTGATAAATCGCATGTTGTATATATATTTCACATGATTTAATTTAATCACCCGTGTAATGTTTCGTCTGTAGTTGGGCGTAAATCTTGTTGGTTTAGGGGATAACGTAATAATGTATTAGATATTTTACTATAGCTTCTTTTTGTTTTAAATTTATATCATCTGATATTTATGAATATTCTCTGGCTTTTAAACGTAAAACTAAACATTCTTTATTAATAACAATAGCATGATCTTAAATTAAGAAATCTTGATTTTTTTGCAGACCAAAGTCACATCTGTTATGAGTGGTACAGCTAATGGTGACCCTTTCTCGAGAGGGTGGATTGATGACGTAGCTGATCCTCGTGTTGACAGCTTATTGCAACTTATTAGAGAGGATCACCTATTTAAGGGATCCATGTTCTTAGGTGGTGTAGTCCCTGATTCTTTGCCTGATGAAAGGAATGACAACAGCGATGTTTGTAGCACTCATGATTGTGGTGATGATGACAACAACCAAACTAATGAAACCATGGATGCCTCCTCCAAAACTCGTAAAGCTAAAGGCCAGTTTAGCATACCAGACTCGATCAAAAACTATATTGACAAGAAAGACAAGCGAATGGAGACTCGTATGTTGAAGGCTATAGCTGATTCGGAGGCTAGATTAAGCACCTTACTGAGAGCAACCCATGGCAAACATCATGTGTACGAAGAGGTTCAACGTCCTGGAGTGGGTGTGAAGGGAGGATCTGTTGTTGATATGGATACATCTGTGGGAGTGCATACCATGAAGAATAGTGCAACAGATATTCTTGATCAAGTTTTAGGGGAAGTGATGGAAGATATCAATGATGATTCACCTACCCAGCCGACAAATACTAAACATCGCTTATTTCCGAAGGCAAAGCCACTGAACCGTAGTTTGCTGGTAATAATTTATAAGTTTATCTTCTTTTACCTTTTATTTGTTAACATTTATTACTTCTATAACTGTTTGTCATCTGCAGAAGAGGAGGAGAGTACACAATAGTTCAACGTCTACCACCCTTCCACTTGTGGAGGTAGACACTAGGTCAGGAGATATTGCTGCTTCTGTAGAGAAACCTCAACAGCAAGTTAAAGGTTCCGGGATTGTTGGCGACTCCGATGAAGTACCTCAGGATGGAAATCATGACAGTCCGTCAAGCAGTGATTCACCAAATCCTGATGAAGCTCCCCAACTACAGGTTCCAGTTAATCCTGACACAGAATACAATGCTTATATTGAATCGGAGCCAAACATTACGGAACCATCTATGGTATTGCATTCACCTTTTGGAACTAAGAATCCATCCTCTTTGCAAGTTGTTGAATTACCATGTTTTACCAATTCATTGGTTCTATTTCGGTTCATTGATGTTTGTTTTTTGGTTTTCCAGTTTCAGGCAGATGAGAATAGCAATGATAAATCCACCCCACACCCACCAGATGATGAGATTGTGTCGGGGAAAGACGAAGAAACAATCGCTGCCCCACCTACTCTAAGTGATGCGGTTAGACCTGATACTCTGTATTGTTAGTTTGTATGATGTCATCTTACCACATATTTATGTTGTGGGTTTGATGTTTGTTTTTTTGTTTTCCAGTTTCAGGCAGATGAGAATAGCAATGATAAATCTACCCCACACCCACAAGATGATGAGATTGTGTCAGGGAAAGACGAAGAAACAATCGTTGCCCCACCTACTCTAAGTGATGCGGTTAGATCTGAGTCTCTGTATTGTTAGTTTGTATGATGTCATCTTACCACATATTTATGTTGTGGGTTTGATGTAGGCTAATTTATCCAAACCAGAGGGTGGAAGCATTGTTTCTGACAGAGATGCACATAGAATAGCAGATACTCCTGCTTTAAATGATGAGGTAAGAGCTGAATTACATAAAAAACATTAGATGCGCTATAATGTATCACATTTTAATGTTTCCCCCACGTTGTAGGCCAATTTATCCAGCTCGGTGATACAAAATTCTTCGGTCGCAGGCTCCCCGCCAACTGAATTAGTGGCCCGCGATGACAAGGTTGCTATGAATGAGTTAGAGTCTTAGTAGATATGAATTTCATAGGTTCTTAGGGGCATCATTGTTAGAACTCAGTTTATCTGGTTATGGTTTTGTTTTTAAAATAACGGATTTTATTTCCACAACGTTCTATATTTCTAAAGTTCACGTGGTTTTGTTATAAAACTAAGGGACATGCTTTATAACTATATAACATACATTAGTTTATATTAGTTCTCGTCGTAGTTGGTCATGAGTTTTATTTAAAACACGGTTGATTTAAGTTGGTTAAGGTTTTATATTCTTGAACAGCATGTGTTAATTATAAAGTGCATGTTAAACATTTGCTTATGAGGACAAATATCATGCATTATATAAAACATGAAAGTGCTTTTTAATAAAAACTCGTGAATTTAGTGTATATGTCAGATTATTTCTAACTAATCTTCCATTTTTCTCAGCTCAAACCTGTAACACTTATTTCATCCTCCAAGAGTAGTAGGACGGTTATATTTGGTCATGATGTTAGCCGCATTGCTAAGATTAATCGTTTATATGCACTGACTTGGTATTCTTTCCTCATCTTTGTTATGCTATGATAATTTCATTTCATTTTAATTAACTTAATTATAACCTATCTACCCGGTGTTTTAGGCCCATTGATTTTGGTGCTGATCGGACCTTGTCTTCATCGGAACTCCGGGATATTGTAGAATTGAAGGCAGTCGTGCCTAGTTTGGTATTATATATATATATCCACAGATTCAAATATACAGCTATTTATTTTCATCCATGAAGAGTCCTTTAACAGCGTAAATCCATTTACTATTCCTCAGGTTATGGACATATTCATAAACTGCATAAGGATTGATTGGACAGCAAAAAATATCATAGAGAAGCAGCAAGATGTAACATTCATTGATTCGGCATTTGCCAATGAATTATGCAAGCATTACCCCAAATTCTCGAAGACAGCTGACAAGGGAATGTATGGGTTTGACCATGATCTACTAGAATGCACTCCCTCCGGGTTTGGAAGGGTCTACTTTCCCTTTCTCGTCGACTCAAAGCATTGGGTGGGGCTATGTCTTGATGTGAATTCAAAAGTCATTACTGTTCTAGACTGCTATACAGGATTATGGCGTGAAACCAAGTTGAAGAATATCCTTTCGCCCTTGGCTGAAATGCTACCTTACCTTTTTCGTTTTGCTTCAAAGAAGGGTGGGGAAAAGAAACTTCGATTGAAAGCTGTTGTTGTTAACAGGGAAAATGAAGTTCCACTGGCTGATGCTGTACAATATTCGGGTGTTTTTGCTGCTCATTTAATAGAAGTGCATGCCGAGGGTGGGATTCAGTCATGCAAGGAAGTGACCCACGTTTCTGTGGTGACTGCTGCAAAAAAATATTTTATTGCTGGGTAAGAGTTGGCTAATGGGACGCTCGGAAACTGCACCTAGTTTTTTGTATTACTATCACCTTATTCTGTAATTTTGCAGAGACCTTTCCTAGGATATTAATGTTGTTTCGATGTATCGTTATTCTGTCTGTTTATATAATTACTACCTGATATTGTTTTATGTACCATAGTATTTACTTTGATGACATGTGTTTTTAAAATATAGATGCATTAAAACTGATGCATCTACGAGAATTACGACTTTGTACTCTCTAGATATCTAAACCCAACAATTGTTAATATATATGCTTGTAAACAATCATGTTTAATCGAAATTGCTTGTCTGTAAAGTTTATGACATGTTATGTTAGCGTACAACTTGTTATTCATAGATACATTTTTAAATTGTTTGATCTTAAACAAGGATTCTTAACTAATATTAATATACATGTAGGATGGCTTTTATTGTTTTGACATGTTCTGTTAGCATACAATTAGATGTTCACTGTTGCAAATGGAACTATTTAGTATTATTTAACTAATATAAATCAAACAACGAGACATTAGACATAATAATCATAACACAACATACATACAACATGTAATGTCAACAAACATTACGTTATTTTTAAGAGTTACCCGACTGGTGACAAGTTTCCACAGATACTAAAACATTAGACATACAACAAGTAAAACCCAGTCATATCATGTTATCGGCCGATTAGGATGAGAAGCTCCTAACAGCTAACATCGCCGACAGAATTCTTTGGAACAAAAGAATATATAGCACTCTTCGCACCTATTATATATGTTGTGGATTGATACACATGGGGGATGGGCCCCATTCTATGTAAGCCTGTAAACTGTACCTTGACGCACCGCCATTCGCTCAAGAGCTGCAAATAGAGAGTCTCCCATAGCGAATACCTCGGCCCAAGGTTGTGCAAACAACTGTTCAGTGAAAAACTCACCTAGCTCTTTCTCTCCACCACAAATTGTCAACATTGCCATCACAAACAGTGCCACATCTACTTTGTTTATCGCTTTGAAAATGTGTTTTTAGCCATGTTTAAATCTTTTTCCCAACAAGCGTACATGAGCCCTTCCAAGTAATGTGCTTCGGGGTTGTTTGTCTCCAATGCGTCTTCAAATTGTTTTTTGAATAACCCACCCACCCGCATAAGTACAGGATTTTGTCTGTACTTTCTCATTTCAACTCGAGCTATCATGTGTGTATAGGGAGGATTATGTTATTCATTGGTCGGTGAGATTCATGTATATATAGGGCAATACTGGTGGAGTGTGTATACACACATTTATGTGGGGTTGGTGGTGGGTAGATAATGTGTGGTGGGAGTAAACTTATTGAGTTCTATTAAAATATTTCAAGTGGGACTGGAATCCTATGTAAACAGTGTTCATCGCATGTGTTGCAGTATAATAACATGTATTACGATTTATCTGCATGGTTGGCAAGAAAATAGCATCTGTACATGGAAAATAATTATTTAATTGAGCAGTTTTTGCATCATGGATTAATTGCTACAATTTGATATGTGTCTTTTAAACCTTTTGGTCTAAGTGAAGTAATAGATGTGATGTTCTGTGTGTCATTTTACACTACAACATGTACTTTTAATTAAACACTCGCGTCTTTACTTAATATCATGGGTCTGTCTACAAAAGGGGGAATTCAAAGTTTCTTACACAAAATCCAAAAAACAAAATATTTCCCTTTGCCTGGTAGAACATCATCTTCATTAAGGCACCAATAGGATTTGGGATTTCCTTGATTGCATTTTGTACGTAACGTTTAGGCGTCACCCTAATCGCAACATCTAATTGCTAATATGTACATTAAACCAAGTTACCCTTCCTTTTACATATACCTCCATCCTTGATGGACTTCCCCTTGCATATAT
>Ga0041059_1003742_pt1 | contig 10045 bp, 6 predicted proteins | sample AraColnosormetaG_FD_56232 | JGI IMG/M metagenome (GOLD analysis project Ga0041059, IMG submission 56232) | Arabidopsis roots microbial communities from North Carolina, USA - Col MF nosort | ecosystem: Host-associated > Plants > Roots > Unclassified | place: USA: North Carolina | collected 2013-09-02 | reverse complement strand
TATATATATATATATATATATTTTTTCAAAGGCTGGACCATTCCAACAGTGATCAACCGCTGAAATGTTACATGGCAATACATTTGATAAATTTTGTTTCTTATTTATTTTTGGACGGTTGGAACGGAGTCTGACCATTTCTATATGTTTCTTAAGTTGACAAGACATGCATATAATTGTACTGTGTACGTGACCCCAGCATTAACAGTCACTATTCACATAGTGGCAAAATTGTAAATATAAAAACGAAATTCTGAATCACATATAAATGAACGATTGGGAAATTGATTAATTTTGGTTTAATACCTGTTGCCGAGAAGGGAATGCAACTTGACGATTATTTCTTCTTCGTCGGAAGTAATATTTCCTCTTTTTAAGTCTCTTCTTAAGTAGTTTATCCACCTTAGTCTACAGCTCTTTCCACATCTCAACAATCCTACACATTTTTTAAGTAACTATTAAAACATGTATAACTACAACGCTTTTTTCTATTAATATAACATCACAAGTTTTGGTTTTAGATATATTGGCACATTTTTTTGTTTTCATGCATCAACAACTTGAAGAAATTAGTACTTTTTTGAATGTTAAAATCGAATCGATTACTAAACTGAGAGATGTATCGACAATTAGGAAAGGTAATTTTTTTTATATAAAGATGTATATACCAGCTTTCTTAGGCAAAGATCGCCAAGAACCTTCACCATTGGTCTGAATATACTTGGTGAGGATCTCATCTTCCTCGGCTGTCCATCTCCCTCTCTTCAACCCGATTTTCTCACAACACGGAGCCCTTCCCATTGCTTCTCGGTCTCTTCTGTCAAAAAGAGAAAGAGAAACTGAAAAAGAGAAAACACTTTTGGACCCTTGAGTGAGAGAGTGAGTTAGTGAGAATAGGAGAAACCATCCAGGTGATTAATATAGGAGAGGACAAAAGGGAGAAAGATAGTAAGGTTTGAAAATGACTTCGTATAGGTGAAGGAATGAACCACGTTGCGGTGGAATTAAAAGTTATGTATTGTCCATCCTAAAAACCATCGGCACATAAGACACTCCACGTACCTCTCCTTCTAACCTTTGGTCCCTCCCTCTCGACCCTTTTTCCGTGATTACAAGATATTTATTACTATGTATACTTTTATACCTAAATACGTACTTCATGCATATACATGTACATGTAATGTAGCTATACGCATATACCTACTTGTATATGCATTCAATGAGCGTGTCTACAACATTCTTTTCTTCACTTGGTTCACCTCTTCAGTAGGTGGTAAAAATTATTTAATAGTTGAAGTGGTAAGAAACTGCAATAAAACCTCGATCATATTTTTTTTTTAAAAGGGGGTTAATTTAACCTTGACGTAAACAATGTCGTTAAGGTTGTGATTGGAAACGATTGTGGTTTCCGTTCTCTCCAACAAGTTACGATTGTTAGATTCTTAGATTAAGGGTTTAAAAAAAAAAAATAGGATCATTGTTTGATTTGCAATTTTCTTAGATCGTACGAGATTGATCTTGGATATTTTGTCACTTGGAGGATTTTTGCATGTCTTCTCTAAGTTGAATGGTGCTTAAGTTAGTTTTCAAAACTCAAAATGTATATATATATATATATATACTAGTTGTACATATTAATTAATTTGGGAGTATAATTAATAAATTAGGTGTATACTATTTACATTATAAGATATCTGATTGAAGCCTAAGAGTACAATTATGAGGCCGTTTATGTATCCGGATTCGAATCAGAAATTGCTAAGACAAAAAACATTAATACTACAGCGTATAAAATCAGAACACTAGTCTATGAAACGAACACGTCTAATGAGTATTAGAGTCGGTCACAATGGCTATGTTAATACATAGACGTTAATGTGGAAGATCATGGTCCATATTCGTAAGTGGACATGTTTTGTCTTGTGGTAGGCCATAAGAAGTTGTTGATTTCTTTGACAAAAAAAAGAAGAAGTTGATTTAATTATTGAGTAATAGTTACATACTTACATACTTACATACATGGGTCGGTTAATTCGGGTATCATCCAGAATGTAGTAGGAATATTCCAACGACTCTCTTTTTGTTTTTTCTTGTTTTTTTCGTCTCTTCATGTAAATTGATTCGACTATTTCTATATTATATATACTATTATTTGATTTAAATTAAATAACGAATACAAATAATCGAGATAAAAAGTATCTAAGCCACCGCGGGTGAGTTACATTTTTGGAATAGAAAAAGGAGTGAATACAACTAAATTTAGCAAGATTATGAGCTACATTATGGTCCAAACTTTTGTGAAACTAATACATATGGATGAAAACTTAAACTTAAACTTAGTCGATAAGTAAATTTGCTATTTCGCAATTTTTTACGAACTATTAATATTGTTGATGAGAATCTCAATATCTCCTTCAAAACAGCCAGTGTAAATTAAATCCTCGTATCCAACAGGGCTCTCTTGTTCAGCTTACAAAAGGGGAAGAAGCGTTGTTTAATGTTGGATTCAGTGTTTTAGTAACTCAGAAATATATTTTCATCTTATCTGTGATATTTAAATTAGTGGTAAAGTTGAAGGGAATCTTGAATTTCTTCCACTGTTTTATTTGCATTTGTTTACTAATGATGAAGTGTAGAAAATTGTCAAGACAATACTGAAAATTAAGAAGAAAAAGGATTTTAGTGTAGTATGCTCATGAAATTCATTTCTTTTATTCTTAAAGGCAAATGGCTTATACTGGTCGAGCCTTAAAGCACAGGGGTTTTAATCCAAAGTCGATTATTATATTTATTTTTAGGCTTTCAGCTAATTTTTTGGTTACATGTTCTTCCTTTTTACAACTAACCTTCGTTTATTTGTCTTTTCTTTTGACAACTAACATATATTGTTATTTTAATCAATTTTCAATATTTCTTTACAAATTTTTTTCTTTAAGTTACAATTTTTTTTTATACAGCCACTCACGATGCAACTCTCCCACATTGCAAGTGCATGTATTATTGTGTTTCACTTAACTATTTTTTAAACCATAACTAATAATGATAATAGTTTAAATCTAAAATTTATACTAAACAAATATATAATCAGAATTAATAGTGTAGGTTTCCTAATACTTATTATTGTACATGTTTTCAAATAAGAAATTAGTTAGGAAGATAAGTAATATATAAGCCCTCAAGAGTCAGGTTTCAAAGTCACATTTTGGTTGCTTTTGGGACTACATGTTTTCAAATAAGAAATTAATTAGGACTTTGCCTCTTCTAATCTTAGAACGTTCTTCTGATCAAGGCAGTCCATTTTCTTCAAATTAATGCAACCTAAATTATGCAAAACCCTACGCTCTAGTCCTAACTACTAATTAGGTAAAATCTACCCAACAACATCTAATCCGATTGTTGAGCTAGGTCTTGTACGTAAGAGTACTATAATTTTCGTTTTGATAGCTATATATGACAATTACTAAAAATACTCTCTTCACATTTCCACTAGAAGATTCTGAAGAAGGTGGATCCGGTTTGATGAAGCTATAAGCAAACGAGGATGCTCTCCGCTTTCACCGTAGAAAATCCGGTTTTTACTTGAATGTTGGAGAGTCCTCAGCGTGATCATGGTAAGGTCTAACAAAAATTTCAAGCACTCATAGGAGTTGAAATGTAATCTCTAGTGTGGTAGCAAATCAAGCTGAGTGGGAGTTGAGGCAACACATGATTACGTGCTTTGAAACTAGTAAAAGTATTTGACAAATCATGTTTGTGAAAGTAGTAAACGATGAAGATATAGATGGGCCACCGAAATTGGTAAATGGAAACATAAATGGATAGGTGAAGTATCAAGTTGATTATGAGTTCTACAAAAAGACAATGAGAGTTAGCCTAACATATTGGGTATAGATAGTGTGAGTAAGACTCCGTCTAATATATTGGTTATAAGATCTTGAGTTAATGTAGTTACACATCTCATTTCCTAATTTGAAACACATCCCATTTTCTTTCCTTTTTTTGTCAATTCATAATAATTATATGCGTTTATAACCATGAACAAATAAAATAAGAGGGCTTTTTCCTAAGCATCATTAAGAAGAATTAAAGTAAAATTGACCCTAATATATTGAGGTATATGTATAAAATGAATATTGAACGTAGAAAGAGTGAAGGGAAAAAGGATGATGATATTACATATGAACCAGTCACGTTAACATCACGAGTCACTTTAGTAACAACGAGCAAAAGCTTTGCCATTAAAGGCATTGCTCTAAATTCTTTTTGTCCTTTGTCTCTTCCTCTACCTCTCCCTATCCCCCATTCTTCGTAAAATTCATACAACAATCCAATCTATTGAATGTACACCGATTCTAACTCACTCAAATAAATTTATTACTTTGCTGCATTGTATATATGCATACGCTATACGTAATTACGTATATATATGTATTACTTTGTATTCCTACAAAAATCCCGAATAATACAGATATTCAAATTAGATATTTAACAAAAAAAAATTACAAACAACATGTACTATGCGGATATGAATTCATGTGATAATACAACGATGGCATTAGTATATAAACCATTAAGTTACAATTTAAATCATATGTACATATATTTCTTTCAATAAAAGAAGAGTTTATTTTTCGTTTTATAACTTTATGAAGCCATATATTTTTTAGATCTCTTTCTATATTCTTAGAAATTGGTAATATCACACTTGTACATATATAGAAATTAGGTCTATATTAAAATGCTTTATTTGGGTCCACGCGTAAGGAGACGTTGGTATAAATACGGAGATTATAATGGCCATGCAGGTCCATAAGGATCCTGCGATCCTCTCACCAACTTACATAAATCTGACCTTTGATATAAATACGCTTTGTTTTGCATATGAGCACTTGAGTAATAATTACCCAACCGATCTCTTTGACATGTCCTGCATGTAACCATATACATATACACTTGTAGCCCGTAGCTCTAGAAACCATAATTATATTTCTTCAAAATGAAACTTCTTTTAGTTGAAATTATATTCTTAAAATGAATTTTTTCAATAATAGTAGCCAAAGATCAAGTGTTTATGCTTTCTAGACCTCAAATCTAACTTTTCTTTTTATGTTACAGATAATTGCTGCCAACAATTCTTTTATGGATGAATTAGGTCAAAAAAACTATGATCATATTGAGTATGGTTGTTATACATTTATACATGTATAAACTTGCTACGCTAGCTCTGTTTTTTGTCTTCAATTTGATGACAAAATCCAAACAGTTCGTCCCCTAAAGAAATTAGTAACCTGCCAATTAAACAGAAAAATGTAACATGTTATAACATTCACGAGACAAGACACAAAAATAAAGTCTATGTAATTAAGTCACCGGTATTTATTTTTCTTTCTTTTGAATGAGACAGGTATATAGCTTGATTCGTCATAGATTTTTTTTTTTATTATTATTGTTTGTACTAGATATTTTAAAATCATTATTATTTCTTTTATATGTTTTAAAGTGTTGATATTTGTTAGATACTCAAATTTCTATCATATTTGTTGATACTTATTCATAAATTGAATCGTAAGCAAGATGTGTGTATTTTTTGGACAGAGTGAGTTGTTTGATGTGTAATTGGGTACACAAATTAAGAATAGCAAATATCACATTTTCCCTTCTAGCGACAGGAATCGCCCTGCAAAGGCCAAAGCTATAGAGCGGTTCACATAAACTCTGATTAATTGACAAACCTCTTATTAAACATGATTAGCCTTATTTATAACTCACGGTGTCTTTCAGGACATTTCTACATCTAAATATCAATTTGACCTTTTGATTTCAAATTTTGATCCTGCAAAAACTAGTACCCTTTAACAACAACAACAACAACAACAACAACAAACAAACAAAAAAATCCTGGAAGCCTAATGTTTATGCAAATCAATTTAGCTAAAAAAACATTCGAAATAAGAGAATAGAGAAGATTTTAGATATAAATAGAGAGAGAGTATGTCGGTAATCAGTATGGCTGTGATTGTGAAGCCACATCACGATCATATGAAAATTGAAAACCATACACAAGTTGGATCTTTTACCCATAGCCAATAAATTGGGGTTTTAAATTACGAATATGCGTTCGACATATTATACTAAGAAAACGGTATATTCTTAGTCTTGCACACACACACACAAAAAAAAACATCTACAAGACTGCAACTATTCTTTCACTATGTAAAAAACTTATAATCACACAAATTTAACTAATAGAGTTTTCTTAACAGAAAATAATTACATCATCAACAAAGTTTACTAGTTACATGTGAGGATAATCCTTTTTTATACATCGACCGATTAAGTTATCTAATAAGCTTTTATTTACCAAGGTTATTTATCTAAGGAAAACTGTAAACCCCATAATTAAATTATCTAAAAAAACGTTTTTTATTTTCTTCTTTAAGAATTGATTGATTTATTTAATAAAATTTTTAGTTTTGAACATGTCCTATAATAATATTATGTATGTGCGGTTGGTTTGCTATATTGCATTACTTTAGTCGTAATAAACTTGAAATTTCAAAATAATCTACTAATTGAAATATCAACATACTAGCAGTGGAACAATATAGCTGTCCGTGTAGAAAATGTAGTAAAATCTTTTTCTTTTGTTTTGTCAAAATCTTAAATACGAGAAGTTTATAAGAGGTATTTTTTTTTTTTTAGTTTATAAGAGGGTTCTAAAATGGTACACCTCCCGAACTATATTACTTGGACCTATTCTATTTTAAATTTCTTAGAAGAACAATGGAAAAGAAAGCTTACTTAATATCAACAAAAAAGTGGCTAATTTACAGAGAAAGAAAGTAAAACACAATTTTACAAGAGACTTCCAAGTGACTTGTCAGGCAAGGAACCATGTGAAACTAGCAGAGTAGCGTAGAGAAGCTGGTTCCATGAATCAGGAACTCCAGGTAAGCACCAATGACTACAATCTTGGTACATTCCCGCTGCAGGAGAAGTTCCTCGGGGGTCGGCGGGCTGTCTGTAAACCGACGGATGACCATCTGTTCGGTACCAAGTCATCTTCGTAATGTTCATGTAAAACACAGGCGTTTTCATTTCCGAGATCACAGATTCTACAACTTTCATCATCCATGGATACACTCCTGTGTACGTTTCGTTCTGTATCGGTCTTGTTTCTCCATCGCATTGTCCTCCGCTATTCCACGCCCCTTTTCTGCAGTTAAAACTCAGAATCAAAACTAACCCTAAGCCGTTCAACACATTGCTTGGATTGAAAGAAAGCAGTTCATACCTAAAATGTGAAGAGGAATAACCAACGAAGAAGACTCTGGTTTTAGTACTGTTGATATTGGAATCAACCCAGTCAGCCCATGTATGAATAGCTTTTGTATAAGCTTCTTTCACTTCTAATCTTTCGTAAACCCTATTTCCTTCCTGGTAATAACCTTTCCTGCAAATCGAAAAATCGGTTGAAGTGATACGAATCAAAAACAAAGAAGAAGGTTTTTCTCATAGTTCACATACCCTTCGTAGGTTTTCTGGTGAGTCCACCAGTGACCAGTGTTAAATATAACAATGTCTGCGTTTTTGTATATCTTCGTCATCGATCTTTGAATCATATCGAGTCTCAGTGTCTCTCTTCTCTTCCCGTATACATCTACAACTTCTGATTCTTGAACGAGGAATGGTGATTTGATGAAGTCAATAGAGCATTCAAAGTCCTAACAGCAAATATCAAAATTCATCACCAAAACTAAAATAAACCAACGGAGGATTCTGTTCTGTGAGACACTTACATTGAACCTGAAACCGTAAAAGCCTTCGTTAGGAAGATTACTCTGTTTTCCAATAATCTTAGAAACTCTGTTTTTGTCTTCCAATGTTGACCTAAGTGAACAAACCAGAGACTCCCACATGTTTCTATTCAATGAATCACCAACAAAAACAACTCTTTTCCCTCTCAGCATCTTCAACATCTTCTTCCCATCGAATCTAAAAGACGCAAGACAGAAACAATCTCATGAAAACAGAGTCGCAAAGGGTAATGGCAGAATCGTAATTAACACGAAAACAAGAACTAACCTTGGAATCGAGCATCCATGAGGTTGCCATCGATGACGGAGAAACCCCGAATCAGGTCGACCATTCTTGAAGCAGTTGAATTTATCTTCAACGAAAGGACAATAACCAGGAAGATAAACCGGTTCAGAATCGTCAAAGACCCAAGTTCCATCAAAAATGTCGCAAGAAGCGAGTTCTTTGGTCTCCGAATCAATCTTTGGCTCGTTGATTCTTCTGGGAGAAACAGAAGAGAGAAACATAGTTGTATCTGAAGCAGAGGAAGTATAAGAAGAAGGAGAAGAGAAGAAGTTTGCTGCTGTGAGAAGACGAGAGGTGAAGCTAGAGACGATGAGTGATGGAGAGAAATCTGAGAGAGAAGAAGAGGAGAGGAGGAAGAGAGAAAGGAAGAAGAGAGACGTTAGGAAGATCTGTGTTGTTGATGGATGTTTCGTGATGAGGAAGAGATTCTTTAGATCCGCCATTGATACGTCGACAATCTTGTTCTTCGTCTTCTTCTTCTCTGTTTTCGGGAAAAAGAAAAAGAAAACAATTATGATCTGATATCTTTGGAGGGAAAGGGAAAATCCAACGGTTAGAAATTAAATTGCTTTGTTAGATAATCAGAGTCCTAGTGAAAATATAAAATTAATTAAGTTGTACTTTGTTTGTTCAAAAAAAGAATATTTAAGTTGTATTACAGAATTTAAGGGTATATATAAATTTTAAATTCCTAAATACAGAATTGAATTACGGTGAATTGTTCTGAGTTGATTGACATAATCTAGTTTTATAGATTTATTTTGCTTAGAAATCAGTTTTGTAGTTAAAGCCAGCCTCCCCAATAGTGAACAACACTAGCACATAATCTTCCTCTTGTCTTAGAACACAACTTGATGAAGCATGTCTGCTTTGAGTGACCTTCCAACTAGAATATGGAAAGAAACAAAACCTGATATGCAACTTGTGAACTCAATATTGAATGTAAAAGTCTCCTCTTTGTCTTTGAAGACAGATTTGATCACCAACAAATAAAAGCTTCCCCATCTATTGATATGTAAACGATGAAGCAACGTCAGAAAAAACTTCCAATCTGACCTCAGTTTCTCATCGGTTTGGCTCTTCTTTTGAAGAACACATGAGCCTCTGAATATAATGGAAGTGAAAAGATTCCACCATAAAAAGTATTCAAATAGTTCGGTTTATATTTATTGTATTAACTAGATAAGCAACATATATGTATATCAGATAATGGCTAAGATTAAAAATTAAGAGAGGTCTTAGAGAAGCAAGGCAATAATGAATAGCAACGGCCCAAATCTTGACTTTATCTTCTCACTTGCATTTTCTTCTTCATCTTCAATATGCTCCAAGACGTTGAAAACACCTGCATACAATTATATAAACTAACATTAAACAAGGAAGCGAATAACCGGTATAAACCAGAACAAGAACCAGTCTTTAAAAATCGTAAACCTCGTTCAGGTCCGTAGCTGCAGCCAGACTTGAGGGTTTCACGGATGTCGTGAATGGTGGCTCTGTTAAAGAATCTGTAGTGGTGAATAATTTCTTCAATGCAATTCAAAGCCAAATGTGTTTCTGAGAAGCATGGTCCTTCACAGAACTCTTCTGTCCTCCCCAGCGGAATATTTAGGTCTCCGTTTAACGTTAGCCTCCATGATTCATCACACTCTCTGTATATCTGCATTTTATTTGGGAGTTTTGAGTGAAAATTGTAATCAATCGAAAGTAATAGCCAAGGATGAAAACTGAAAAGTTAAGTTATAAATAAATAATATTAGAGTGGGTGTTGGTTTTTTAATTTTTGAACTAGTTCGCGCTTTCTTGTGTTGCAAGTAACTGGCTTTAAATTTGATTACGTGTTTCTCATTTAAGCATTCCAAAGCTTTGGCAACTATCTCCGGTGGATCTTCCCCACCTAATCCCCCGCCGCCTAATCCTCCTCCTCCGAAACCTCCATTAC
>Ga0041059_1003741_pt1 | contig 10048 bp, 5 predicted proteins | sample AraColnosormetaG_FD_56232 | JGI IMG/M metagenome (GOLD analysis project Ga0041059, IMG submission 56232) | Arabidopsis roots microbial communities from North Carolina, USA - Col MF nosort | ecosystem: Host-associated > Plants > Roots > Unclassified | place: USA: North Carolina | collected 2013-09-02 | reverse complement strand
GACATATATAAATATGGTTAATTTTAAAATACTAGTAAAATGAGTTTTTGTTCCAAAAATACCATCACTATGTTTCTTTTTCAAAAATAAAACTATTTTTTTTTCTGAAAATACCACAAAACTAAAACTAAATTTTAAGTAACTAAATATAAACCCTAAAAGATAAATCCAAAATACTAAACCTAAACCCCAACTATTAAATTAGAAAGTCTTAAAAATCATTCTAGGGTTTGTAGCATAAAAAGTTTGTAGTAATGGTATTTTTAGAACAAAAACTTAGTTTCCAAAGCAAATAAAACAAAAGAAACAATGATAAACACACTAAAAATAAAAGGGGATTGACAAAAATAGCACCCAAAAAGTTTTTTCTTCCAAAAATAACAAAAAATTCCACAAATAGCACTCAAACTTAATATATTAAATATAAGTAATTAACTAATCAAAATAAATAAATAAAAGTAAATATTTCTCTCCAACTTTTTTTGTTAAAATTTTGAAGGATTTTTTGTCGAAAAATATTTTAGCGGAAATTTTTTGATGGAAATTGTTTTGGCGGAAAAATATTGTTGGGAATTTCTGGTGATGAATTTGTGTATTTTTGTACTTTTCTTAATTGTTAATTTTAATAAATGAAAATAAAATAATTATTTGACAGCTATTTTTTTTTCAAAATATTTGTGTGCTATTTTTGTCTTAAAAACTTGAAATTGTGCTATTTGTGGGAATTTTTTTATAAAATATCGTGTTAATGAATTTAGATTAGTAAAATTTTAAATTTAAGAAAAATAAAATCTTAAACTTTACAACTTTGATTACAAAATAAAAAATCAAAGACTTTCTAATGTAAGGTGGTTGAACTTTGATTACAAAATATAAACTTTGTTTAATTAATCAAATAAATGAGTTGGCTTTTTTTTTTGGGTCAAATAATGAGTTGACTTTGCTATCCATTAAGTTAATGGTTGAAAAGCTCGATTACATGAATTTGATGAATAGTTTTACAGACAAAAATCTGAATAAAGCTATATTTAAAAATTTTAATTTTGTTTTTTTTTCCTCTTTTTTCTTTACAAAATGCTTAAAAATAATTAAAAAATGTTCTAGAAATTTTAGTATGACTTTTATATATTATTATTATTTGTGATTATACAAAAGAACTAGAAGGCCTAAATGTTTTATTTGCATAAAGCATTCTTACATGGCGGACCGGTTCTGCATGCAGACGGGAACTAAGATGACGCCGCCAAACATAAGCGTCACCAATGGTGGACCCATAATGATCGACGGAAAGCCGGTGACGGGGCCGTTAGATTCACCGGTGGTTATAGATGCTCTGAAGAAGACATGATTGGAAAATCAAGAATACAGTGAAGTGATAGTTATTAATAGTATATAATAAGAACTCCAAGCATATATATATATAAGCATATATATATATATAAGGGAGTTTATAGTATTATTATTTTTAATAAAGCTTATATTTTGTAAATATGAAACCATGAATGTAAGCAAGTAACTAAATTTATTTGGTCTACGAGACTGACTATTGCAATATCCTTAATTTCGATCCCTTTTATCTAGTGGCTTTGTCTCCAATGGTGTCTCTGAAAAATTTGAGGGGAGTTAAAAAATTAAAAAAAACCTTAAAAGCAATCATCAAGCAAAAATAAATGAAAACATTGACAAATTTTTTAATCGAGGGCTCTTAAGAAACCATGATGTGGCATCCATCCAATGGCGAAATCCGACGGTTAATTTTTAACTGAAAAAATTTGTGTTTCTCTCTCATGGTTGATCTCAACATCTAAAGCAACTTATGTTTTGAGTGCTATTTGTGGATTGTTTTGCTATTTTTGGAAGACTTTTTTTTTGCTATTTTTGTCTCCCCATTTATTTAAGTGATGTAAATTTTGTTTTCATCAATTATGCTCATAGCAAAGATGAGTGTCACACCCGGTGGGCCAATCATGATCGACGACAAGGCAGTGACGGGAAAGCCAGTTTCGCAGGATCCAATAGTGAAGAAGAAGGATCCAGTGAAGACGGGAAAGCCAGTTTCGCAGATTTATGTAGATATGATGGACTTAGTTGATTATGATCAAATACTTTATTACTTATTTGTGACACCACTGATGCTATTAATAAACCCCTCGATCTACATATTACTTATTAGTAAAGATACCACCTACATTTCTTCCTCCATTGAAGCCTGATCCGTGGGCGAGTACAAACTCGGTGTATCTGTATCCATGCAGACGAAACCTTGGCCGATACCGAATATGAGCACCGACAATGGTGGACCCATAATGGTCGACGGAACGGCGGTGACGGGGCCGTTAAATCCACCGGCACCGGTGGTGAAAGATGCGGAGAATAAGTAGAAGACATGATTACGAAATCATGAAGCTAATAAAGTTATAGAAGTAATAATATTAAGATGCATATATAGTTTATACTTATTATAGTTTCTTATTTATTTTTTAAAACAGACGTTATTTTTGTAAATATTATAAACTACGCCTGTAAGTAAAATAATAAATAAACGAGCTTTTAATAGAAGTGTTCTCTCTCGTCTCTCGTCTCTCGTCTCTCGTCTCTTGTCTCTCGTCTATCGTCTCTCGTCTCTCCAAGGCGAAATCCGATGAGTTTCGTATGAATTTTTAGTTCTCTCGTCTCTATCTCTCTCGTTTCATATGGATCCGTTGTTTTTTACTAATAAATTTGGTTTCTTTTTGATGGTTGGGATTACGAAAATATGCTAAACATGTAGAACACAAAAATATTCAAAGAAAAACAAAAACAAAAAGTTTTTTACCAAAGAAAGACAATGGTTGTAAATGGTAACATTGTTCTTGAGCAATTCTTGAGGAATTCTCTAAGAATTTAAATTGGTAACATCATTTGCATGTTGAGGAATACTTGAGGATTTTGTGAGGAATTGTTGATGTTTCAAATTTTTAGATTTGTTTGTAAGTTGTTTACTAAATTAATCAATTTAATCATTAGCGAGTAAAACTAAATAATTACTAAAACTACAATATTTAATTTAATAGTAGGAGACTTCTACTAGAGAATTGTTAGTAAGTAAACTCATAAACTAGACAAAACAGATAGTTTAATTTAACAATTACTACTTTATTTTATTAGTTTATGCTTTTATATGATATTTATATTCGAAAAAGATTAAATGTATTAATACATTCTTAATGTTTTACAAATTGGAACTTTTCCTAAATTAAGTTATTACCTTGTGTTTAATAAAGTTATTCAATCATATATTTCAAGTGTAATGTTTTCATTTGTTTTTTATTTGGTCTTGTTGACAAAATAAAATTATGTAACTAATATGTTCATATGTTTCTTTATTTAATTAATATGTTTTGAATTTTTTATTTTTTTTTGAATGAATGCAAAATTTATTCACCAAAAAAAACCTGGGTTACAACAAGTGCATCTTTGTTTAAGATATTTTGACTCATACTTTATCTAAACCTGAGCAAATTAGAACCTAGTGGAAAGCCAAAACACAAATAAATCATCATATTTTGGATTTCCTTTTTTCTGAAGAACGATGATCCGATTGCGAATATTTTTGTCGACGGTTTTTCCAAGAGCCAATGCTGTGATAGGTTCCTCCTCTCCATGTCTTCGAGTATTCCTTTCTCGCCATAGAGTGTGAATGGTGATCTGAAAAGTGTAACGCAGCAGCAGAAGTGTGTTCCTCCCAAGCGACGATCCTGATTCATCAAGATTCAGCCATTAACATTTGAATTCAAAGATCTTTAGTCAGATTCAGCCAAAACTCACTAAACAATTCAGCCGGATTCATCAATTTAACCAGATTCAGCCAGATTTCTCGGTTACCATTTAGACACAGTGGCCCATAAGATCACTCCAATGCTTCCTCTAATGAAGCCTCCGACCCTACCAGACGTCAGGAAGTACAAACCCCCTGAATTTATCTCCATGAAGACGAAATCTCCGGATATGCCAAAAATGAGTATCACAAACGGTGGGCTTATTGTGATCGATTGACAGTCGACAAAAACGATGGTAAATCCACCATCAGGCGAAGGATGCAGTGAAGAAAGGAGAGGAAGATGGAATATAATATAGTGAAGTTATAATGATTATTAACATTAAGATTCTCCTAAATATCGATGCATATATATAGTTTTTAGTTTTTAATAAAGGTTATTTTGTAAATAATAAACCAACATGGCTGTAAGTAAATAAACTTGAAATTTATTTAGTCGACGACTGAATATTGCAATCCATTTTTATTTTTTTTTGAATTTTAAAGTTAGATCATTGGTGATGTTTTTATTTTCTTATTTGTTTGAAATTTAAAACTAGTATAGGAAATTTGCAAAACTAACCAATAAAAATAAAATTAAAAAACAAAAAATGGATGATATTCTATATATAAACTACAATATATACTATAATACCTTTGTTTTTTTAATTTTTTTGTGTGGAATTTTGCCATTTGTGCCATGTTTCCTAATAATCATTCCATTTCTTCCATGTTTTTATTTTCTTTCAAAATGTGTCACGGGTTTACTTTTGGTTAGTGTGGAGATGTCCAAACTATACTTGATACCTTTGCCAAAAGCTGTGGACATTATGAGCAGTAAATGTGGAGAAAGAGTACTATATGTACATGTTTTTTTTTATAACGCTGAACATTCATCTTTTTATTTGAAAACAATCAAATTAAACAAAGCCCAAAAAAAACAAATTAAGTCTAACAACAGAAACAAATTAACTCTAATACAATAAACCGTCATGGATGAGATAAGCAAGACAGCACACAGGCAATTGTCACCTCCTAAAGAAAGCAAAAACACGCGTAAGAGAAGCGGTAGATTGCCGGAAGCGGTAGATCGCCGGCATCGTTCTCCGATGTCACAGAGCTTCAAACCAGTAGGCCGAAAAGTCGTCGTCAATTGAAGCCACAACGCTTTACCTAAGAACTCCAGAATCTTCATCCTTTAAACAACAAATCTTCTTGGTTTCGTTAGAGCCGAAAAAGAAAGAAGACCAATGAATCGGATATATATTTCTCTCTTCAACGCCTTATGAAGAAAGAAAGCTGGTGAAAATGATCGGATGAATCAAGTAGAGGAACACATTGTGGTTTCTTTTGGGTTCACAATGAGTACCAAGGATGAAGGACCCCGTCAACACTAAGATATCGAGATCTTTAACATTTTTTAGGAAAGCTCATCTTCTTTGCTTAACCGCAGACCAAGAACATGCACCATGCGAAGATGGGTTTCTTACTCTTCTTATTGAGGTGCTGATGCAGTCTTCTCTCCTTCAGGCTCCTGTGAGATGACCAAAATATAATCACCCAAACTAACAAAGAATACAAAAATAAATACAGAACAGATTTTAATAAAACATGATTTTATTGTTACCAGAGCCAAACGCATCTCGCTTCCGGAAAACTTTCTCTCCCTGCTAGACTTGTGCATGCTTTCCATAAGAACACACTTGTTCTTGTAAACTTTTCCTTTCACCTTCATGAACATGTCATGGTAGTACACAAGCTTGTCGATCTTCTTGTTCCAACAGAACTTTTTTAGCAAGCGTTTTAACATTTTCAGCCTTCTCGTCAAACGTTTCATTATTCGGCGCAAAGCCTCCATTGTATCCTTACCTGAAAACCAGAAAAACTTTCTAAATAATTTTCATCGATCATAAATAATATTACAGTACCACCAAACCAGAGTACGTTGCAGTCCAAAAAACTAGAGTAGTACCGAAGACAAACTGTTTATTAAAGTACCAAAATGAAGAGACCTATCAAAGATTATTGGATACTCATTTTCATTCGGACTTACCGTAACCAGTGTGACGACACTTTCTCCTTGCACGAGAGCGTGAGTGGAAATGGATCGACACCATTTCTTATCTCCTTGACCTAGCTCCACCTCTTTGTCATATTCGGCGGTGAAATAAATGGACTACTTATAAAAGAGTGATTATAATAGATTTAGGGTTTTTGGTCTATCACTTTCCCCCTAGTTTCTCGCGGTACCCGTTTCCTTAACAAATAAATGGGCCTAAACGACCTGTTTTGTTTTATATTTGTTTATAAGCCCTACTCTAACTCGTCTCTTTAAATTAATCTAAAAAAAAAGTTTTCATAATAATGTAAGAACAATAAATTACAAATGTGTACTCTTTTTGGTTCTCGAATTATATAAAAAAATTCTAGAAGTATATATTTATTATTACTAATTAAATCGTATAAATAGAATATAATATATAATAAATCATGGCAAAAAAATAGAGGAATTGATACTTATAAGGGAATTTTATGATATGATTTATAGTATAAATGATTAGTGAGATGTAAATTCTTACAAAATGAAGGTTGTACGTAATTTTATTTTCCTTAATTTTATGTATTGAGATGCGTGGAAATATTTGTGGCCTAATGTGGCGTAAATATTATTAGAGGAATGAGAAGATAGAGTGGAGCCGTATCTCCTCTCTCTGCTACTTCGACTCTGCACTTTTAATTAAAAAGATACTTTGTTGGACTTTGTAATCCTAACAGTCTACATAGGCATGAAACGTGTAATGGAAGTATATATGCAAATTTGGTGATAGGGAATCTATTTTGCGAAAGTTAATTGCACTAGGCAAAAAAGACCAGTGGTCTCATTGTTATATTCTCTATTATTTCTTCCCATTTAGCATCCCGTTAATTTCTTCTATTATTCCTCAACATTGCTTATCCTTGATGTATAGAGTATAGACTTCATTTAGCATCCCATGCCGTTTCAAAAAATATAAGAAAGAATGATATTTCTCTTTATTCCTCCAAATTTTCACCATATATATTTCAATTTTTAGACAGATATTAGGACCCTACATTATTCTTAAAAGCTTACCATTTGATGATTATAAAACAAAAACATTTCTCTCCAAAATTGAAGAGAATATTTTAGGAACAGAAATCATAAACGTTTTTTCTTGTTAAATAATTTCAAATCTGTTTTCTTAATACGATTAGGGCCTTTCATAGTTTTATTACATATTTGTGGAAAATGTTTTTCTTGCTGAAATAATTCGTTTTAAACTAATCTTATGACTCTATTAAAAATAGAGTCAATATTGATAGTTACGTAGATTTAAGAGATCATTTTCAGAACAACTAACGTTTCGAAATAATTTATAATTAACAACTCAAATAATTTATAATTTTATACTATACTATCCTATTATTTTTTTTTAAGAATATGAATAATCAATTGTCAAACATGAAATTTATAATATTTGAGCAATTTCTTTCATTTAAATTTGATTTATTAGTCTTTTGTTAATTCTAAAAAAATACATTCATCGCATGGTTACTCTTCGGATCAAATTTTCAAGAACCTATGAATGGTTGAATTTGCTTGTAGTGGGGAAACACCATTTGCTTTGAAATAATTTGCATAAGGTAGATGATTCAACCACCAATAAAAACAAACTAAATTAGGCCTCTATAGAACTGAACTAATTTATTGTGAAGGATCCGCTTATTTAACCCCCTATTTTTAAGAGTGAACATGGTTCCGTGATGACTCTCTGATATCGATAAGTCAAATGCGGACAAGATATATATGTCGTACCATGAGAAGCAAATTGGTGTCGCCACTACCGCCTACTACTGTCTTAATTCTTTATAAAGTAATACAATGTTCATTTTTTTGGGTCAAAAGGAATTTAATGTCAGATTTATATCTACTACATATACTGTCTATTCTTGTCTTCCTTTACCGAAACAGTATTTGTTTGGGAAAAAAGGACCCCTTTGTAATGTCAAATTTAAGTTTATGTTCAATTAACCACTAAAAAAAGGGATAATCTAATAAAAATGACTATGTAACTTTGTACATATAAAAAAAAAAATCTTTGTACATCCTCTTTTGATTAATGAATTAAATATTTAGACAAAAAAAAAGACTACATGTAAAGTGAAGGGATAATTCCTAAAAGATAAGTCAACAGATGAGTACGTAGGTTCATTATCCTTTTCTTATATAAGGAAGCTCATTGGCTTTGTTTCCCAAAGCAAACTAAAACCGAAGAAACAAAGATAACACTAAGACAAAAACACCTTTCTTCTCTTTTTTGTTCTTCCTTGGCAATGGCTCAAAATGATAGGAATACAAGAATTGCCCAAAAGGCTTTTGAAATAGTCGATAACATGTATGGTAAGTCTCATAAACTTACCCCTAAACCATATGTTCCTAGAAACGAGTTTCCTTCGTATTTTAACCAAAATTCATACGAATATGGTGGTCCAAAATCTTATACTGTAAAAGAGGCAACTAGATATTACTGCTCGCCGAGTCATTTCTCAGTTTTCATATGAGTCAACTATTGTAAAACCGGTGGTTTATCATCCCACGGATCGTATTCAATACTTCAGTGGTGCTCGTCCTTTTATTGGCCATGTTGACCGCTTTGAGAGGCCACAAGAACGGGCTATTAACTGCGATAAGGCGGTTCAGCTCTATGGAGGGGTTCTTATAAAGGAATTTCGTAATTAAGGGGGATAAAATGCAATTTATGTTGAAAATGCAATTAATTATAAGAAGCTAATTATGTATGATATAGTATTTATTTCTGCCTTCGGGAAATGTGCAAACCAAGACATATGTGTTTGCTACTTAAAATAAGGTTTAGATCACTACCAAGTGTTGGGGTCTGCTATGTATTAAAAGCAATATAATTTGAAGCTTACCTAAGATAACATGTTACGGTGTTAATGCTAGTATGTAATCTAATATGCTTTTCTCTCGAAATTGTATGGCTTAACTCCTGTAAACATCATATCCTTATATCTTATGTATGATCATTTACGAAGTAAAAAACAAAAGAAATCACAAGCATTATCTTCTTTATAAAGGATCTTGGCGATTTCTTGTACATTCTTGAAATAGAGTTCACTTGCACCTCTGCTAGTGTTTACCTCACAAAAAAATAAGTACCTCCTTAGCTTGCACCCAGCTGATCAATGCAAGGCCGAACTGACATCCATATGGTACATGAGTTTGGCCCTCCATGATACAATAGAATATCGAGCCGCAATTGAGAGTCTTCAGAATTTTGCTATTACACTATTAGATATAGTATTTTATGGTTAGTGAACTAAACTCTCCCAATTTATTCACTAACCGACAAATACACATTGGGACGCTATATATCAAACGTGTGTTTTGGTCCCTTGCTTGCACCGTTTAATCATGGCCTCATAATTCTTCGCTCACTGTATCCATACTCAGATGTTTAGTGGCGGCCTCGTTGGTGCATACATTGTTGACCTCGGAAAGTATCCAATATTTTGGTCTTCAAGTAGCAAAAAACATATTGCTCACTCCTTCACTGAGGCAAAGTATATCGCTTTATAGCCAATTTTCTTGCTAGTTCCATTAACTTTTATGACAATGCATGGTGCCAATTATCTCTCAAAAAACTAATTTTGTGTATCATTTGAAACATATATATTGCCTTTCCATTTTATTCAGGTGAAAGTTTAAGGTGGCACAATGCAAGTCTCTCACGTTATATCATCTGACGGTCAACTTGCTGATATGCTCTAGCCAAGTCGATTCTTCAAGCTTGGTTCTACTTATGATTAAAAATTGGCATCCCCTCTAGTATTGCTCCATTTTTAGTGAGTTTGTAAAGGCATGTTGTGCCTTATTGTTATCTATCTCATATTCTATAAACGTATATTTAAATCCCATCGTTATAATTCAATTAATGATATTTGGCAAGGTTCAAACCCTTAAGGTCTTCTATTATTCTAACAAAGTAACACCTAAACTTTCATCTTAGATTCACTCTCTTAGCAACAAAAAAAACATAATTGTTCAATTATTCTCAATTGTATATATAAAATCTTATTATTTAGACGAAATCATATATATGAAAGTTGGCCAACTCTTTTCATAAGATTGACACATCATCACTTTAGCATTTGCCATGTGTCTATTAAATAATTAATGTAAGCTCTTCAACTTCTAATTTATAGGTTAAT
>Ga0041059_1003740_pt1 | contig 10053 bp, 12 predicted proteins | sample AraColnosormetaG_FD_56232 | JGI IMG/M metagenome (GOLD analysis project Ga0041059, IMG submission 56232) | Arabidopsis roots microbial communities from North Carolina, USA - Col MF nosort | ecosystem: Host-associated > Plants > Roots > Unclassified | place: USA: North Carolina | collected... | reverse complement strand
TTTTTTTTTTTTTTTTTTTTTTTTTTTTTTTTTTTTTTTTTTTTTGTAAAGACTCTTGTTCTGTAATTTTCTGACTTTTAGGTTTCTTGTTTGATGTTTTAGTACTCTGTGTTTGGGTCTCTATCCAATGTGGGTGCTATGGTTGGAGCAATTGCGAGTGGTCAGATTGCTGAATACGTTGGACGGAAAGGGGTATAATAGTTTTGTTTCTTGATTCTAAAACATGTTCTCATCTGTGACAATTTGTCATGTAACATCTTCTTTCTTGTTGTATCTTATTTACTGTGTTTTTCTTTCCTTTTGACAGTCTCTGATGATTGCTGCAATTCCCAATATTATTGGATGGCTTTCGATATCATTTGCAAAAGTGAGTGTTTTGGTGTTCTCAAAGTTTCTGATATTCTTGGCTTATCTCTATACCTACTAAGTTGTTGTTGTTCTTGGTTTTTGTTTAGGATACTTCTTTTCTTTACATGGGAAGATTGTTAGAAGGCTTCGGAGTTGGGATTATCTCCTATACGGTAATATTAGATTCAACTATTTCTTTGATTTCAGCAATGTTTGTTTGGAGTGATCAATATAATTACACACCTTTGAATTGCGATTTTAGGTTCCCGTATATATAGCTGAGATCGCTCCACAGACCATGAGAGGAGCCTTAGGTTCAGTTAACCAGGTTTGTCATGTTTAGTTAGCTTCACTATTTTTATGTTTCATTTTATGAGCTGATTCATATGTTAACACTAAACAATAAATGTTTTGTGTTTATAGCTTTCTGTAACAATTGGGATAATGCTGGCGTATTTACTCGGTCTCTTTGTTCCATGGAGAATTCTTGCAGTTTTGGGTAACTCACAAAACATTTTGACTTGACTTGGGAGAAACTATACCTGTTTTTATTTTATTTTGATCGATACAGTCTAATCACTTTCTTGTTTGTCTTCTTTATGTTTAGGAGTATTGCCATGTACATTGTTGATACCGGGTCTTTTTTTCATTCCTGAATCTCCTCGGTGGTTGGTATGCCTCTACAACCGTATTGCTTATATTGTTGAGTTTGTTGCATTATTGGTTATCCTAAATTGTTTTGGTGTTGTAATTGTAGGCAAAGATGGGTTTGACAGATGATTTCGAAACTTCATTGCAAGTTCTTCGTGGATTTGAGACTGATATTACCGTTGAGGTTAATGAAATCAAGGTAGTGACTAAACTGAAGAAATGCTTTGATGTGATTTCTTGTCTTATTTAAAATTTTCATTTTATGCACTCTGCAGAGATCTGTGGCATCATCTAGCAAACGTTCTGCAGTTCGGTTTGTAGACCTCAAGCGCAGGAGATACTATTTCCCACTGATGGTGCAATTTCTCTTACCTCTCTTGAACTAATTTTGTCAACACATGAGAGAAACTCACTCTTTTCCTGTAATCTGTGTTACAGGTTGGTATAGGGCTGCTTGCACTTCAACAACTTGGAGGAATCAATGGTGTCTTGTTCTATTCGAGTACAATTTTTGAATCTGCAGGTAGAGTCATATGTTTTTTTTGATTATTGGAATGGTCCTAAGATAGAATAAACAGATTTCTAACTATGCTTCTTTGTTTGCAATTATCATTCACTAAGGGGTGACATCAAGTAATGTGGCGACATTTGGAGTTGGCGTTGTTCAGGTATATCATTTCAATCTAGGAGACATTAGATTCGATTTTTCTAACCGTTGTTCATTCTATACCAGGTAGTGGCGACTGGGATAGCGACATGGTTGGTGGATAAAGCAGGTCGTCGGCTTCTACTCATGGTGAAGAATATTTGAGATTCATCTGTATATCTTACAAAGTCTGAAGAATTTATGTATGCATAACATAATATTAGCATTTTCTTCTGAAATGCAGATCTCTTCTATCGGAATGACGATAAGCCTCGTGATTGTAGCAGTTGCATTTTACCTTAAGGTAACATTTTAACTTTTGACATCTCTACTTGTACAATGTAAGAGTGTCACTCTAATTATGAGATATTGAGGTTTCTTAATCTTTTGTTAGGAATTTGTATCACCTGATTCCAACATGTACAACATTCTAAGCATGGTTTCCGTAGTTGGAGTTGTGGTAAGTCGTTTGTTTTATACATTCACACAACGAAAGATACTTTCTTATTTACATATTTCCCGGTATGTGTACTAAATCTGGCTGAGTTATTTACAGGCTATGGTTATTTCTTGCTCTCTAGGAATGGGACCAATTCCATGGCTGATTATGTCTGAGGTACTAAATATTAAAACATGGTGTTCCTTAGTGTTAAAATCACAACTGGAAATTTTAATACTGATTAATGTTGGTAAAACAGATTCTGCCAGTGAATATAAAGGGTTTAGCCGGAAGTATAGCAACTTTGTTAAACTGGTTCGTGTCATGGTTAGTGACAATGACTGCAAATATGCTGTTAGCATGGAGCAGTGGGGGAACTTTCACTCTCTACGCTTTGGTTTGTGGATTCACTGTGGTTTTTGTGAGTCTTTGGGTTCCTGAGACTAAAGGAAAAACGCTTGAAGAGATCCAAGCTTTGTTCAGATGATCAAAACAAGAAGAGGAAGAAGAAGACAAAATTTTCACTTTTTGCTTTCTCCATTACAGATCATTCTTTTGTCCCTTCCCTGTGTCTGTATTTCATGCTTTGTTCAATGTATTTCTTCTTGACATTGATTATAATTTGTTTATCTTGTACAAGCATATCATTATACCTTTAAATTTGATTTTTTGTTTTTGTGTGTAATTTTTCGGATTCTCAAGATTAATAGCACTATATTTGTGTATTCAACAATATCTTGAATTAAGTATAGAAAATCAGAAATGCAAATGTTAGTGTTTTGGATCCAAATGGGAAAGCTACCATGTGATAGAAACTGCTTTGGGAGTTTTGTTGTTTGGCGAACATGAAAGGACTATTTCCAATGCAAACGGCGGTCGATTTGAAAAAGAAAACAACAATATAATAACAATTTTAAAATCATTCTTTATATAACATTCTTGGCATGTCCCACTGTCCAATTTGACCATTCATTAAGAAATCAGAACCAAGTAAACAATACTAAGGTCATTTTCTTCCAAAAGTAATAAACTAGGAAAATATCTAGACAATTTACAGATAGTAACGAAATAATACGTTACAAGAACATGAAAATGGTTTTTGTAGTTACCGTTCCTTGTTTATATTCTCAAAGTAACGGATTCACATATTCACACCATTCAACACGAGTGAGTGTCAGTGAAAGGCAAAGTTGGACAAACGAAAGTTTTGGTTTCTGTAATTTAATTGGAGCAAACTTCAATAATAGTAAACAAACAACCTTTTGTTTAACAATGTCCCTAATTTTATTCTGTGATTTCGTCATTACACATCTAAGATCTGAAAACATGAGCTCAAGAACTGTAACTCAAATATCACAAACTCTCCAAAACACATAAACAACAAACACATTGACATTGTCAGAGATCAAATCTAAGGGTTTCTTCTCTAAGAAAAAAACAACCATGGATTAGTCTCGAAGTTACACAATAACAGTTCCTCAAACGAAGCTAATAACTTAAAGTTACCGGATACTTGTCAATACAATCTTCCCAAGGACTGTTGTTCGAAGGTTTCACATGCCTTAATGCTTCCCAAATCGCGCTATTACATTTAAATCCACTTCCGAACGCGATTTGCCAAACACGATTACCTCTTCGCATCCTTCCCTTCGCTTCAATGTAAGCCAATTCATACCAAATGGAGCTCGAAGATGTGTTACCAAATCGATGAAGAGTCATCCTCGAAGCCTCGACATGAACTGGTGAAAGCTGCAGATTCTTCTCTAACTCATCGATCACAGCTCTTCCACCAGCATGGATACAGAAATGCTCGAAAGCAAGTTTGAAATCCGGGATATACGGTTTCACTTTACCGTTAAAGAGCTTCTTCACAACTAGAGTCATAAAGAAGAGAATCTGCTCACTTATCGGTAGAACAAGAGGACCCAATGTAGTGATATTGGTTTTGAGAGTTTCCCCTGCAATCGCCATTAGATCTTTCGACAACGAAACCCCGGTTCTCCCTGTATCATCCTGCTCTTGATAAACACAACGGAAAGCTTTATCATCTGCTCCACGGTGAGTCCTGACTACATGTACAAGCCTGTACTTAGACCGTCTCTTGTCCCTCGACTTGTTCGATAGCAAAACCGCAGAGCCACCAACTCGAAACAAGCAGTTCGGTATCAACATCGATTTCTTGTTACCAAAATACCAATTCTGAGTAATGTTCTCAGTAGAAACAACAACCGCATAAGTGTTCCTATGTACCAACAACATGTCTTTAGCAAGATCCACAGCGATAACTCCCGCGCTGCAACCCATACCGCCTAGATTGTAGCTTCTAATGTTACCTCTAAGCTTATACTTGTTCACAATCATTGCAGATAACGAAGGAGTTGGATTAAAGAGACTACAATTCACAACAAGGATTCCAATATCCTTTGGTTTCACATTAGTGTTAGCGAAAAGGTTATCTAAAGCACCAAACATGACTTGTTCAGCTTCTTCTCTAGCAGCAGCCATTGAAATTCTCGGTGGAACATAATGCATAGCTTCAGGGACATAAGTGTCTTCCCCTAAACCAGAACGCTCAAGGATCTTGCGTTGAAACTCGAGAGCAGAGTCATCGAAATCTCCGGTGAGTCTAGAATGTTCCATGAACCGAGCGTAAGGAGCTTTGAGATGATCAGGTGGGAGATAACAAGAGAAATCAACCAAGTAAACGGGTCTAGGTCGGGTCATAACATAAACCGTTAACCCGAAGACTAGAATCGCTGAACAGATGATGATACTAACCAGATTGTATTGTAGATGGATCCAGAGCTGTTTGAGATCATCTGGGTTCATCTGAGAGGCTTCGACGGAGATAACAACGGCGAGAGGGAATAAACAGAGAGTCAAGAGATTTGAGATTAAGTAATGGTAACCTAATTTCACATACTTGAGATTCACGCTCTGGAGAAAATCCGGTAGCATCCGTGTTTGTCGGATCTGAACTCCAACAGAACCATCACCACCACCATCACCACCGAGTCGTGATTCTCCGGCACCGTCCATTGAGAAAACAAAGTTTGATTTTTTTTGTTACGGAAAATGTAGTGATTTTAATAAATACAGGTGTCCTTTATTATTTCATGCGCTGGAGAAAAGGACCGTAAAGGAGAGAGCTTTGACGAAGACCCACCAAAAGACAGAGTTTTGATTATTGAATTGGGGAATAAACTGAGCTGGATTTGAGAAACCCAGGACGAGAAACGTAGAGGGCAAAAGCGAGAAATTGATTGAAATGGGTTTTTGGAGGGTTTCGAGGAATGAATATACAGAGAAACGGAAACCAAAGGTGGTGGTGGTAGTAGTAGTGGAGGAGGAGGCGGTAGGGGTCCACGTTTTTTTGAAACGAATCTTGACATAATTATGCATCATGACGAGCTGTTTTTATTATTTCCTTTTCTTAAAAAAAAAATAGTAAAAAGAGTTTTTTTAGCATGTCGGAATTATTAGCTAAATTCTGTAATTGTAAAAGTTTTTAAAATTTTAAAAATGTACAAACTTGTCCTAAAATGGCAGCATGTTCCTTTTATACGTGAACAAAACGAACTTTCTTCTTTCTTGTTAAGTTCCAATTTTGTAAGTTTGGTTAAGAAATCACTTTCTCTATTTGCTAATGACAGAAAGCAAGAGTTTGAAATAGAAAGGAGTAGTATAATGGGAAAATCAGAACAAGTAATGTATGAATAAAGAAAAAAATTGAAAGATTTTAAAGGATGTAAAGACTATTGTAATTGAAGCAAGATATCTAGAGTTAACAGCAATGTTGACTTTGTTGTGAGTTCTAAATAAATTGTGGCAAAATTTATGGAATCCAAATCTCATTGGAAGTTGAGATTTCTATTATGCTCTTTCGAATTTTAACAAGTAACAACAGTGATGAAATGATGCATTACTGTGTATTTATTACCTATACAGTAATCAACATTCATGTATATTGTACAACCGTAATGAGCCCATTGGGCTGATTTACTTCAAATCCATTTGGGCTTAATGCCTGATCTGTTAAAGAGAGACCAAAAATTAAAATTCTCCGTCACCTCCGGCTGTTTCGACTCTCTTGTTGGCACTTTTCCGAAACCCGACCAACTTCTGAGTTCTGACCACTTCTCAGTTATTATTTATTACCAAAAGTGAAAAGCCAGAATTTCCCATTTCTTCTTCTCTTTTCTTTTTCAACTTTCAACTATACAAGGAAAAAAGTGAGAAAAAAGCATTGAGGATAATATTATTAGTGTTAGCTTAAAAAAGAGTCGTAATTTTCAGTTATGTGATTGATTATCAAGCTTAAATTTTTACGATTCGATTTGGGGTACTGCAAATTTCTACTGTGTTTCGTTCTTTTCTCCCGTGATAGAAATCTGAGATTTGTAAATTTTCTTCTTTTAGCAGCTTTTCCAATCTGGGTACTGCAAATTCCTACTAAATCGTGCTCAAGAACCTTACTTGCGGAGATCCTGATTTAGCTCCCAGAGTTTGCTTAGTTTTGATCAAATTCTTGGCCTCCGAGCTTATCTCAAGTTTGGTTAAAGTACTTCTTTGCAGATCTCTGTTGTTCAGTTGCGTTAAAAGTGGTTTCTTTAAGATTTTAAAAATGATGGAGAGAAAACGAGAAATGGGGATTGCTTATTTCGCGCGTAGGATTAAACAGCCACGAGGGATTTGGGTGAAGATGACGTTCATAGTTGTTTTGGGTCTCTGCTTCGTCTTCTTCTGGTCCTTCTTATCTTCCTCTGCTTCTACCTTTAATGTCCAGAGAGAAAGCTTCGACGACATAGCTGAGCCAGTGTCATCTCGCACTAAGTCAGCTCATGAGGTGTCTGAATCTAGCAAATTACATGAGAGAGGTAAAGTTGAATCTGGTTCGAAATCTAAAGAGGGGAAAAAAGTTGGAGGTTCGTCTGTTCATAAACATGAAACCAAGAAAAAGAAAGAGCATGCTGTGTCTCATCCACATAAGAAGAAGGATGTGCCAAAGCCTGTGGTTGAAGAAGTTGTGGTTAAGGAGGATCAAGAACATGAAGAGGCGGAATCTGACGATTCTGATCAGTCTAATAAGGAAGATGGAGAAGAAGGAACTGAGTCAGATGGCAATGAAGGAGAATCTGATGGAAATGGAGATGGAAGTGTGGATGATTCAAGTGCATCAGTTGATGAAGAAGTGGAAGAAAAGAATGAGGAAGTAACTGTAAACGAGATAAGTAAAAAGAGGAAGAGGAAAGGTCCGGTGTTTGATCCTAAAGCTGAGTATAGCTGGAGATTGTGTAACACTAGGAGCAAGCACAATTACATGCCATGTATTGATAATGATGGGTTAATAGGGAGGCTTCAGAGTTATAGACATAGAGAGAGGAGTTGTCCTAAGAAACCAGTTATGTGTCTTGTTCCTCTTCCACATGATGGCTATGATCCTCCTGTTTCCTGGCCTGAAAGCAAATCTAAGGTTTAAATTTTTGGAGCTTCTTTGAGATATTTGGTTCAAGTTCTTTTGATCTAATGTCTTTTTTATTTATTAACATCAGATATTGTATAAGAACGTGGCACATCCGAAGTTGGCTGCGTATATTAAGAAGCATAATTGGGTGAATGAAACCGGTGAATACCTATCTTTTCCACAGAACCAGACTACGTTCAACGGAAATGTTCTACAGTACCTTGAATTCATTCAAGAGGTGAGTATCATTTGTTACTCTCTGAAGTTGGCTTTTCATTGGAGACAAGTTCTGTGTTAGAGATAAAAACATGATTGGTGTTTGATAGATGGTACCAGATATTGAATGGGGGAAGAATGTTCGTATAGTGTTGGACATTGGATGCTCAGATTCAAGTTTTGTAGCTGCATTGCTGGATAAGGATGTTTTGACGGTGTCTCTAGGTTTAAAGGACGATCTAGTCGACTTAGCACAGGTCGCTCTTGAGCGCGGGTTTCCTACTTTTGTCAGCTCTTTAGCAAGTAGAAGACTTCCTTTTCCTAGTGGAGTCTTCGATACCATTCATTGTGCTGCTTGCGGAGTCCACTGGCATTCTCATGGTAAGTAATAGTTTCTCTAACAGTGTCATTATTGTCAATATGCTTTTCGAGTCATGAGTACTTATACTTCCGCAATCACAGGTGGTAAACTTCTCCTGGAGATGAACAGAATATTAAGGCCTAATGGATATTTCATTTTGTCAAGTAATAATGACAAGATTGAGGATGATGAAGGTATATATATTCATATGTCATTTAACTCGCACTGAAAAATCCATAATATTAGGAAAATGGTGGATCTAAGCTTTTCATCAACATGATGTATCTAAGATTTTGAACACATCAAAATTTTACTTGTGCTTTTAGCATTTATCAACTTGTCTCTGGTGTGGGTTTTGCAGCGATGACTGCATTGACAGCTTCTATTTGTTGGAACATTCTTGCACACAAGACCGAAGAAGCAAGTGAAATGGGAGTGAGGATATATCAGAAACCAGAATCAAATGATATTTATGAACTGAGAAGGAAGAAAAATCCACCTCTTTGCGAGGACAACGAAAACCCAGATGCAGCCTGGTAAGTAAAGCAATGGTGATAATCTAAATGGCATGACTTTTTCTTTCTTCTTATGTCCATTATGATGAACATTTTCACGTGCTCCATCCTTGGATAGGTATGTGCCGATGAAAACTTGTATATATGAAATACCGTCGGCTATAGAACAACATGGAGCAGAGTGGCCTGAAGAATGGCCAAAGCGACTTGAAACATACCCTGAGTGGTTAACCAGCAAAGAGAAAGCTATGGAAGATACAAATCATTGGAATGCTATGGTAAACAAATCTTACCTCACTGGATTAGGCATCGACTGGTTACATATCCGGAATGTGATGGACATGACAGCTATCTATGGCGGGTATGAAAAAAGGAGAGATCATTTATACTCTTCTTAGAACAGAATTTTGGTGATTCTTACTGGTTTTGAATTCTCACAAAATAATCAACAGATTTGGGGCATCACTTGTGAAGCAGAATGTGTGGGTAATGAATGTAGTGCCTGTGCATTCACCAGACACACTTCCATTCATATACGAAAGAGGCCTCCTTGGTATATACCATGATTGGTGTGAACCATTTGGAACATATCCAAGATCTTATGACCTTCTTCATGCTGATCATCTCTTTTCGCGGCTCAAAAACAGGTAAACTAGTAGGGATCTTGAATCCAAATTTGCTTGTCAAATGAGAAACCTGGCCGTGAAATCTCCATATCTTTGTTGTTGTCGCAGGTGTAAGCAGCCGGCTTCGATCGTGGTGGAGATGGATAGATTGACAAGGCCTGGAGGTTGGGTGGTTGTGCGTGACAAAGTGGAGATATTAGAGCCATTGGAAGAGATATTAAGAAGCTTGCATTGGGAGATTCGAATGACTTATGCTCAAGACAAAGAAGGAATGTTATGTGCCCAAAAGACTTTGTGGCGTCCATGATTCTTTTACTTTTTTTTTGTTACTGTCTATCTATAGTTCTGTACATCATCTATCACAGATTACAGTTAATTATTTGTATACATCTTTCATCTACTTGTCTCTGTCTTGTTTGTGGTTGGAAAAAAGACATGCATTTAAAGGCTAGTTAAATGCTCGTTAGATCGGTCGTTAGAAAAATAACTAAATATAAGTCATCAGAAAATAATGCTTAGTCATATTTGTGTTCATATCAGCTTTTGTAAAAACAGAGCATTTGATGTCCAAATTGATTTTACAATCTTAACAGCTCATAAGACTTTTATTTTATTTACAAAATGATTGCTTTCTGTAATAATGTAAAAACAGCTAACAAGTTAAGGTTTTTAAAAATTATAAATTTGATTTTCCTTCCTTTCAAAGAAACCTTTTCAATAAATTTAAATGATGAAAATTTCTATACATTGCAGTAGAAATACCCATAATATATTTTGAGAAATGGGG
>Ga0041059_1003739_pt1 | contig 10053 bp, 8 predicted proteins | sample AraColnosormetaG_FD_56232 | JGI IMG/M metagenome (GOLD analysis project Ga0041059, IMG submission 56232) | Arabidopsis roots microbial communities from North Carolina, USA - Col MF nosort | ecosystem: Host-associated > Plants > Roots > Unclassified | place: USA: North Carolina | collected 2013-09-02 | reverse complement strand
ACAATTAGAAAGAGGTTTTGATAATAAAAAGTTTGATAAGTCTTACAAAGGAGAAGAGAATAGATTATATAGAGAAGAAGAGGAGCCCTAGAGAAGAGGAATAGTCATTTTAGAGAAATAAAAACACAAAAACGAAATTTGGATGTCTCTTTTGCTAATGGGCTTCAAAAACAACAATGGGCCATGAAAAGAGTGTGTGGGATTGCCTCATTAAAAACCTCTCTTGGAAAACCCAATGGGACAAAACCAAGAGGAGGGAAAAAGAGTGCAAGTCACACACCTCTATTGCTGTTGCTTAAACGGCTTGAATCACAACCAACGTGGTTGGACAAGCTTCTAGTTTAAGACTGCCCTCAATCTTTTGTAAAAGTGTGGTGATAGCTTGATTTAGTAGTTTCGTCTTTGATCTTGTTATTAGACCTTCAAGAACATGCAATGCTTCATCCTTTTTAGCTCCAAGCTCTTTATCCTCAAACTGCTTTCTTTCTCCAAACTCCTCGGATTGAAGCTGCTCCTTAGCTCCATGATCCAAGCTTCCCATTATCACATCAATATATATTGTCAATCATATAACATAAAAAAGCTCACGGCCCTTATCTGTTATTTGGAGAAAGTGCATTTTGGTATTTGAGCTATTGGTTGCAAGGGAGTTTTATATAACATGTGCATTGATAGTGGTCTTTCCCTCGCCATTCAGTGTTTTGACAGTCGCAACGCTTAAATGTCATATTAGGTGAAGCCAATTTGCGACTACACAAGTTGCTTGCATCATGTATAGCTGTGGGACATTTTCCAGGGTTTAGGACACCAGTCAATTTACAAACAGGTTTCCTTCGTTGTGCTTTCACATCTACTGTTTCAAAAAACCACAGATAAATATTTAACTAAACTATACTGATAAACAAAGAATTTCAAAGTTTGATAGGAATAATCAATATTTGCATAACTCCTAATATATAAAAAAATTATAAGAAAATTAATAGTATTACCTTTAACATTGTTTACCACAAGGAACATGAGAATACACAAAACTACAAACGAGGTAACACACCTCATGACACCAAAAATTGAATCAAAAGTAGTTTTTTTATGCAGAAACTTTTAGTATTTTTTTGAGCTGAAATAAGTAAATATATTTTTGTCTAAAACTATGATTATATATAAATGATATACACTAAAAATAGATTTTCATATTAAATTAGAATAATAAATTTCAAATAAGTAAAATTTATTGGTCAACAAAATAGACAAAATCGTAGTTTAATATACGAGTTGCGGCTGATATGTAGGATTTTCGAATTGAACATGTCAATATATACAAATCATGGAAAAATACGAGAGATGATTAATCAAATGCGGGTTTGCACGATTTTTACATGGACCTTGTTAAGATATTGATAGGTAAATCTAGTCAATCACAATTTTTCAAAAGTTGACGCATAGTTTCCCACTTTCCCACTTAGGTCACGGATGCAAATTAACAAAAATTAACTTAAATGTTAAGACATGACAGTAATATTAGACTATTAGTACAAGCTACTCTTCTAGTACTAATAGTAAACATAAAGCGAAGATGTCACTAAAAAACTCATAAGATGACATAGAAAAAGCAGAGATTGGAGAAGGATGTTAATGGAGTTAACATCATCAACGCTATTTCCAACTCGCTGTGTTCATCAAGTTGTTGAATGATGAGATAGGAATATGAAAAGGGAGAAGCATTGTGTTGAGGTTTTACGATGCTCCAAGGATTTCACTTACTCCTGTGTTTGCTCAGTTGAAACCTCAAAACCAGGCGGTATAAACACAATGTCGTCCCAGTTTGACGTCGTGCTTTCCTGCAATTTCGCCCGGGAAAACAGGTTCAGCAAAACCAATCATTCTTAAAGGAAAATGCATTACAGAATCATGTTTGATTGTTTACCCTCATTCCCTTGACAATATCTTCGAAAACTGCAACCTTTGGAATACAAAATCATGAATTTCAATATGAGATGACAGAATTATGGATTGACAAGAAATAGGGAGACTAAAGTTAAATAACAAGGAACCTGAATATCGCCTGGTTTCAGAGCAGGGTTAAGTCGGTTCTGTTGGCTGGACGCTCGTATTAGAGATTTTTCCAAGTCCTCCTGTCAAAACTCAACCAAGACTCAAGCTTGCCGATCATGTAATCAGTGTATGGACAAAGGTGAACTGTGTCTTGTTAGTTTAACTAACCTTTCTAAAGAAAACAGGGCGATAACTCATGTTTTCACTTCGTAGAATCAAGCTCTTTGACTGAGACAACACAAGTCAGATCGTTAAGAAAATTGGACATTAAGGAAAACATGTCTCGACCATTTTAAGGAAGAAATAATGATTATTACGATTCCATGGTAGATAAATATCCGAAACTATATTACAGACCACTAGATAGAGTAAAAACGAAAAAGCTAGTCACAACCATTAAAAGTATTGGTTCTTTCGCATATTACCTGGAAAACCGGAACACCATGGAAGTCATCATCATCGATACCAGCTGTTTTCCTTTCCTGTATACACATATAGAAGAGATATATAATTTACTTGTACTGTGTCTAACCAAATGCTACAGTCTGTTTTCAGAAACATAATCGTACATCTAGGAAGGATTACATCCATAAGACCTATACCCTGCAAATTAACCCGACCACCTTTGAGTAAAAATGTACCAAAACTGAATGCAATTAGTGTACTCCTAAAGAAAACCAACTGTTGACGCAGAAAAGGTATTCTCTCTTTATTTACTCACTCTCTGAATCCACATACAGAACTGAGAACAAACCAAATCAAAGCACCAATGATGAATTCTAAAGCACCCTCAACTCTCCTAAGCCCAAACCAATGCTAGACCAATCCAGAATCCCTTCTCCATCTGCATCAACTTCCTTCTAATCAGTTACCTCTCTAACTAACTGACTTATCTATAGTCGCTGAAACAGAGCTACAATAAACCACTGAAGTAATCAAAATGCCCCTGAACTAAATTAACACAAAAGCTCCTCGTTAATGAATGATGACAGTCATATTCAGCAGGTCTAACGCCTACCGTGACAAAAAGAAAAGTTTTTGAGTATCCAAAGATATGTTCGATCGTAAAATCAACTCACCTTCAAGGCATTTTTCACTTGAGTAGACTCAGGAATCAACCTAAATGCCACACCATTAACTTTTAACTGGAACACCTGCAACAAACAACACACACAAAAATCAAAACCACTAAACAGAAGAATACTAAAGGAGCTAATTGAGTTATTGATTCCTCCTTATACCTTGCTAAGAGCAAGAGCAACAACTTTTGAACCTTCTTTCCTCATACGAGGATCCATACTCTTCATCTCTTTAAGAAGAGTCTCTGCATCTTCCTCTTTACAAAACAACAAACCCAGAGATTTCCCAGAGGAAGTCCCTGAAACCAACACAAACTCCTCATTCGAATTACTCAACGCGTAAACAGGAACTCCCGCCAATCTCTCCTCAATAGCATCAGCAGATAATCCTTTCCCGCTTCCGCGAATCGGAACCGTCACCTGAGCCCTCGCACCACCACCGTCGTCAGAAATTCTCGCCCAGACAGGTGCCTTACCAGAATTGAATCGAGAGATTCTAGAATCTAAAGCTTGCTTAGCTTGATCACGAAACGAATTGAGAGCAGAGAATATATTAGGTTTGTTGTTGTTCGTGTTGGCGTTGAAGAGAGGATTAAGGGTTTGTGAAACGTTGAGGAGTAAATTGGAGCATTGAGATTGGAGATTTGAGAAGGATTGTTGTATATTATTAAGCTCGTTTTGTTGTTTCGATGGTGGGAAAATGTTTGAATTCATAGTTTTCTCGGGAAAATGATGCTTGAGACTCTGAGAAAGAGTAGTGAAGGGTTTTTGAAAGGCTTTGCGAAGAAGACGACGACACTGAGGAAAAAGATTTGATCTCTTTGCTTGAATTAGAATTGTTTTTGTAAAGAAACCCTCTAATTATCCAATGTTTACAAATTGATCCTATATGTTTTAAAATATAGCACCTGTGAGCTGACAAATGCCACGTCACCTTCATCTCCAGTCTCTCACTTTCTTATCCAAAATGGCAAAATCCATTAACCATCATTACCTTCAATCTCCGTGGCTTTTTTGCTCTACCGCGCAACAATGGCGGTTTTTAGTGGCGCTACTACTTTAGGTTCTGTTTCATTCGCCTCTCATCTCTTCGACCAACAATCCACTTTCCTCTCTTGCCCACTTAGACTCCTTCCTTCCTCGTCTTCTTCTTCTTCCAATAGAAACTCTCTCGTCTGCATAGTCAAATCCTTCTCAAGCTCCGCCACAGCAGATACCGATAGAAACTCCGATCAATCAGCCTCTTCCTCAGTCCTCTCCGCTTCCAATTCTCTTCTCCGTGATACCTCCGACGAAGCTTCAGCTGCAGGACCAAGCGATTGGAAAACAGCAAAAGCTTATTGTAAAAGTGGTGATACATTTGAAGGTGAAGTTCAAGGCTTTAATGGTGGTGGCTTACTTATTCGTTTTCATTCTCTTGTGGGTTTTCTTCCTTATCCACAATTAAGTCCTTCCCGTTCTTGTAAAGGTAACCAAAACTCTCTCTTCTTCACAAGGTTCTATGTTTATGTCCTTAAAGTATCGATTTTTACATTGATCGATGGTTTGTGTTTTGCTTTATGAAGAGCCTCAGAAAAGTATTCATGAGATAGCTAAGACTTTGGTTGGTTCTAAACTTCCTGTAAAGGTAAAGTTTTCTCCTTTGGCTTGTTTTGTGATCTCTATATTGTTTATAATTTGAGGTAAATCTTTATATTAGGTTGTTCAAGCTGATGAGGAAAATAGAAAGTTGATTTTATCTGAGAAGTTAGCATTATGGCCAAAGTATTCACAAAACGTTAATGTTGGGGATGTGTTTAACGGAAGAGTAGGTTCTGTTGAGGACTATGGTGCCTTTATCCACTTGCGTTTTGATGATGGTATATTTGCTTTTACCTAAATTTCTTGGTTTCTTTTTCTTGTTTTGAGCTTATGACATTGATGTCAGTTATGTGGGGTGGTGGTGTATAGGTCTTTATCATTTAACTGGACTAGTGCATGTCTCCGAAGTATCATGGGATTACGTTCAAGATGTTAGGGATGTACTACGCGATGGTGACGAGGTTCGGGTTATAGTCACGAATATTGACAAGTGAGTTGCTTATTTTGGTTACTGAAATTTATTAGCCATGACTCATGATATAGTTTTTAATCAAAAGTTGTTCCAATGCAGAGAGAAATCAAGGATTACACTATCCATCAAACAACTAGAAGATGATCCTCTTCTAGAAACATTAGACAAAGTGATTTTGAAGGTAAAACAATGTGAATGAATGTGTTTTCTGTCTCTTGTGGGTCTTAGTGATTTTTAATAGATAATTGAATATTGTTACAGGACAGTTCTACTGGATCTCCTTCGCTAAGCTCGAACAATGGGGATACAATTGAACCTCTTCCAGGGCTAGAAACAATACTTGAAGAGCTTTTAAAGGAAGATGGGTATATAGACAATATCATTTTATAATTTAAATTTACTATGCAGTCCTAGTCAGCTCTTTGCATAATATCTGCTTATTATAAGTGACTAGGATCACCTCTACTCTACTAGATTTGTTCACTCCTCGATTTGCGATTGAATATATACATGTCAATAGCTATTGCTGGCTGATACTTTTTCTGAACCCATGATGAGTTGGATATTGTTAATTGCATTACTTATAGAATCTATGTTTCAGGCATAACATTTTGGTTCCAGTGTGTAACTAATATTCATTTCTATATTGCAGAATAGAAGCTGTGAAAATCAACCGGCAAGGATTTGAGAAAAGAGTGGTTTCACAAGACCTACAACTTTGGCTCTCAAATGTGAGTTCTGTTTCTCTTTACTTTCCCGTAAGAATAAACTCTGCTCTGTGAAAATTCTGATTCTATGCGCATGTTCACACGCAGACACCGCCTTCTGATGGGAAGTTTGTTCTTCTTGCCCGTGCTGGAAGACAGGTAAATCTCAGAAGCTACCCATTTATATGGCCATAGATAGAGAGATTCTTGGTTTGATTTTAAGTAAAATATTAACATTACAGGTGCAAGAGATACACTTGACAACGTCTCTGGAACAAGGAGGAATCAAGAAAGCGCTTCAGCATGTACTAGAACGCGTCCCCTAAGAACCCGAAAAAAGACTTTTGATACTCAGCCACTATATTCAGCTCTATGCATCTCAAACTCTTGCCAATGTAACTTCAAGTGGAGCAGAGACTACTTCAGAAATATTCTTAAAAGGCAAAAATGCAAATTCATTTGTATCATCATTATATGTCACACATAACACAAACCTATGAAAATATATGTGTATACTCAATGTTTTTAGTTACACATTATAAACTTCATTAACATAAACAACTCATAATACATCAAATTCAAGTCTAAAACCTTCTCAAGTCAATAATTGACTTTTTTGACACCATGTTTTGGTAAGTACCATCATCTTTTAAAATAGTCTCTTAACCAAGAATAATCAAACATGATAATTAAAAACAATTTTATCCTTTTGTTTGTTTTCTCTCCCACAACTTTCCTGTCTCTGCCATGCACATGCTCTCTCTCTCTCTCTCTTTCTTCTCTCTTATTCTCACTCCAATGATTACAGAGGCCAGCCTAAGCAGCCTACCCACTTTCACCATCTAATGTTCCCACATTAACATAAAACACACGTAAGATTCTTCTCCTTTTGAACTGTAAAATTCACTCTTTTTTAATTTCTTAATCTTTCTTATCATTACTTTCTCTTTTTTATTTTGTCATTTTCTCTTAAACCTTCTTCTTCTTCTTCCTTTGATCAGTAAAAAAAGTCACCGCCTTCTTCTTCTCTTTCCTCTTTCCCCTAATTGATCAATCATGCTTCTTCATTTCTAGTTCTCTCTTCCTGACTCATTTCCCTCATTAGATCTTCTTCTCCACTAAACCCATAATTGAAAGAAGCTCTTTTTTTGCTTACATTGAAGTTAAAAAATCATCACTTGTTTTGTTTTTGAAGAAACACACATAAAGTTTGTCTTTTTACTTCTCAAATTTGGTTGTTTTCACTCAATTTCAATCTTGCTTTCTGATTCAGATTCTGGGTTTTCTTCAGAATTCCCAGAGAAGTTGTTGGAATTGAATTTTTCACTTTTTTGTTCATAAAAGTTCTAGTCTTTTTAGATGAACATGGACAAGGAAACAGAGCAAACCCTAAATTACTTACCTTTGGGTCAGAGCGATCCCTTTGGCAATGGCAATGAAGGAACAATTGGAGATTTCCTTGGAAGATACTGCAACAACCCTCAGGAGATTTCACCGTTAACTCTACAATCCTTCTCTCTGAATTCTCAGATCTCCGAGAATTTCCCAATCTCTGGTGGAATCAGATTCCCTCCATATCCAGGTCAATTTGGATCCGATCGTGAATTTGGGTCACAACCAACAACGCAGGAGAGTAACAAGAGCTCTTTGTTGGATCCAGATTCAGTTTCGGATCGAGTTCACACCACGAAATCTAACTCTAGAAAGAGGAAGTCGATTCCTAGTGGTAATGGCAAGGAGTCTCCAGCTTCATCGTCTCTTACAGCTTCCAATTCAAAGGTTTTGATTCATTATCTCTCTTGCTCTATTTCAAAAATGTATACTTTAGGAAACTGTAGCCATATGTGTAAGAAAGTTTGTGTTTTGTGGAGACTTTTTATCTATAGACCTTTTAGTGTGTGTACAAGGTTTTTTAGTTGTGTTTGGTTTTGGATATATGATTAGGTTTCAGGAGAGAATGGTGGATCTAAAGGTGGGAAGAGAAGCAAGCAAGATGTAGCTGGGAGTAGTAAAAACGGAGTAGAGAAGTGCGATAGTAAAGGCGACAATAAGGACGATGCTAAGCCTCCTGAGGCGCCTAAAGATTATATTCATGTCAGAGCTAGAAGGGGTCAAGCAACTGATAGCCATAGTCTTGCTGAAAGAGTACTACACACCTTCTAAAACTGATCTGTTTTTTTGTTGATTAGGGGCTGTTTTGATGTTTATGATGTTGATGTTTTTTTTGGCTGTGTTTTGGTTTCAGGCAAGAAGAGAAAAGATTAGTGAGAGAATGACGTTGCTTCAGGATCTGGTTCCTGGTTGCAACCGGATTACAGGGAAAGCAGTCATGCTTGATGAAATTATAAATTATGTGCAGTCCTTGCAGAGACAAGTTGAGGTATGAATTGTGTATTTCATAAATGTTCTTGAAAGTTGGAGTTTGTATATCTTGAATCTAAAACTCGTGGTTTGTTTCTTTAGTTCTTGTCCATGAAGCTGGCTACCGTAAATCCAAGGATGGAGTTTAATGCTAATGCTTCTTTATCCACAGAGGTAAGATTCTGCTTTGTATCTATAATGGAATGGTCAGATTATGGAATGTTTTGTATCTATAATGTGTGTATTTGTATGTGTAGATGATTCAACCGGGGGAGTCGTTAACGCAGTCTCTTTACGCAATGGCTTGCTCAGAGCAAAGACTTCCATCAGCATACTATTCACTTGGCAAGAACATGCCAAGATTCTCAGACACACAATTCCCCTCAAACGATGGATTTGTTCACACTGAGGTAGTTTTAGTAGTAGCTAACGTCAGATTCTAGAAAAACTCGTTTGTGCGTATCGTAAACTCGATCCTTTTATGTTTTTGATTCATTATAGACACCAGGATTCTGGGAAAATAATGACCTGCAAAGCATTGTTCAGATGGGTTTTGGAGATATCCTCCAGCAACAGAGCAACAACAACAACAACAACTGTAAGAAAAATTAGAAGCAAATTCGTCTATCGAAATTATAGAACTATCTCTTATGTTGTTAAAGTCTCGTATCTTTATGTTGCAGGTTCTGAGCCAACGCTTCAGATGAAGCTTGAACCATAGTCCATAGCTATGATTATTATCTCTGTTGTACATACAGAAAACCAAGTAGTGATGAGTAACGGAGTGAATCATATTGGAATTTTAATGTTTACAATCGTTGCTTCTTTGCTTGTGTCTCTGTTGATTTCTTCTCAACCTTAAACAAAAAAAAAACAAGAAAACTTCAGATTAAGTATGTAAAAATATGACAAGAACTTTTCTCTGTACTGTTTTACAATCGTTATGTATTATGATTGCTCTAAGCTTGTAAGAAACAGGAATAAATTTGTTCACTTCTTTATATTCTTTTCACATTTTCTTACGAAACAAGATTGAGAGTACGAGTGGTTGATTACAGAAGTTCTCTCTTTCGATTCGTATACGTTCCCAATTGACTTCATGAGACTCTAATATTGCATTTTAAGGTACACTAAGCTAAGTTCCAGAAGAAAAAGATTGAGCGACTAGCTCATTATCGATGAAGAAAGATAAGAATGAACCATGAACATGATCTTAATCTTCAGTTTCATTAACTCAAGACTTGAAATAAAAGCTCTGTTTCTGCGTAATAATAGAGTAATATCATCTCGTTGGCTCCTTTTTCCTTCCTCCTATCAAAGCTCATTGATTTGTCGCTTAGAGTGAGACAAGCCTCAACATGTTTTCATCATATCGACACTTTTCTAAATCGCTTTGTTGTTTCGATTCCCCTCCTTCAGGTTGCTTGATTTGTACTAAACTTGGAACATAAGAGCACAGATCAGTCCTACATTCTTGGTCTCCAAAATCTCCAACGAGATCCAATCCCCTCAAGTATCCAGCCTCTCCAATGACAATAACTCTCTCGCGGTTACGTCCATCAAAACCAAAGGCGACTTTCTTCTCCTCGTCAATGAAGAAACTTTCACTTATAAAGGAACATAACTATTAAATCCAGCTGTTGCCACTCTCAAGAACTTGCTCCACAAAACCTCTCCAGTCTCAATCTTGGTCGTAATCCATAAGTCAAGCTCATATGGATTTGATTCATCGTGCTGAAGTAAAACCGCAAGCTTCTCTTCTCTAACACAAGATAACGTCATACAGTCAATATGCCCACCA
>Ga0041059_1003738_pt1 | contig 10055 bp, 7 predicted proteins | sample AraColnosormetaG_FD_56232 | JGI IMG/M metagenome (GOLD analysis project Ga0041059, IMG submission 56232) | Arabidopsis roots microbial communities from North Carolina, USA - Col MF nosort | ecosystem: Host-associated > Plants > Roots > Unclassified | place: USA: North Carolina | collected 2013-09-02 | reverse complement strand
TATCCTTATAACTAATACGTAAGATATAAGATTATGACAAGAACTTAACTAAACTTTCCAAGAACATCAAGTTGAATATGCTTAGATTGAATATGCAGAGACATGATTAATAAAGACATGTTATATTTTTAGTGTAAGAAATATATTTTCTAAAATTTCACCGTCTCACAATCTATACATATAACTTAAGAAGCAAGGATATATAAATTCAAAAAAAAACTGAGAATCTAAAACATCAATAAAAACAACTCAATCACATTCGTTTTTCAGATGAACTAATATAGTTGGGTTTTTCAAAAACAATTACAAATCATATTTATGTTTCAAAACCTATGCATTCAATTTTACTTTATATGAACATACATTATATAAAACAATTTGTAAATATTAATACGTAAACCTACGTGCGGGTACTCATCTAGTATAAGAGATTTCTAATGTGCCACCTCTATAAATACGATTTCGTCGCCTCTCAATTTCTATTCCCAACTATAATATCTTCTCGTTGACGATTTAGGGTTTTGAATTCTCAGATCTCAATTTCAGTACTCCTAGACGAATCCTCTCGTTTGATTTCTTTCTTTGAATCCTTTGATTGTGTGATTCTTTGTCTCTTCTTCTTGGTTTGAGAATTCGATTGGTTGTCACGTCTAGGGTTTTTCTTGCTTAGAAAAATCCGACAAAACAGTGATTCGGTTTTCTTCTCTTGCCCTTTTGTAAGAGAATGATTTCTACGATGTACTCAGAAGAAACATCGGAAAGATCTTCTTTTCCCTCTAAACGACATCTCGAAGACCGAACTGAGAACCGTGAAGAACATAGCAAAAGATTGAGACCAACAAGTTTCCGTGATCAGAAGGTAACCATCCCTCAAGGTTGGTTAGATTGTCCTCGCTTTGGTCAACATATTGGATTAATCATTCCTTCGAAAGTTCCTCTCAGTGAATCTTACAACGATTGTGTTCCTTCTGGCAAAAGATACAATTTCAAACAGTGGTTAACTAAGATTGGTCTTGTGATTGATCTGACTAATACAACTCGTTACTATCATCCTAACACCGAGTTAAGACAGAACCGTATCGAGTATGTTAAGATTCGTTGCAGTGGTCGTGATTCTGTGCCGGATAATGTGTCTGTAAACACATTTGTTCACGAGGTTACTCAGTTCGAGAATCATAACTTGTCGGAGAAGTATCTTCTTGTGCATTGTACTCACGGACATAATCGTACAGGGTTTATGATTGTTCATTACCTTATGCGGTCTAGACCGATGATGAGTGTTACACAAGCCTTGAAAATATTTTCGGATGCTCGCCCGCCGGGTATCTATAAACCCGATTACATTGATGCTCTATACAGATTTTATCATGAGGTTAAACCTGGGAGTGTTATATGTCCACCAACTCCTGAATGGAAGAGGTCTGAAGAAGCTAAATTCGACGATGATGATAATGCTCTGTCTTACCGTGAGGTACAAGGAAACAATCAGGAGGAGAATGTGCAGTTGTCTAATGATGATGTTTTGGGGGATGAAATACCCTATGATCAAGAGGTGTCTTACCAGAATTCAATTAATCATATGCTGAATATTTCTATGCAGTTCCCTGGCTCGCACCCTCTATCATTAGGTAGAGAGGCATTGCAACTCTTGAGGCAACGGTACTATTACGCGACATGGAAGGCAGATGGAACGCGGTACATGATGCTCTTGACTAGAGATGGATGTTATCTGGTTAATAGAGAGTATAGGTTTAGAAGAGTACAAATGCGTTTCCCTTGTGAGTACGAGCCAAGTGATTATAAAGTGCATCATTACACATTGCTTGATGGAGAGATGGTTGTAGACACAATTAAGGAAGGAGAAACGCAGCGCCATGTGAGGAGGTACCTCGTGTACGATTTGGTAGCGATCAACGGGCAATTTGTGGCAGAGAGGCCTTTTAGTGAAAGATGGAATATTCTTGAGAGAGAGCTGATCAAACCGCGTAATGACGAGAAGAAGGTTAGGGATCATTGGTATAGATATGATAAGGAGCCTTTTGGTGTACGGATCAAAGCTTTTTGTTTACTCTCTGCTGTGGAGAAGAAGGTTTTCAATGAGTTGATTCCACTGCTTTCACATGAATCAGACGGACTAATATTTCAAGGTTGGGACAATCCTTATGTTTTCGGACCCAACAAAGATCTACTGAAGTGGAAGTTTGTGGAAACACTTGATTTTCTGTTTGATATGGACAAGTATGGACGTCAAATGCTCTTCTTGCAAGAACGTGGGAGGATGAAGCTTATGGAAGGCTTTGCCGTTGAGTTTAGAGGTGATGGTTGGGACAATGACCTGGCTAGTTACTGTGGAAAGATTGTGGAGTGTTCATGGGATAAGGAGAAGAAAGTATGGGTTAGTTTGCGGATTAGAGTTGATAAATCGAAACCGAATGGTATCGGGACCGGTCGTAGCGTGATAAAGTGCATAGAAGATGACTTAACGAAAGAGGTTTTGCTGAAGGAGATCAAAGAGATTATCCTTCTACCGATGTACGTTGAGCGCATCGAAAATGATACAAAAGAAGCTGCACGTCGCAAGCATGGAAACCGTAAAGGCTAAGGAGTGATACAGTTATTTGGTTTTGGTATCTAACAGTAATCAAAATTCTCTTTGGTTTAAACTTTAAAGAAAGTTATTTGAATTTAGAGTTCGATATTTTCCGACTATCTACTACTGCTAAATCGTTTGCGTCTTGTGGGCCAGAACATCGTTTACTTGCGATCAAGTCTTCAAGATTCTTAACGCGGAAGAGATGAGTTGAAGTTTGTCCGGGGCTTTTTGCTTGTATTCTTTCTCTACTGCAGCTGCAGCCAGGGAATGAAGCTCTGGGGCTGCCGTAGCGTCTTTGTCCTCTTTGTTCCTGCCTTTTGAGAGCTGTGCAATGGCCGATGCACACTGAAGGAGGAAAGCGGATTTTGGCGGTTATCTATCAGTTGCAAATAGAGAAGATCTATGAAAATTGCCGTAGTAGACGAGAAAGAGACTATACCAAGCAGATTCCGAGAAGAGCTCTAGTGTTTTTGCCGCCTGTTAAATCTACGGTCGCTGCATAGTATTTTCTTGCTGAGATAATGTTTTCTACTCCACCGATTGTATAGAGAACCTGATTTTGAAACGAAAGAGCGTAAAGAAAAACAAACTACTAAATTCAGAGATTTGATCAAATGCGGTCTGTTTAAAGAAGTGACACTTACCTCAGCATATGCGAGGTGGTACAATGGAACAGTAGGCTGAGATAGTATGAGCTCTTCATAGCAGAAAGCTGCTTGCTTATACCTGTAACCAAGACACACACCTTAAAACTCTGCAACAGAATCTGGAGGGAAGAAAGAGGATTGAACAAGGTTTACATTTGCAAGGAAAGGTAAAGCTCTGCGAGTTCTCTCCATGCATCATGATCAGCCATGAATCTACACACAACGAAAAAAACGCTGAAGTGATCTCATCTTATAGCTCTCCTTTATATGTGATTTGTGATAAGTAAAGTACTCACAGTTCAAGATATTTGTTAAGAAGCTCAATGGCTATGGAAGGTTTGCCTAGTGCCTTGGATATAGCCACTCTTCGTTTGTGTATCGCCTATATGAGACATTTAAGTTTTACTTACAAAACCATAAACTTAGAAGCAAATGTTGGGTGTGAAGACTTACTTGGTCGAGTGGATTATCCTCCAAAAGACTCGCATATGCTTCCTCAGCCTCTCCCCATAATCCCTTCGCTTCAAGAAGCAATGCCTCAAGCCTCCCTGAGATTCGGAAATTAGGCTTAGACAGGGATCAATGTAAACTACACTCAAAAGAATCTCCAATTCAAAACAACCAGAAAACCTACGACTAGACCAACAATGACCAAATAGACCAATTCAGATTTTTGATCGGTTCTACTTAATATTTAGTATTGCTGTGTTGCTGTAGTTTACAATTTAGTATTGCTGTATTTACTTACCAACTCTTTTGCTCCCAGGAAATTTTGTCTGCAAAGCCTTAATGCAACTCTACAAAAATTCAAAGGGAAGTCATCATAAGATATCAACATCGATTTCTCACAAGTTGAATGAAGTGTGTGACACGAAAAAAAATTGTTCATAAGGAAGAAATCGATGAGATAACTTGGCAAATTGGAATGTGTACTTCTCAATCCTTCATTCTTCGGAAACATTTATACTACTTAATTCCTATCACAATGCATTGATGCTATGTAATAAAAAGTATAGATAACGTTAAACAATTTGGTTCCAAATGTTACATCCTTCAAGTCAACTCTAAGTTTTGATCTTGATATAAGATAATACACTATAAACGTTGCTTCACACGGTATGTATCAGCGGAAAGCAAATATAACGCACCTGTGCGACACCGAGACATTGACAGTCCATAGCTGCAATTGCCACCTGCTCATTTAGTGTCCATTCTAGACAACAAAGAGTAACAAGATCCATTTACATACATTCATAAACATAAGAGCAGAAAAATATCTTAATTTAGTCTTGATTATAATTGCATACTTTACACAAAAATCTATAGCTAAAATGAACCAAAACAAAAACATTTCATTGAGACAAGAAAGTTTACTTTTTTTTTTTTGTTTACCGATATTAATTAAGCTCAAAAGAGCCATCCATGAGGAATGTTGTTTACATAGGTGATATGATGCGGTCCGGTACGAACTTTATCCGCGACAAGAAAGTTTACTAATCATTCAATTTTTTCTAAAGATTTTTTTGACTAAAGATTAATACAAACTATAGCACAAAAAATGATCATTACTGAATTGCTTTACAGATCCAATTAGACCAGTCATTATCCTAATTTAATTCAGACATTGATCACTTAAACAACTTCCTTAAGAACACATGTTTAATTTCACCGGTCGGATCAATGAATATTAAACCAGAGATGAATCAGGGATTCGAAATTCGACTAACCATCTGGACCAAGAGCAGATCGTTTCTTCTGATCATTCAAAATCGAGGAACCGTGTTTTAACACTTTCTCCGACCGGCGAACTTTGAGATTACGAACGAGGCAAAGATACTCCCATGTTCCGCCTCCGCCATTATCGACTTGAATCTCTAGCTGGTTCAATTGCTTCTCCTCTGTTTTCGTCACCATCTCTCTCGCTCTTGTGATTTTGCTTGAACTTACGAGCATTGTGGATCTGTTTGATTGAACGACGACGAAGAGAACATGGAGCCGGTTCGGTTTATGACTGTACCGATCTGGATTGATCCCAAGAACCGGTGGAATTATACCAAGGACATTGAAAAATCAATTTTTTTTGTACTAATATTAGCTTTAAGTTTTAATTTTAGTTATGGAATTTAATTAGTACTAAATTTTAACACACGATATACTGCGGATCTATATTTTATTTTAGTATCGGGACTAATTGATTTCTTAAAATATAATTCACACTTTAATACTTATTTGTTAATTTAAATTTTTTGTATGTTTAGATATAATACTTAGTATGGCTTAGTGAGTTAAATATGATTGTTTTAGTGTGTACAATCTAAAGGTAGAAAATTAAGTAATTACACCTTAAAAATTTGGTTATACTATTTTATTTAATTTTAAATAATGACAGTTTGTAATCTTCAAACGCAAAGACTGGTATGGCATACTTGATACCTTAATACTGTTTAAGAAATCTGAACTAACAGGATTGTTTAATGAATCTGAATTTGAAGGATCTATACTATTAGCCGAAAGATAGATTCTTTCTTGACTTGTAACAAATAAAATAACAATCAACTCTTCACAAAAAGTCAGAAGAATGGAGAACATAAATTAAAAGATTAAATAATATAGAGCAAATCTAAACTTACTATCCAGTGCTCTAGCATATACTGATTTATTGTGTTAACATCATCGTTTTTTGGAGTTAGAATATCTCTCCTCTGAAAGAATTTTGGATCAATGATTTTGTGGAGTTTAGTTGGATTTCATTGACCCTTCCATAAATTTTTCTACTAATAGCTTTTATTGGATATCTGCTTCTTGAATCAACAATTCTTCAGGTATATCTATTAGCGTCTCACCATCATTAGGCTCATTGACCCTTCCATCACCAACATCCAATAACCAATCGAAAAATTCTTGGATTTCTTTAGCTTCATCAACACTTAATTTGTTGTTTAAAAGTCGCATATTCTTAGTCAATTTCAACACTTTGCAGTGATCCAAAAGATCATGAAGCATTTAGAGATGACATAACAATTTCTGCTCTCCCTGCACCATTAATTACTGGTAGCACTTGTCTGAAATCGCCTCCGAAAACAATGACTTTTCCACCCAATACCTTATTGTCTACGCGCTTGAGAATATTCGAAAAGCTTTTATCTAATGCTTCAAACAAAACTTGCTCATCATTGGAGGTTCATCATATATAATGAGAGATGCTTCTTTAATCAGATCAGCTAAATCTGATTTTGGTTTGATCTTACAAACTGAAAATTCATCTCGATTCAAAGGTATTGAAAACCTAGAATGTGTTGTTCTACCCCCTTCTAACAACAAAAAAGCAATGCCATTGGAGGCAACTTTAAGACAGATATGTCCTCTAGATCTTACTGCAGCAGCTAGCGTTTTCCAAATAAATGTTTTTCCTGTTCTTCTAGACCCATAAATTTAACTATTAGAAATTTCAGATATTTATAATATTTAAAATTTCATAAATTTTTTTAATTGAAACTGTTATAAGATTTCACTTTAATAAAGGTTACATATTTATAATATATTGAAACTTTTTAAAGTTTTCATTCTATGAAATAAAGAACCGGAGTAAACGGAACACTTTTAGTTTTGGACGTTGGAAAACTTAAGTTTCTTGTTCATTCGTATTCAGAATCATTTTGGAATATTTATAGTATGGCTATGAACCATTGTCTAATTTTTTTAAGCGATGTGAGTACATATATTATTTCTTCATTGATTGAATAATATATGTTCGTTTAAAAAAATTTGAATTACATCATATACAAAAAAATATAAAATTTTATTAACTAAAGAACAAAAGAACATCATTAGCCAAAACACTCGCAGGAATCAATGAGCTTTAAGTTCAAGATTGATTCCAACATGTGATACAACATTGGCCCATTCCTAGAGTTATCACTAAAGGTTCATACATTCTAAGAGAAATAACAAGATTGTAGTCTGAATCTAACATATAAACGAAAGGGCATTGTGTGTTTGTTTAATTCTCATGTTCTCATCTCAAAGCAGACTGATAATGAGAAAGAAGCCTTGTGTAGACAATGAAAAGAGTCTATTTTTTTCTTCACTCAAATTTTTTACCTAAGAAAAGGTTAAAGTCCCAAGAATTGCAATGGCAACACTTAGGGCATTGACAGGTTTAACATGTTTTTGAAAGATGATGATTGAGGAAACGATGACCGAGATCCACTTCATTTTGTTTCCAACGCTAAATGTTAGTGGTGAAATCTGGTCGAGGGACATGTATGAGACTTGATTATACAAATGGTAGAACACACTTTGTGCCATTACCCACCTGAATTCTAACATTTAGAATCAAATACCTTACAAGGTTTCAAATCAAGTTGTTTGAAAAACTTAATTTTTTTGTTTTGAACTAACATCAATAGCTCATTATAAAAATTATCAGTCAACGTTTGGTTTGATTTGGGAGACAACGTTTTGCGAACCAGTAGCCCACAATAAATGGATGTTGTTAATTACCGATCATATTGAAGTTAAGCTCCATGATTGCAGCAAGAGCACATCCTCTAGTAATGGGTAAGAGGGAGAGGTAAACAGATACATGGAATGACTCGCCCAAGAAGAAGCTTGAGACAAGGACTCTGAAGGCTGGCTCACTGCTTTTGATGACGTGTGTGAAGGACACTACAACTTTAGACATAGTCACTATCGCTGCTACATGTCCAATCGTATGCGCCAAAGCCACCTGAACAATCAAAACCATCATCACACAGTTGCATCAGTACTACTACACACTTGATCTAAAATTGTTTCCCTTTCAAGATCAAACACACCTAAAGCAAGGCAATATATGAAGCAACAAGACTAATAAAAGTTAGATCCTTTACCAGGAACAGAGTTTTCTAGAAATCAAGATTGGTTTTAAGAGCTTCTACAACTCCAGTGACCCAAGAGACAAGCGTCATCAAAGAGCCAGAAGGAAGAGAGAGCGTCGAAGTTAGACACATGTAAGGAAAAGCATTCAAAACCTTCTTTTTCTAGATATTGAACACAATGTGCAATGCCCACCAAGTTGCGCAACAGATCCCAAGCTTAACCTTCTGTCCCGATTGTTCGTCAGGAACGTTGATACCGATTTCAATCAGACGAGGCCAATCAGACTCATAAGCTCCTACTCTAAGAAATCACTCCTCTACGCTGCTGCCGCCGCAAAAGTGAAATTCGACAAATTCTAAGATGATAAAAGAGGCTTTTGAGGTAAATGATTAGGCTTTTGGAAGTTTTCGATAATGGAAAAGGGTGAAAATTGAAGCTTTGGCAGAATTGATCGTCTTATGCCCGTGATTGCGCTAAAGGAAGACGAAACCGGTTTAATTGAAGAAATCATCGGTTGGGAATTTGGTGTAAGCGATTGATCTCGAAGTGGTTTTGATTGAAGATTTGATAAGAAAAGAAAAAGAGCCTTTTGTTTCTTGGAAAAATGGAAGAGACAAAGGAACAAAGAAAAGGAGAGAAGGAGGTGAGGACACATAGGAGAGAAAGTATGGGAAAAGGTTTTCAGATTATGTTTAATTACGTAAATACCCTTGGATTGTGTCTATTCGTGAGCTCTATGAGATGGGTCTTTTAAGTATTTACGGCTTGTTGGCCGTAGAGACTGTCCATGAGCTAAGCTAAGCATCCGTGTTTTTGATAAGAGAGATTGAAACTAAAATACGAGTTAATGATTGGTTAAGCAAAAGCAAGCAAGTTCGAACTTGTCTATACTATACTACAAAAACCATTGATCTACGTAGGAAAGGAAATCTAATTCGATCACAGAATGATGGATATATAAATCTTCATAAAAATAAAATTTTGTTTGTATTATAAGATGCCATTTTAAGGTCCATCACATAAATGAAATAGGAATCCATTTCTGATATCATATCTCTATACGAATACAATAAATTGCAGAGCGCAGTCCTAAATCCAAAAGTGATGCGATGATTCATCTATTGCAACTATTAATTCCAAATCCTAAGAAAAAACAAGATGAGAATTTATAACAAACAGCCACCAATCTGCATAGAAGAAATGGATTCTCTTATCCTTTGACAGTTTTCTCTAGTTTTTTTCATCATCATATAAAAATTCTATAGGCAATTAGCAAAACATCTCACGAGTCAACTCAAAGTCAGAAAGTCGATTAAAACGATTTAGAATTTAAAAAATTCTTTCTAATGCCCTTTTCATGATGCCCCTTTTCAACTCTACCTTTTTGTTTTATCCATTTTCATTTCTACCCTCTTTAAATTTTTAATGACCATTTTACCCTTATTTGGAAATTGTTTTAGGTTAACAAAATGAAATATTAATATTTTTCGCCTAAAATATTCCAAAATAAATTTTCCGCCAAAAAAATCCCGCCAAAAAATTTCGAAAAAAAACATTCCCGCCAAAATTTTGTTTTCAAAAATATTTTTCCTGCCAACTTTTTTTTTTGGGCGGGAAATAGATTTACAAGGGATTTTAAAGGGTTTTTATAAGATTTACAAGGGATTTTAAAAGGGTGATTTACAAGGGATTTTAAAAGGTTTTTAAAAGATTTACAAGGGATTTTAAAAGGGTTTTAAAAGATTTACAGGGAATTTTAAAGGGATTTAAAAGATTTACAAAGGTCTTTTAAAGATTTTTAAAGGGTTTAAAATTTGTTTAAAATGATTTTAAAATATTTACAAGAGATTTTAAAAGGGATTTACAATATTTACAAGGGATTTTAAAAGGCTTTAAAAGATTTAAAAAGAATTTTTAAAGATTTTTAAAGGGTTTAAAAGTGTTTTGAAAAATTT
>Ga0041059_1003737_pt1 | contig 10056 bp, 8 predicted proteins | sample AraColnosormetaG_FD_56232 | JGI IMG/M metagenome (GOLD analysis project Ga0041059, IMG submission 56232) | Arabidopsis roots microbial communities from North Carolina, USA - Col MF nosort | ecosystem: Host-associated > Plants > Roots > Unclassified | place: USA: North Carolina | collected 2013-09-02 | reverse complement strand
TAACAATTGTAAACTATAAAATAAAAATATTTATAGATAGATACAATTTGCAAACTTTTATGTATACTAACTTTAAAAAATAAATTGTTTCCGCGGTGTACTGCGGGTTAAAATCTAGTATATATATAAAGCGTCAAGGGATTTGAAAGCGTTCTGATCGATCCATGAGATACTTCAATCACGAAAGAGATGATGATGATGAAATCACGGCTTACTTCAATCCCGAGGCTCACATACATCGGCGATCTATTCTCTCTGTGTCGACAAGAGAACTGCATCGTGTATTAAAAGAGAAATAGATGATTAATTTTGTGTTTTTTGGTTTTTCTTTCTCGAAGAAGAAGAAGGATAAAAGATAATTTTGATTTCTCAAGAAGAAGACGAAGAAGAAGAAGAAGAAGAAGAGAGTACTTATAAGCAAAAGTTCGGTTTCTTCAAAATCACAAAAAAAAGGTGCTAAAGATTCACTTTGTTTGGTAATGGTAGATTACTAGATTTTATATAGATTTCTAGCCGTTAGAAGGTTTCAATGAAATAAAGTAAATTTTGTTAACAAAAGGAAATTCATCACAGAAATTTCCTTTTCTTTTGTAAGGTTGAGTATTTTCCTTTTTTTATACCTTTTTTTATATATTTGGGGGATGTAACTTGAGACTGAAGCAACCGCTGAACATCCTCAAAAGATATCAAAGGTGGCAGAGACGTAACGGGTTTCTTAAATGAACCACAAATGGGAAACAAGCATTGACTGTCAGCAAAAACCCTAGTGTACTGCCACAAACCCACGCTTGATGGTTCCCTGAGAAACCCAACTTTCCCGGAGACAAATCTCTAAATACACAAAGAGGGATGAAAATATCAACTCCATTCCCAGAGGAGGTCGCTGACGCTTATATTATGTGCACGTTGAGGAGTTAATCGCTAAGAATAAGATGAAGAATATCAACTCCATTCCTTGAGGAGGTCTTTAAGACTATTTGTTTACTAATTATTCTAAATGGTCGTATATTCTTTTTTTGACCATCAGATTTGTTTACATACACAATTGTAGACAATGAACCAAGAGATGGTCCAAGTAACTTTATTTAGTTATTTTCCTAAACAATGAACCAAGAGATTGACATTCACGGGACCAGCGTGAGTCACAGGAAAACGAAAATTTGGTTTTGTATTTTCAGTTCAGTTGTCATAGTGGGTTTTCCAAAATGGTTTTGGTTTGGTTGGTTAAATCGGATCGAGCAATGCCTACATTAAACAAACTTTTGAACACGTAACTGGAGCTTTGATTAGTTTGTAACTGTATTTATCGTTTATGGAGCAAATGGAGGTAAAGGAAGTGGTTCCAAGTATCAGGAACACCAGGGAGACACCAATGGCTGCAATCTTGGACAGCTCTTGAACGCCGGTTTTCGGGTTTTGTTCCGTAAATAGAAGGATGGGCGTCAATTCTGTACTGAGATAAACCGCTAACGTTCAAGAGGGTTACCGGTGTTCTCATTTGCTTCAGTACGTCCTCAACAATGGACTTTTTGCTCGAGTAACTTGGTTTGAAGGTTTGGTTCAACGGCATGTTGGCTTCTCTGCAATGACCTCCTGAGTTCCATTCTCCTCCACTGTCCAAAGATGCAATAAAGAGATGATAATGGAGACATATGATCGGTCTATAAAACCACACGAGAGACAGGACAATGACCTGAAATGAGAAGGTGCAGCGCTTCTAAAGAAAACGCGAGTTTTCTTCGGATCGACATTTTTGTCAACCCATGATGACCAAGTCTGCAAAGCTTTCTTAAAAGCGGTTGATACATCGAGTTTGGGATGAATCAGGTCTCCTTCTTGGTAGTAGTTGACCCTGCAAACCCAAACTAATCAATCAATATCTTGGTTCCATTCTTCTTCTGAAGTTTTAAAGTGAAAAAGTACTGACCCTGATTTGGTTTTGTAATGAGACCACCAATGAGCTGTATTGAACACTAAGATATTAGCACCTTTCCATCTGGAAGAGGTTCGATCCATAGCATCGATTCTAAGTGTTTCTCTTCGCTTCTTTCCTATTCTTGCTCTACCCTCACGAACCAAGAAATGAGTAACATAGAATTCCACAGTGCATTTATAATCCTAGTCAAGTACACAAACATGACATTAACACAACCACACGCCTGAAATACACTTAATGGTCCATTAAGATTAAAGTCATATTGTACCACGAAACGGAAGCTATAATTCCCTTTCTCTTTGGTGATTCTTCGGTTGTGCGTTTCGTATACTCTCTTGGGATCTTTAACAGCTTGAAACAACAAACAAAGCATAGATTCCCATTGGTTCCTATTAATTGAATCTCCAACGAACACTAGCCTCTTGCCTCTAATCATTTCCAGCATCTTTGTAGCATTGAACCTAAACTCACACATACCACAATTTCCAATTCAGGACCATGAATTGCATTCCTACTTATTCAGAGAGATTAAGTGCTCAGTGGAACTATGAATCCCACTTATCATCATCAGTCACTATCACCAACCACTACTACTTCAATAGAGAGATCTTCTTAAAGGCCTACGAGGAAAACAACAAAATTAGAAAGAAGAAATTAAACCTGGGAGCATGACAATCCTGAGGCTCCCATCTCCAATTCATGTAATTAAGATCCAATCTTCCATTGCTTTGACAACCAAATCCTTCATCGATAAAAGGACAAGACGCATTTGTGTACAATGGATAATCACTATCGTAAACCCACTTCCCTTTCGTAACATCACATTCTTCGATTCTCTTCTCTGTCTTCTTATCTTCACCATTGTTGCTCGGAAGTTCAATCACTTTAATCGAAGTTAAATTAGCAATTTCCCTAACTTCCTTAACCAAACTCTCGCCGCTAATCTTCTGCTCAAAAACAGAAATTTTTGAAGACCCGGAAGTGTTTTCGGGTGAATTGAAATGGGTAGAGATCAGAATCGGACTTGCTTGAGGAGAAACTGAAGAATCGGAAATGGCGGCAATAGGGCTTAAATCGATCTGGAAGTTAGCTTCTGGTGTTGGGTAAAGAGAAGAGTTAGATTTGAGTAAGGAAGAGGAGAAGAAAGTGAAGAAAACAATGGCGGAAGAGATTATTGTGATGATGAATGCTAAGACTCTTGTGGACTTCACAGAGAAACTTCTTTGTCTCTCCATCTTCTATCTCTTTATTTATTTTTTCTCTGTAACTGTTATAAGTTAGTTAAGAAAAAACAGTTTCATAATTATCTGTAATCAGAGAAATTTGAAATCGAAAAATGGAACTGTTTGAGAAAAGGATTGAAATTTTGGAGTCGACAAAGGTGGTTGAATTAGTGGGGTATAGAGGAGAGATTCGGTGAAGAAATGATAATGACGTTCTTACAAACTCGTGAGCTCATGAATTTTACAATAATTAACGGAACAGAGGGAAAGATAATGATTATTTAAAAAAGTTCAGGATTAGGAAATTAGTTTAGTGTGTTGACAGATTGGATTTGGCATTATTAACGTGGTGGGACACACTCGGGGAACACGAGCAGCGAATGGTTTACTTTTTTAAAAAGCAAATTCCATAAAATGCCCATTGAAGAAATAAGAGATCAGGCCCATGTTTAAGGCCCAATAAGACACAAATGGAGTAGAGAAGTGATTATCTGCTTACGCAACTTCTTCAATCACCCACCATTTCGTTTTCGTCGTGAGCTTCTGTCTCGTTCATCTACACAATCTGACTCGGTAAAGTCCATATTCTTCCCTTGATGATAATTGTTGTTTCCTTTATGATTTTGTGGTGATTTTCGTTATAGATAGGTGGCGGATTGTGAAGTTACGATTAATTTTTATCAGATTCGAATCCATTTCTCGTTTTTTTTCCCGTGTAGATCGGTGTGCTTAAGATCGGAATTTCTCGTTTAAATCTTCCGTTGATTTAGATTTGATGCTCTTAGTGTTGTGATGCTTTGAAACGTTAATCCTTTTCTTCGGGAGAAATGCCAATTTTATTTTCAGTATCTGGATCCTGTGGATTAGGGTTCTTGTATCATTTTGGGAATAAATTCAAAGCCTTTGATATCTTCCTTTGAATAGAGACGTAGTTAAGAGGTTAGACAGAAAATGGATCGAAATTGTACATGTTTATGTGTATATATAGACTCCAAGTGCAAACCAGTAGAAATTAAGAGATCAGGTAGATTAGTGTGTGTGTGTGTATAGATGTTTTATTGGTTGTCAATAAAGTTTTCAGCTTTAGGAATCGTGAGCATTGTGAAAGTATCAATTATGTTAGTATTGACTCTATGATTAAAATGTGTGCTAGGTTGAGAAGAAATGGCAGGACACAAGGTTGCGCATGCCACATTGAAAGGCCCGAGTGTTGTCAAGGAATTGATTATTGGTTTGACGCTTGGTTTAGCTGCTGGTGGTCTCTGGAAGATGCACCATTGGAATGAGCAGAGGAAAACTAGAACTTTCTATGATTTGCTTGAGAGAGGTGAGATCGGTGTTGTCGCCTCTGAAGAGTGAATGGGAATGCCTCTCTCTCACTCTCAATGTTGTTGGCTCGATTTTTCTGTTTTTATGGTTTCTTGAGATCTCAGATAAGTTACCTAAGAAAGTTGGTTGCTTGAGAAATAAACAACCACTCAGACATCAAAATTGGATATTTGTTAACACATTGTTTTCCGGAGATACAGTGGTTGAAACTTGAGACATCTGTCTTGACTTTTCCTTAAACAGTGTGTGATCATTTTATTATACTTACCAGCTTATTTTTTCTCATCTTTTTTGGATAAAATACGCAACAGGCACTTGTATCTTAGAAAACGGCTTGGATGGCTGCAAATTTTCAACATCGTACTGCTTCATAAACGATATCAAATACGTGGAACTTAATTGTTGGTTAATAGAGGATAAGAAATGGGGTTCACAGAATTAAATTCACGCACACTTCATATATCTTGTTCCCTCCCAATTATCTGAACTATCTTCTTTTATCAAAAACTATATTCACAGGCTGCCGTGTACCTTCTCCATCCAAAGATGGCAACTATAGCTACTGGTCTTAACATTGCAACCCAGCGTGTCTTCGTCACCAGCGAGAATCGGCCAGTTTGTCTCGCCGGTCCGGTCCATTTGAACAATTCGTGGAATCTTGGGTCAAGAACAACTAACCGGATGATGAAACTTCAGCCGATTAAAGCAGCACCGGAAGGAGGGATATCGGACGTAGTGGAGAAAAGCATTAAGGAAGCTCAGGAGACTTGTGCGGGCGATCCTGTGAGTGGAGAGTGTGTAGCTGCGTGGGACGAGGTTGAAGAACTTAGCGCAGCAGCTAGCCATGCTAGAGACAAGAAGAAGGCTGATGGTTCGGACCCTTTGGAGGAATACTGCAAAGACAATCCTGAGACCAACGAGTGCCGTACTTACGACAACTGAAGCGATCAAGATCCTGTTCCGGATTCATACGTATACGACAAATCTTTGTTCCGGTCCATTTGGTAATGTCAGGTTATATAAATCATGTCTTTGAATCTGAATTAGCTCTAAAAACATTTGTAATTTGTAGTTCCATAAACGAATACAAAAGCCAAAATTTCATAACAGGTAATGCGCAGCGAATAATAAGAAAGCTTGAATTCAATAAGAAACACATTAGACACCAATTACATGAGACACAAGACTAGAGGACTGAGGCTACAAAACCATACAAAGACACGAACAAATTGAAATTGCATAAAGATTGCGTTGTCCATTGACAACACAAGACTCAATTCACCAATGACACACTAATTGTTACAACAAGGACAGTAAGTAAAACAGACCAAAGACTCGAACTCAATGCTTCATTTTTGATCCTTCAGATATGAATCATCCATCTTCAGCAATCAAACATATCAGCAGAAGCTCTGATTGGTTGCATTGGACAAGGCATCTGCCAAGGGTTCTGCATAGATTCAGGAATCTCAGGAATATCCAAAGCCTGACCACTAATTTCTTCAACCATCTCAAGCACAGAGTTCAATGATCTCAACCTATCCGTCAACTCCGAAGCCTGTGCCCTCAAGACATTGTTCTTAGACTCCATTTCAATGTATTTCTTTGAAGCTTCATCAACCTGCTCAGTGATTTTAGCGTTATCATTCTTGAGAAGAGTGACTTCGTTGATCAAATCACCAAGTTGCTTCTGTTTCCTCATCCTTGACCTCCGAGCAGATTCTCTGTTAGAGATCATTCTCTTCCTCTTCCTCTCATCCGTCACCGTGGCGTACCTCGGATCATTATCGGATTCAGGACTTGTTTGCATTTGCAACGACCCCATTTCTCGTTGACTTTTTGACTTCTTCTCACCAAAATTAAAATCAATATAATATTATTCTTCTTCTTCTAGAGATATTTTCCTATAAAAACCTCTCAAAAACACAATCTGAAAATCCCCGATTTCTAAATCTATCAAAGAATAAGTTAGATCAAAAACGAAAACTGAGATCGAGAACGATTACTTCATGAGAAAACGTAGGTGTAGTAGAGGTAAACGACGGAGAAAGAGTGTAGAATTCGAATCCGACGAAACAGGATTGAGTAGCTCATAGATTCATTCCTAATTTTGTTTTTTTTTCAAAATTCCCAAAAACCAAACCCTAGATCAAAACAAGCCTCTAAGCCAAATTTCCGATGAGAAAGAAAAAAACCTAGATCTAGATCTAGATCTGAGTGACAGAAGAGAAGGAAACGAATCAAAGAAAGGAGATGAATTATCTGAGAAACAAGAATTGTGGCTGAATCGAGAAGATTGATAAACGAAAAAAAGCTTATGATAGGATCAAAGGCCAAACGAAAGAAGGCGATAAAGTAACACCAAGCTTATCCTTTTAAAGGAGAAGATGGTGATGAGCTGTCCTAAGCCTTTTTCTTTATTTTTACAATATTTTAATAAAGGAAGATAATTAACTTTTGGTCATAAATCTTTTTATTTTGTTTTTTTTTAAAACGCAACTGGGGGAAACTGACGCCAGCTGTGACGCCGCCAGCTGGAATTTTATAAGGGAAGCACGTTTTGTTGAGGGAAGTTTCTCCGTCTGTTCACGGATGGAATATTCCACCAAGATGCCTCCTCAGAAAATATCAAATATTATTGCCAAGTGTTAATTAACTGAATATTATATATTTCTGAATTTGAAAATTTCCTCACGAAAGCAACGTCTAACACACAATTCATAAGCGTAATTATAAAACGACCATTAACTATAACGAAAGTCTACCAGATTGTTGTTTATATGCGGCTCTCTTTGGTTAAAACTTAAATGATGACGTGACGATTACATCATTTTATTGACACGATTTTAAATTACAAAACACAAGACTGAGTTGGGAAGTTGGCTCGTGGGCTTTATAATAGCCTTAATTCAGCTGATGGGCTTAGCTCTCCCTTACACACTCGAAAAATCCAGTTAGAGATAAGAAAAACGCCAAGCTTATGTCAACAAAAGTTTGATCTTTTTAAGATTACTTCTCTCACAATCTTCACAAACTAGATTCTGAGCTTATGCAAAGATTTAAGAGTGTGATACAAAAACAAACTCAGTTCTCTCATGTCAATAAATGGGATATGTTAAGATTTTGTTCAAGAGGGCTTGATACGAAGTTTGCATTTAGATGAATTTCTCGGTAGCATTAGGAGATCCAACATGATCTGAATCTTTGTGTCAGCTCTTATTATTGGCTTAAGCTGAACTTCCAAAAGCTCAAGACTTGGCAATTTCTCTAACATGTGCTTTATTTGCACCATTTCTCCAACAGTTCTCATGTTGAGGCAACAAACACTTGTTTGTTCAAACAAACTTGACCTGGACTTTGCATTTGGATGAAGCTCTCGGAAGCATTAGGAGATCCGCCAAGATCTGCAGCTTTCTGTCAATCTTCTTTGTCTTAACATGAATTTCCAACAGCACCAGACACAGCAAATTCTCCAAGACATACTCTACTTGCTCCATTTCTTCAATCTCTCCACCGAACTCAGTTATCTTTAGGATCTCAATAGGGCAGGACAAAAGGAAAGAATACCCATCCAAGCATTCGCAAACAGAGTTTTCATCCCCATAGCCATGATAATGCAAAGCCTGCAAAAAGACCGGAATTTTGAGATTGAAGATTTTGTGAGTTTCAATTCTTTTGTTTGTCCAATGAACTTTTGGGGTTTTTGGTCACCTCAATGGTGAGAGTCTTTAGATTTGGAGATTTTTCAAGAAGAATACGCAGATCATCCCAACAGATAGCGTCATGAGTACTAACTGATAAATGAAACAGGTTCTCAAACACTGGGACTGCTTCCCTGAAGACCCAAAACAGCTGGAACAGAATTGAAAAAAAAAAAAAAANTAGTCAGTCATAACTTCAATAAACATTCTAATGTATAGAAAGATTTTTTATTTTAATATCTCAGTGGAGAGCACTTACGTGCATCGTGTCAACAGCTCCTAAGCGCAGAATCTGAACATTTTTCAACCCCTTGATCAGATTCCTAACATTGTAGGTATCCCCAATATAAAGAGAAGGAAGTTCTAGCTTAGCTTCCACAAGGGAGTTGAGCTTAACAACTGGATAGCTATCTCGGAGAGTATCAAAGTATTTAAAGTATTCAAGACTAGGAATATCCAAACTGATAGGCTCAAAACTAGAGCCATCATGAACCCATTCTTTACGCCGAATAGTAAGTCGCTTAAGGATCTGACTAGATACTCTGCGAGACCATTTCCAATCTTCACAGTTGTGGCCATCTATGACTAACTCCTCGAGCACAGGGCAAGCAGAAATAAGCTTTGTAAACGAACAACCAGCAGTGTTATCGAATTCGAACCGAACTGTATCAAGAAGGAGAGTCTTAAGAGCAGGAAGCCAAGCATTCTTAGGGAGAATGTCAATAACAAAACCAGACCCTAGTTTCATTTTCACAACGCTCTTGCAAGTGAAGATCTCAGAAGGCAGTGAGTAATCTCCTCTGACATTGATGTCCAGTTCAAGATCCAAGACTCCACACTCCAACACATTGCGTAAACAATCATTGACAGTTTTATACTGAGCAAAATTCAAAGACTGCAACTTTAGAGAGAATCTCCTAATACGGTGACTGGCAAGTCGAGCTAACATTATTCGATCAGCGAAATCTTTGAAACTTGCACTAATGGCAGACGCCGAGGAATCAACGAAAACAGCAATCGGTATGATGGTAACCAGATTCAGCCAGTTCTTGGAGGTATACTTCAAGCAAGTAGCTTCTTTTGTCGAAAGTAAGGAGATCACGCGATAGATAACACCATCTGGTAAATTACTGATTCTATCCATTCTTTTCTCAAACCCTAAAGAACCCTCTTTTCACTACCCAGAAAAACCTCAATTTCTAATGGAACCTTCAGTGACTTGACTTCAACATCAACCAAAATTCCCAAACTAGATCAATTTCAAAGGCTAAGACGAGCTTACTTCACATGTAGGCATGAAGCAGAAACCTAGAAATCATCGCAATCGCGTTTATGCAGAACCAAGAAAACCGAAGCGTAATTTGCAGAAATTGGGGTAGACGAGACACTCAATCCGATCAATTTGAGAGATTTCTGAAGCGAAATTGAATCTTCAATGAGAAATGGACGAAGAAGTAGAGCGGAGCCGTAGCATTTTCTTGAGAGCAGAGGAAAGAAATTTGAATTTTTATTATCTATTAATTTTGCTCATTTTTTATATACTCGGATACAAAAACAAAACCTTTTCGTTTTTGAGCCAATCATTTTGCGCCACCTGTAGTCCGCCACTCCAAATTTCGGTTTAGTGTGGGGTTGAATTGTTTAGATTTTTGAATTATTTGGTATAAGCATAACAAAACTACCAAATTAAAATTACATATATTTTCAGTCGATTTTTCAGATTATTCTATTTAATTCAGAATAAAATAAATTATTATTTCAACGATTTTGAAGGTTCAATCTAAATTGGACGTGTAATTCCTATAGTTGAATATGAGAAAATGCGAAGCTGTTTGTTTGAAAATAGATTGGAAAAAAAAAAAAAAAA
>Ga0041059_1003736_pt1 | contig 10059 bp, 5 predicted proteins | sample AraColnosormetaG_FD_56232 | JGI IMG/M metagenome (GOLD analysis project Ga0041059, IMG submission 56232) | Arabidopsis roots microbial communities from North Carolina, USA - Col MF nosort | ecosystem: Host-associated > Plants > Roots > Unclassified | place: USA: North Carolina | collected 2013-09-02 | reverse complement strand
ATCTCAACACAGTGAAGGAGCTGGAAACTTTGGAACATTTAGAAATTTTAACCACAACTATCGATCCAAGAGCGAAGCAGTTTTTGAGCTCCCATAGGTTGATGAGTCGTTCACGATTGCTACAGATCTTTGGATCTAATATATTCTCACCGGATAGACAACTAGAATCACTTTCAGTATCTACGGACAAGCTTCGTGAATTTGAAATTATGTGCTGCAGTATCTCTGAGATAAAGATGGGAGGGATATGCAACTTCTTGAGCCTCGTAGATGTGACTATATACAATTGTGAAGGCTTGAGGGAATTGACGTTTCTGATCTTTGCTCCAAAGCTTAGATCTCTTTCTGTTGTGGATGCAAAAGACCTAGAAGATATAATAAACGAAGAGAAAGCTTGTGAAGGTGAAGATTCAGGGATTGTTCCTTTTCCAGAGCTGAAGTATCTTAATTTAGATGATCTACCGAAGCTGAAGAATATCTATCGGAGACCTCTACCCTTTCTATGTCTAGAAAAAATCACTATAGGGGAATGTCCAAATCTGAGAAAGCTTCCACTCGATTCCAGAAGTGGCAAGCAAGGCGAAAATGGATGCATCATACATTACAAAGATTCACGTTGGTTGAAAGGTGTGAAATGGGCAGACGAAGCTACGAAAAAACGCTTCTTACCTTCATGCGAACACCGATTAGAAAGGTGTGAAACAATCTTTGAAGACTAGTTAGTGATGAATGTCTGCAAATTGATTGGGATGTGGATCAACAATTCTGAGTCTTGTGATTTCTAATGACGATCTTGCAAAAACTAGTTGATACTAATAATTCGATAGCTATTGGCATGAGAAAGAAAATAAAGTTGTAGGAGTACTCAATCCCCGAAAAGGCAAGTTTGGATCTTAAAGTATTGAGACAGTGAGGTTCTGATGTTTCATTGGACCTCAACACAGTGGAGGAGTTGCTAGTTTTGGAAAGATTAGAATTTTTAACCATAAGAATTGGTTATGATTCAGGTTTGGTTCAATTTGTAATTTCTCATCTTAAACTTATGAGCTGTACACAAGTTCTCTGTTGCGCAATCCAATAATTTCTTGAGTCTTTCTGATGTGTATGTACAAGGTTGTAATAAATGCCTAGGGGAGTTGACATGGCTGATCTTTGCTCACGTCTTACATATATTGACGTTGAATGTTCCGAATCAGGGATTTTTCTTACGCTTACAAATACCTGCTAATGAAGTGTTTACAGTTTCATTACTCAGTTTTGTTTGTTTAATAGGTCTCATTCGAGTCAGATTGGGTAAAATGTTTGTTACAAACAGTATATGCTTCGGCATTTTTTCTTTTAAACAGATATGTGTGTCTACTCTGTTACAACTATATATCATCATATAAAATTGACCTTCGAATCTTGGGTTACAAGTAAACGTAACTGTCGTCGCTAATGGAAGACAAAGATTTCCCTCAAAACTAATTCCCCAGCTTAATTAGGTCTTCTATACAATCCACAACAAGTTCAGAAAGACGATGATGTGATGGCATAATGGGAAATGAAGATTGGTAACTCATAGTGTGATCATATTGTTTCACTACAACGTGTGCGTTCCGTGGAGAAGGAGAAGACTATCTAACACAGTTTTGATTATAAAAAAAAACAAAACGAAGGCATGCCAATTTTAGTCTGTAATTAAAAGTTTTGATGACAAAGTTTTGTTCTCTTTTTTTATTTGGAAACAATTGAAAGCAAAACTATCAGTTGTTTTAGCTTTTTTCCCAAGGAAGTTATATTTCGACAATTGAGTTTACAAATGTAATAGAGGAAAGTTAATTTAGCGTCAACTATTCAGATAAACTTGAAGATATAATTTGCAAAGAGAAAGCTTGTGAAGTTGAAAATTCAGGGATTGTTCCTTTTCCAAGGTTGATTTATCTTCGTTTAATGAACCTACTGAAGTTGAAGAGTATCTACTGGAGTCCTCTTTCCATGTCTAGAGACAATCACTATACACGAATGTCCTAATCTGAAAAGGCTTCCACTCGATTCCAACAGTGGCAAGCATGGTGAAAATGCATGCATGATACGCTACAGATATCCAGAATGGATTAAAGGTGTGGAATGGGAGGACGAAGCTACCGAAACCCGATTCTTATCTTCATGCGAACAGGTCTAACATTTCTCCTCTTCTCTTAGTTGATTTTGAAGGAGTCTAACTGCTTCCATCTTTAATGCCTCTTGTCTCTTTTTATGTGTGAACTTTTGTTATAGGTGGAAGAACCATAAACCCCAAGTTGAGAACATATATTGGGCTCTCTACTTATACCGCTCTAATGTGTTTATAATGGAAGTTTTAGTGTTTTCAGTTTCTTTAATAGGTTTGATTCTAGTCGGCTTGAGTTCAATGGCTCACATGGTTGCAAATTTGTAGCTCCTACTTACATTATATTTGCAGTATAGACAGATTTGTGTTTCGAATATTGTTTGTGGCTACTCTGTTCCTATCCATGGTCTTTATATATAAATGTTTACTACTACTAAGTCTAACCTCAAAGCCTTTATGTGTCTCTGTCTCATCCACCAAACTATGAAGCCTCTTTTGTTATTAAGAAGACGGTGCACAAACCAACTACATATGACAACATTTGCATCTTCTTTCACGTTTGTTTTTTTAGGCAAGAAATATTTTTTCCTTTGAATTTAGTCACTTCGATTATTATTATTATTTTATTTTATTTTTTTATTTTGTTAAAGCACTTCAATAAAATTTTGAAAGTGGATTTGGTTAATCTCTTATTCTTCTTTAAGTTGTTCACCAAACCCCTACTGATATATGATCAATACTCAACCACCTTTTGTTTTTGTCCCAATTATTTGCATTATGGCCTTGAATGTTTTGTAGATTTTGTAAGAGTTTTTGGATTTTGTTTTTCAAAAACTTATTTTCATACCAATCAAAATTTTAAAATTTTGGTTTTCCTACAATTTAGAAAAACTATTTTTGTTGTAGTTTTCCATTCATGATTTTAGTTTTTTAGTTTTCCTAAAGTTAGAAATCTAGTTTTTACTCCATCAACGTTATTTTTAAAACAAAAATATATTAACAAAAATCTAAAACTAAAATCTAAAATCTAGAAACTAAAATCTAAATCCAAAAACTGAATCGAAAATCAGCATCCATTCAGGGCCTAAGTTACTAACCACGTTAAAAACGAAATTTAAACCCATGAAACTTGAAATAGCGTATCACCGAAATTGTTGGTGTTGGGGATGAAAATTCTCACATTTGAAACCAAATTTTATATTTAAACTATTAAATATTGTATCACTGAAATTGTGTTTATACAAGGGGAACGCATGTTTCACTTGGAATGTCTTCAAGCCAAAAGACAGGAAAGCGGACTTATATTTCCCACCACCATTCGGAAATTAAAGTCAATAAGCGACGAGGCGCAATTGTCAAGACATTATAAATGCCATCGTTGTATTGACTCATCATATGCATACTTGCTCTAATAAAGCGTCGTAAGGGGTTCTCTATGCTGAGCTTACGAGTCATGCAGGTCTTGCGAAAGGTCGAAAAAATGGTTGGTCCACCTAAAACTAAAAGTATCATAATCTAGTCTTATAAAAAAAATTATATAAGAAGAGAAAAATTCTAATATCTACATTTTTAAAAAATAAAATTCCTAAATACTAAATTTATAAATTAACTAACAACTATCCTCAAATTCAAATAAATATATTTTGATTTGAGCATTGGAAGAATACCCTATCATCCCACATCACCTCCCATGAATTTACGGGTATTTTTGTGGTACATATATTTTTCTTATATGATTCTACTGTTCCCACTAATAACACGCATAATTTTGGAATGACGTTTTCTAATATATAATGGTAAAAGTTTACTAATCAAGAAAATATGCATAATGTATAACAAAACACCGGATTTACGTATTTTCTAAAATAATACAAAAAAAAATATGTTATATAAGTAAGTGGGTATATACTTGTTTATTTCATGATAAAATGTTAAACAAATATTTTTAATTTTAAACAAAATATTAACAATTAAAATATCACCCTTGTGAATAATATTTAAAACTTGTGACTATCTAATTTCAATCAAATATCAATCATATTTGAAATTCATTAAAAAAATTATTTAACTTACTTTTCCTAATCATTGAGAAAAAAAAAAGTTTTCCTTATCATAAAAAAAAAGAGACCTAAGATTATATGTGTTAGATGTTTCTATTTACCATATGAATTGGTTGGGTGTAGTAAGTAAACTATTCATCTATCATAAATTAATTTCGATATTTTGTAAGAATAACTAATCACTGAACAAAACGGTAGTTTACACTTTTCAGTGGCATTGGAATCTCCTCAAAATCGAGCTGTCACACTCACCTCCCCTGTCTCCTCTTCGCTTCGGTACTTCCGAAGATTTCATTTTCTAGACACTCCATCCTCTCTCACACACACCTTAATTTCGAATTTTTGTCAATTGGTGATGCAGTTACTCTGAACTCGAGCTGAGAGAGAGGCATAGAGATCCTTGCGATTCGTTGTATCCGTAACATTTAACAATCTCGTTTTGTTTTTCTTCTGTTCCTCTATTATCAACAATCAAATGGCTAATGCATCTGGGTTCTTCACTCATCCTTCAATTCCTAACTTGCGAAGCAGAATCCATGTTCCGGTTAGAGTTTCTGGATCTGGGTTTTGCGTTTCCAATCGATTCTCTAAGAGGGTTTTGTGCTCTAGCGTCAGCTCCGTCGATAAGGATGCTTCGTCTTCTCCTTCTCAATATCAACGACCCAGGTGAATAAAAATCACATTTTTATGTCTCTCTTCACTTATCCATTGATTTGAGATTCTGAGATTAGGAAGATTGATTATTGTTTTAAGTCTTTAGCCTTAACTCTGTGAAAGATCTTAAATTTGCTTTTGGAATGCATTTGATTACTCTTTAGCTTAGCTTTAAGATGATCTTTAAGCCAAAGTTATCACAAGTTTAGCTTTTGAAGAATGTGTCTTTGATTTATGATTCCTTTGGTTCTGTTTACTTAAAGGCTAGTGCCGAGTGGCTGCAAATTGATTGGATGTGGATCAGCAGTTCCAAGTCTTCTGATTTCTAATGATGATCTCGCTAAAATAGTTGATACTAATGATGAATGGATTGCTACTCGTACTGGTATTCGCAACCGTCGAGTTGTCTCAGGTAACATATAACATTTGATTAGTTCCGCTATGTTAAGCTAAGAGTATCAGGTAGAGAGATTAATTTGTAAAACTATAATTGAAGGCAAAGATAGCTTGGTTGGCTTAGCAGTAGAAGCAGCAACCAAAGCTCTTGAAATGGCTGAGGTTGTTCCTGAAGATATTGACTTAGTCTTGATGTGTACTTCCACTCCTGATGATCTATTTGGTGCTGCTCCACAGGTATTTATTGACCCTTAATTCTAAAATTTCTCTTCGGTGGAGTAAGATTTCCCGTTGTTTGATTCGCGATAACTGTCTATTGATGGCAGATTCAAAAGGCACTTGGTTGCACAAAGAACCCATTGGCTTATGATATCACAGCTGCTTGTAGTGGATTTGTTTTGGGTCTAGTTTCAGCTGCTTGTCATATAAGGGGTAAAAGTCAAATAAGATTCAAATTCGAATAAGTAATGAATAAGTTAAGTGTATAGTTCTTGTCCCTTTCTGTTTTTTCAGGAGGCGGTTTTAAGAACGTTTTAGTGATCGGAGCTGATTCTTTGTCTCGGTTTGTTGATTGGACGGATAGAGGGACTTGCATTCTATTTGGAGATGCTGCTGGTGCTGTGGTTGTTCAGGTACTGTGCCTTATGAAGCTTTTGAGCAATTTCGTGCACTTATATCCAAAGTTTGTATACATAAGCTTCATTGAAAGAGTATAACCTTTAGTAAATTATTACAAGTAACACAATCATAAGACGAGTGCTTGCCACAGTGCATATCAAAAGATCAATCTTTGTTTATTAACGAAATGTCCTTTCATTTCGTGCAGGCTTGTGATATTGAAGATGATGGTTTGTTCAGTTTTGATGTGCACAGCGATGGGGATGGTCGAAGGTATTTGATTCACATTTCAGTTTTTTGGCCTCTTAAGATCCATCTTCTCATTTCTTTCCCTCAAGAACCCACAGTAAGAGTCTGTTTTTGCAGACATTTGAATGCTTCTGTTAAAGAATCCCAAAACGATGGTGAATCAAGCTCCAATGGCTCGGTGTTTGGAGACTTTCCACCAAAACAATCTTCATATTCTTGTATTCAGATGAATGGAAAAGAGGTCTTTCGCTTTGCTGTCAAATGTGTTCCTCAATCTATTGAATCTGCTTTACAAAAAGCTGGTCTTCCTGCTTCTGCCATCGACTGGCTCCTCCTCCACCAGGTTATTTTCTTATCAGAATTTTATCGTTAATTCAAGTTGCGTTGATAGTAGATATGAATTCAAGCTTAAATGGGGGAAAGTTTAGAGCTTTCGTATGTCGATAAGTATACTCATCATTTCTTCAGTTTCCATTGATAATGGACTTGAAATTCGAGTTGAAATGGCGAAAGTTTTAAACTTTTGTACTGGAAAAATGGTTAAACGGATAGTTTTTGAAATATATTTGCAGGCGAACCAGAGAATAATAGACTCTGTGGCTACAAGGCTGCATTTCCCACCAGAGAGAGTCATATCGAATTTGGCTAATTATGGTAACACGAGCGCTGCTTCGATTCCGCTGGCTCTTGATGAGGCAGTGAGAAGCGGAAAAGTTAAACCAGGACATACCATAGCGACATCCGGTTTTGGAGCCGGTTTAACGTGGGGATCAGCAATTATGCGATGGAGGTGAATGGCTAAGTCCAACAATGTAAGTTAACTTCAGAGCCAAAGCTTTTTTCTCCCTCGAGGAACACTGGAAATTGGTTTAACCGGTCTTGTTTAGTCCGGTTAAACTAAAGGTAAAGCACATTTTGTCTGAATTCAGTCTCTCTTTTTTTGAAGGTTCATTGTTGTTACTTGTTTAACTTTGTTAGTTATTTCGAATGCTAATAACCAAAAAGAAGAAAGAAAAGGGAGCATTCTTTCATCATTTCTTGTTTGTAATGTTAAGACAACATTTCTCCATTTGCTTAAATCTTTTCTTCTTCTGTTTTTGAGAACTATTAGAATCAAAATGTTTTATATTTCTGTTCAATTTTCTATACGAATTAGAATCAGTCAAAGTATGTCTCAAGGCTACACCAATATAACTAAGAATATGTCTAGCCACACTAACAAAAGACTACTCTTGTATAATTGCAAGCTACATTCTCATTAATCGTTTGTCTAACAATAATAGAGCCAAACCAAAACTCAAATAATACCTTAACTCTCATTAAGGTATTTTAGATTCATATCAATTTTATGATAATCCCTTAAAGCTAAACAGAAACTCGTGTCTCATGTGGGAAATCAAGATCCCAAGCATGTGGAACATGTCCTGAGCTACTGGAGAGTTAGCTTAGAAAATCCCAAGCATGTCCTTTTCATGAGATACGAGGAAATGAAAGAAGAGCCTCAAGAAACTTGCGGACTTCTTGGGGTGTCCTTTTACTAAGGACGAATAAGAGAGCGGATCCGTGGACGAGATCTTAGATGTATCTTTGCTCTTTACGTAACCAAAGTGGTTTGGACTTTGGAGGTTATTAAAACCCGAAAATATATAAATAACGTGGATCACAAGGATTATTTCCGAAAAGGGGAAGTCAGTGACTGGAAGAATTATCATGAAATGGAGTACAAGATAGACATCATCATCCAAGAGCAACTCCAAGGTTCTGGTTTGAAATTCTAGTGTTATTTATAGGGGGTTTGTGTTTTCTTTGATGCAGCATAAGAAGAGTACCTTACGTTGTTGTTATGTTCCTTAAAATGTATTTTGATTGTTAATTTGATGTGTTTTACTATTTCTATTATCGGGTTTAAACCTGTATATACGTGTCTAGAGATTATTGACATGTTTAATACAAAATAAACCATAGGGAATAAAGTGTGTTCGCCTAAAAGATGTCTCTTTCTTCTTTGTTATGGTTTCTTGAGACTAATTCAAGACCGGATTCGCAACCGTCGTAGACTATACTAATTTCAGTATTTTTTCAATAAAATCACAAAATGATAAAAAAAAAATATATTAAAAAAAAAAATGGAAGTTGTTGTTCGGGGTGAACCTAATGACAAATACCTTGAAGACAAGACAGGATGAATATAAACTTGTTCATCTGAGTCAGATCCATGTCTAATCTTAGGTCACTATTCTACCAAGATATATTGACATTTAATGTTAAATAATAATATACGGCCACGTATGAGTTTTTGAATATAATATGATACAGTATCGGTGGTATCGATTTAAATCTCAAATAGATATTGGATTTAGGTGATTAAATTTATGTTCTTGCAAGTGTCGTGTGAAACACCACCAATGATCAAAACGCCATAATATAAAACTACAAGTTCAAGTCATCCATAAAAACCAAATCTTCTATATATTTTCTGAAATATATTGGATATTTGGATGAGAAAAGTTTTACACAAATTAATGTCTCAGATAATATGATACAAATTCAAGTCCTGAGCAAATATGTATGAGAATCTATTAACTATGAACTGTATATATCTGTATATAAATATAATTAGATGTGTGTGCATAGGACTTTTTGAGACATTCTCACTTTTTTTTGCTTGACACAACCAGATGATTGGTGAAACCAAAACGGAACTAACCTATATACGATATGTGTTGAATTATTTTATTTTATATTTGCAGAAAAAATGTGTTAGTATATTGGATAATTTTCCAGGAGAGCACGTCTCATTCTGTGAGACCGAATGGGTCTTTTACATGTGGATCTAGTTTACACACATCTAACAATTTATATATTTTGTCGTTTTTTGATTATTTGAGATCTTGTCTTTCTATTTTAAATCAATTAAAAAGTACATATACAATCCACCAAAACAAAAAACTAAAAATCTAACAAAGAATATATGAAGAATGAACTGAAGACATGCTGCGGTAACAAAAGTTACAAGTGAAAGAAATCAGTAATTTTTTATTTATTTTAGAAGTGAATTTGGTTTGAGACAAACACGAACAATAAACTTATAAATCTACTTAATTAATTTTCTGCTTAGCTGAATGAGTTTCTAAAAAAATTTGGTTGCTTATTAAAGATTAAACAAAATGCCGATTGCAGATCTTTCACGTGGTTAATCAATTTATAAATTTTTAAAACAAAACAATCGAAGTTCAATTTTATTTTTGTCGTAATCGAAGTTCAATTGTTGGATACAGGTCTGACGCGATCGTGATAAGATTTTATATGCTATTTAAAAGAAATCATGTGGCCTGGCCAAACACACAAGTGTTATTAGTAAAAAACTATCTTCAGACTTGTTTTATATAAATACATTTATTTGTATCACCTATTATGAATTGTTTTTTCTCCATATATATACGTTGGGTTATATCTTATTTCAAGTGGGTAGCTTATACTCTCTCTGTTCCTTTTTGTTTGATTGTTTAGAAAAAACACACATATTAAGAAAATATATTAAATGTTGATTATAAATGTATTATTTTTAGTGTTTTACAGTTTTCTATAACTCTAAACCAATGATAGTTAACTATTTTTCTTGAAAATTACAATTCACCAATACTAACCAATAAATATTACATAGAAAACTTAAAAAATTAATCTTTTAGAAACAATTTTTTTTTCTAAACAATCAAACAAAAAGGAACAGAGGGAGTATTTAATTGCATCAGTTACAATTTTGAGAAACTCTCTTACTAAAAATAATATAAACAATTAATAAATAAGTAGAGAGAATGACAAAAATAAAAAATAGTTTCTCTGCAGAGAAACTTTGGAGTAATGATGGAAAAACTATATGTATAGGTATGTGTTTATAATTGGACAGAAACTAAATTATATTAAATATATATTTTTTTTTTTTTTGAAAAACTTTTAAAGTATATGTAAATCTATTGGTGAGATGGCTAA